>JAAUYM010124746.1_pt1 | contig 12768 bp, 11 predicted proteins | sample 7278001 | NCBI WGS metagenome assembly JAAUYM01 (sample SAMN14350224, study PRJNA611818) | marine sediment metagenome | isolation source: surface marine sediment (1.8m) | place: French Polynesia: Moorea | collected 2018-08
AACCTGAGCATCTTGAGGATATGACTGTAGGGGAAATTAAAACTTTTCTCCACGAAGAAGTCCGCAAAGCTTATGACATCAAAGAAGATCAAATTGATAGTGTGCAACCAGGGTTGATGCGTCAAGCAGAAAGATTCTTTATTCTGCAACAAATTGACACCCTCTGGCGAGAACACCTCCAAGCTATGGACGCACTACGAGAATCTATTGGGTTACGGGGTTATGGACAAAAAGACCCCCTTATTGAGTATAAGCAAGAGGGTTATGAGATGTTCCTAGAGATGATGAGCGATATTCGTCGTAATGTAGTTTATTCTCTCTTCCAGTTCCAGCCTCAACAACAGCCCCAGGCAGCGGTCTGAACGTTAATCGCGGCAGTTCCCATGCCTCTATAGGCTGGGGAAGGATAGGGCACTAACCAAGAGGACGGGGCGTATAAACTTGAGGGGGCGATTGGCGAGGTGTCCTCGCCAATTCAAGTCCCCCGTCTGGGGAAACCCCAGAAGACAGCCCCTTCTCGATGCCTCGAAGGTTAGTAATATGATTTCTGACAGCTTCTCTAACAATATTGCAGATTCAGACTAATTGACTAATACTATCTATGTTGAGCGATTAAATATTATGCAAATTTCAGCACCGTTAATCAGTGTGGTAATTCCTGCGTATAATTGCGAACTGTATATTTCAGAAGCAGTAGAAAGTGTTTTACAGCAACAAGATTGTGATTACGAAATAGTGATTATTGACGATGGCTCTACCGACAACACTAAAGAAGTTTTAGAGCCTTATCAGCACAAAATTCGTTACATTCCCCAACAAAATCAAGGAGTTGCTGCTGCTCGCAATCATGGTATTGCTCAAGCCAGGGGAGAATTAATTGCATTTCTCGATGCAGATGATTACTTTTTGCCTGGTAAACTATCTGCTCAAGCTGACCTGTTTCGTCAAGACCCCAGTTTAGGCATTGTTCATAGTGGATGGCAAAGAGTAGATTCTCAAGGCAATAAACTATTGGATGTTCGTCCTTGGGAGAATGTTCCCAAATTGGACTTAGAAGATTGGTTACGTTGGAAACCTGTCTTACCCAGTGCTATGATGTTTCGTCGTGAATGGCTAGAGTATGTAGATGGTTTTGATCCGCAGTTTCCTCCTGCTGAGGATACAGAGCTAATTTTGAGGATGGCTCTTAAAGGTTGTCGAGCCACTTGGTTGAAAGAAATTACAGTCTGTTATCGACAACATCCAGAGAGTGCTATGTATAAAGGATTACCCCAAGCTCGTTCTCTTACCAAAGTTACAGAGCATTTTTTCCAACAGCCCAATTTACCAGAAAAAGTTAGGTTAATGGAGTATTCTGTGCGCTATGGGACAATGGTATGGATTGCCTGGTACTTGCACTACACAAAACATCCTGTGGAAATGGTAGAATATCTCCGTAAATCTTGGCAATATAGACCTTTTTCTCCCACAGAGACCACAATTAACTGGGTAGAAAGTTTTGCCGAATTTTCTCAAAATTGGGGTGTTGAGTTTGATGCTTATTCTTTAACTAATTCTGTTGAGTGGCAAGATTTAATGAAATGGGTTATTCAAGTAACCAGTAAAAGGGACTCTAATTAAGGTAATGCTAAATGGGTAATGATGGCATAGAAGATAACAATAGGTGAGTTCAACAACTTTAGGGGCGTTGCTTCGCAGCACTGCTGAAAGCAGCCATGCCCCCCAATACTGTTCGGTTAACTTCCGTTACGTGTTGAGACAAGCAAGGGCTCTAAGGTCAGGGCTGTTTCATTCTGGGTTAAGGCAGAGGGGGAGCAGGGGAGCAGGGGGAGAGAAGTTTTTAAGTTCTTTCTCCTATTTAAAAAAGATGCAACTTAGATGTGTCTAAGCTTAACAGCCTTTACCATTACATATTCAACAACGCTCTAATTAATATATATTCTTAGGAATAGCTTGTTTTATTTAATGTAAATTTTTTTAATGACTATTGCTCGAACAATTTGCCTTGGATTTTTAGCTTTAATTATGGCAGGAACTATATTACTAATCATGCCATTTGCTACCCACGATGGTTCTTGGAATAATCCCATTGTGGCACTATTTACTGCAACTTCTGCTGTTTGTGTAACTGGTTTAGCCGTAGTCGATACGGGGAGTTATTTCTCTTTTTGGGGACAGCTAATCATTCTTGTACTAATACAAGTAGGAGGATTCGGTTATATGATGTGTTCTACTTTTCTGATGTTACTCTTAGGAAGAAAATTTGATCTTAGACGAAAAATTGCTATTCAAGAATCTTTTGATCGACCATTATTACAAGGAAGTAATAATTTAGTCAAATCAATTATTGCTACTACTCTTATTTTTGAAATTACGGGTATTTTTTTATTACTACAGGTTTTTGCTGCTAAATTTGGTCTTGCTCAAGGATTGTGGTTATCGATTTTTCATAGTGTGAGTGCTTGGAATAATGCAGGGTTTAGTTTATTTTCTGATAGTCTTGTTAGTTATCATTCTTCCTGGATCGTAAATATCGTAATTTCAGGGTTAGTAATTTTTGGTGGTATTGGCTATCAAGTAATCATTGAAATGTATTTGTGGTTTTCTAATTTAATCAAAGGAAAAAAAGAAAAATTTTGTTTCTCTTTAAATTTTAAAGTAGTTGCAAGTACAACATTATTTCTACTAGTAATAGGAACTATCGCTTTTTTCTTGATAGAAATTAATGAGCCAGAAACTCTAAAAAACTTGACGATAGAAGATAAGTTTTTAACATCTTGGTTTCAATCAATGACCACTAGAACCGCAGGCTTTAATACGATTGATATTGGTGAAATGACTACTGCTGGACTGTTTATTACTATGGGATTAATGTTTATTGGAGCTAGTCCGAGCGGTACGGGAGGAGGGATAAAAACTACCACATTACGTATTTTGTTTAATTGTACTAAATCAGCTTTAGAAGGAAAAGATACGGTTATCTTATATCAGAGAGAAGTGTCATATAATTTAATATTGAAAGCAGTTGCTGTTGTATTTGGGACAGCAGCTTCTATTGTTTTTTGTACAACTTTAATTTCTTTAGTAGAAACACAACTTGATTTTATTGAAATATTGTTTGAAGTGATTTCAGCTTTTGCAACTGTAGGTTTATCTATGGGAATTACAGCAAGTCTTTCTACTTTTGCAAAAGTAATTTTAGTTTTTGCTATGTATATTGGCAGAGTGAGTATTTTGATGGTAATAGCTGCTATTATGGGGGAGATTCGTCCCAGTTCTTTGCACTATCCAGAAGAAAATTTACTGGTGGGCTAGTGGTCCACTATGAGCAAGTTTAAATTAAGATTTACCTACATAACATAGTTACAATAACATAGTTACAATAGCGTGTGACAGTTAGCCTATCAACTAAAATTAAATCAAGTTTTTTATAAGGAATCAAAGCTCGAGTAACAATATCATTTATTCAGTGAGGGAAAAGGTGGATTTGAAATCACTTAAATTTTTGACTAATTTGCGTCGAGAAAGTCGTCAGTTTGCGGTGATTGGTTTAGGTCGTTTTGGGAGAGCAGTATGTGGTACTCTTCATAAGATGGGTTATGAAGTAATGGGTACAGATATTGAGGAGAAATTAGTTGCTCAAGCTCTTAGTCAAAAGATTGCTTCTCACGCTATTCAACTTGATTCAACAGACCCAGAAGCCTTGAGAGAAGCTGGTATCTTTGAAATGGATACGGTAATTGTTGCTATTGGTAACTATTTACAAGAAAGTATCATTACTACTCTTAATGTGAAGGAAGCTGGAGTTAAGTACGTAGTTGCGAAAGCATCATCAGAAATTCACGGTAAACTTTTAAAGCGTGTAGGAGCAGACCATGTGGTCTTCCCAGAACATGAAGCTGGTTGCACTCTTGCTGTAACTTTAACAAAGCCAGCTTTTTTAGATCGTTTTGAGTTAGATACTGAAAATAGTATTGTTGAAGTGTTAGTTCCAGAGGAATTTCATGGTAAGACATTAGCTCAGTTAGAATTGCGAGGACGCTACGGAGTTAATGTTTTAGCAGTGGGGAATGGAGAAAAATTTATCACTAATCCTCTACCTCAACACAAACTTGATAAGGGTTCAATTATGGTAGTAATTGGCAGTAATAAAGATATAGAAAGATTACCTATCTAGGTAAGGTTAGTTCGGAGTTCAGAATATCGAAGTGTATGATACTTTAACAAAAACTGCTATAAAGTTCTTTTCTGAGTAAACCAGTCTTGTAGTTGCTTACGACATTGAGACTCTTCGACTCCTGCGATAACTTTTAAGGAATGGTTAGAAGCGGAACTATGGGGGAGGTTAATGACGGTGAAAATTGCACCTGTTTTTGGGTCATCAGTGCCATATACAAGTAGAGATATCCTAGCTTGAATAATCGCACCAGCGCACATGGGACAGGGTTCGAGAGTGACATAAAGGATGCAATCATCTAAATGCCAATTGTGCTTTTTTTGGTTTGCCTGACTAATAGCGAGGATTTCTGCGTGAGCAGTAGCATCTTGGGTTTGTTCTTTACTATTTGCTGCTGCTGCCATTAAATTACCTAATTGATCCGTAATTATTGCACCTACGGGTACATCTCCCCTGTTTCCTGCTTGTTCTGCTAAAGCGATCGCCTGTTCCATCCAATACTTATGAGTCAGATAGGCATTATAATCTAAGTGAGATAGCGATCGCCGATTCATGATACAAACTAACTGGATTTAACAGAACTTAAATCTAGAGAACATAGATTGCGATCGGGTAATTCTTTTTCTAAAAAGCGCAGACGGGGTTCTTGGTAAGCCAGAATAACTGTTAATAGGTTTAAAATTCCTAGTAAGAGTAATAAAAGGGCAATACCTTGATTTTGCCCGATTTCTCCACCGATAAATTTACCAATAGTATTAGCTAGTAATCCATTTTCTGCCATTAAAGGATTTAATACGCCATCTACTAAAGGTCCAGCGATAGAATAGGCACAAATAGCTAAACCTCTTTCTAAACTTTGCTGTAAAGAAAATACTCTACCCTGAAGACGAGAGGGAACTTTACTTTGCCAAATTGCTTGATTAGAACTAATAATAATTGGGTGACAAAATAGATACACAAAAATTCCGAGCGCCATTATAACAAGGGAGATTTTAAAGCTGGCAGTTAAGATTACGATTCCTTGAATAGCAACACAAGTCATAATAGTTTTAACACGGTTTTTGGCTCCTCCCCAGACACTAATTAAAACACTACCGACTAAAATACCAAAACCGCCAATAGATAAGATTGTGCCTAATCTTTCTGTAGAATTGGGTTGGTAAAGTAGGGGCCAAAGGATAACTTCAAGCATTCCATTGCTGAAGTAACTAATAGCAATAAAACTTAGTAGTTTTAATAAACCAGGTTTAACGGCGATATATTTCCAACCTAATATTGTCTCTGTCAACAAGCCCTCCATTGTTACTTGTCGGCGTTTCCTCATTCTCTTGACGGTGGGGAAACGGACACTAATTAAAGTGAAAATAGCAATGAAAAAGGTGATTAAATCAATAGTTAAAATCCCTTCTAAAGCAATTAGCTTCATTAAGATTCCTGCAACTAAAGGAGAAGCAATTTTCGCTATTCCACTAGAGACTTGTACCATGCCATTGGCTCGGCTATATTGTTTAGGAGGAACTAATTGGGCGATCGCTGCTGTATAAGCAGGAAGTTGAAAAGCATTAAAAGTAGAGGTAATAGTTACGGCTAAATAGATGTGCCAGACTGCTAATTTATCTGATAGTGCTAGGAGCATAATAATCAAAGCTACAATACATGTAGCACCATCGCTGAGAATCATCGCAGAACGACGGTTCCAACGGTCAATAAGCACTCCTGCTATGGGAGATACAATAACTTTTGGCAGATAAATTAGGAAAATAATGAGGGCAAATTGGCTAATTCTACCAGTGTCTCTATAGGTTTGTTCCAACATCCAAAAACCTAAAGCAAACTCTGATAGCTTAGAGCCGAAAAGAGAGATGACTTGTCCAATCCAAACAGTTAAAAAAATCCGCATAGAGCCGAGAATATGGCGTTACAGTAGTGTTTTAGCAATTTTTTTAGCAAAAAAATGCTAGATAAGTTAGCTTAACAGCAATTATCATTTCTTGTAAGCAACTTCAGAGAGTCAAGAATTATCACCGTTGACTTTTTTGAGTATTTTTACTCAGAATGACTAGTAAGCTTCAAATATTCTAACTGAAGTACTAAAATTCCTTAAGACTCTCTTAAATATAAGATGGGGATAAATTATAAATAAATTATAAAAATGATGGGACAGTCTCAGGATTACTACTCTATTTTACAATTATCGCCAGACGCAACGTTAGAAGATATTAAAACCGCATTTCGTCGTTTGGCTCGTAAATATCATCCCGATGTGAATCCGAATAATACTGAAACTACAGAAAAATTTCAGCAAATCTCTCAAGCCTACGAAGTATTATCAGACGAGAAAAAACGTCGTAGTTACGATTTTGATTATCACGTCCCTCGCTACAATTACAACCTCAATAGAAGTCAAAAAACTACTGTTAAAAATCAGCGGGAATCTGGTTCTGAGGGTCAAGCCAAAAAATTTTACAATCAAGGATTAAAAAAATCCCAAAATAAACAATATCAAAAAGCGATCGCTGAATATACCAAAGCCATCAACATTGAGCCTTACTTTATTGATGCCTATCTTAAGCGTTGTGAAATGTACTATAAGCTGGGAAATCACCAAGGAATTTTAGATGATTGTTATCAGATAATTAAAATTAATCCCTCTATTGCCAAAGCTTTTTATTATCAAGGAAGAGCCCGCTATAGTTTGGGTTATGTTCAAGGGGCAATTGACTCCTACAGTGAGGCAATTCGTCAAGAACCTCACTATGCCCAAGCTTATTATTATCGAGGTATAGCTTATCGGGATACCAAAGAAACTTTATCGGCGATCGAAGATTTACAAATTGCAGGAGACTTATTTATCGCAGAAGGCAATCAAAATGCTTATCTTCTGGTAAAGCAAAATATTAGCACTTTAACTAGAGCTAATTGGCAATTAGACCATCTTGTCGGGGGATGTTTAAAAGCTTTACAAAATAGTTTTAAGACTGCGAATATCTATCTCTTACGTCCTCAGGGGAAACTGCATCCTGCTTTTGTTCGTCTTTCTGATACTCAAGCTTTAGGAGTAGGAATTGCCTATGGTTTCTTGTTTGATCTCTGTGCTGCGAGCGCTACCTATCATTTTTGGGAATTTAAAAATCCTCATTGGGGATATGTACTATTTCTCAATGCTATTCCCTTTTTAGTTTTAACTTTTATGGGGGGAATTGTCAGGCTGTTGATGGGTAACTCTGGCAACTTCATCGCAGATGCTTTTATTGCTGGTACATCTCTCTTACCCTTGGGTTTATCCCTCTTGCTAATGGGACTTATCTCGATTCCACAACTCATTTTAGTGATATCTTTCCTGATTTTCGGCGGTTTTTACTGCCTTTTGACTCTCTATACTGGTTATACTCAGATTGTCAATTTACCAGAAGGTATAGCCAGTTTTGTGGTGCCTCTGATGATCGTAGTTAGTAGTTGGTTTTACTATCTAACATTTGCGCTTATCTTTTCTTAATTAGTGCTACAATCCACCATAGCTAGGGGTGCCTAATGCTTCAGGCTGAGATAAACCCTTAGAACCTGGACTGGTTAGCACCAGCGTAGGGAAGCTGTTTATTGAGGAAACGATATGAGAAAAGAATGGGTTGCCAAGCGACGGGGACAAAGTAATGTCTCTCAGATGCACTATGCCCGTCAGGGAGTAATTACCGAAGAGATGCACTATGTTGCAACCAGAGAAAACCTCCCTGTAGATTTAATTCGTGATGAAGTAGCACGGGGGCGCATGATTATCCCTGCTAACATCAATCACACTAACTTAGAGCCAATGTGTATTGGTATCGCATCTAAGTGTAAAGTTAACGCTAATATTGGCGCTTCTCCTAATTCTTCTGATATTAGTGAGGAATTGGCTAAACTTCACCTAGCGGTTAAATATGGTGCGGATACACTAATGGATTTATCAACTGGAGGAGGAAATCTGGATCAAATTCGTACTGCAATTATTAATGATTCCCCTATACCCATTGGTACTGTTCCCATTTACCAAGCTTTAGAAAGCGTCCACGGTAAAATTGAGAATCTTACTCCTGATGATTTCTTACATATCATTGAGAAACACGCCCAACAGGGTGTAGATTATATGACCATTCACGCAGGTATTTTAATTGAATACTTGCCCTTGGTGAAAAATCGCATCACTGGTATTGTGTCCCGTGGTGGTGGTATTATTGCTCGCTGGATGTTACATCATCACAAGCAAAATCCTCTCTACACTCATTTTGATGAGATTATCGAAATCTTTAAGAAATACGATGTTTCCTTCAGTTTAGGGGATTCATTACGTCCTGGTTGTACCCACGATGCTTCTGATGAAGCCCAACTAGCAGAGTTAAAAACTTTAGGACAGTTAACTCGTCGCGCTTGGGAACATGATGTACAAGTTATGGTAGAAGGACCCGGTCATGTTCCAATGGATCAGATTGAGTTTAATGTCAAGAAACAGATGGAAGAGTGCAGCGAAGCACCTTTCTATGTTCTTGGTCCTTTGGTAACAGATATTGCACCTGGTTACGACCATATTACTTCGGCGATCGGTGCTGCCATGGCTGGTTGGTATGGGACAGCAATGCTGTGTTATGTAACTCCTAAGGAACATTTAGGCTTACCCAATGCCGAAGATGTCCGTAATGGCTTAATTGCTTATAAAATTGCAGCTCATGCTGCGGATATTGCTCGTCATCGCCCTGGAGCTAGAGATCGGGATGATGAACTTTCTCATGCTCGCTATAACTTCGATTGGGAGCGTCAATTTGAATTGTCTCTCGATCCTGAAAGAGCTAGAGAATACCATGACGAAACCTTACCAGCCGATATCTATAAGACTGCGGAATTCTGCTCCATGTGTGGACCTAAATTCTGCCCCATGCAAACCAAAGTAGATGCAGATGCTCTTACTGAGTTAGAGAAATTTTTAGCAAGAGAAGAACAAAAGGTCTAGATATTGATGTTTTAGTTATTTATGCGATCGCTCTTATTTTAGGGCGATCGCGCAGCGCCAGGCTTCGCCTGTCCACGAGGAACGAGTGAACCTCTCTCGCGCCCTGGGTAGGCTCTAGGCGATCGCTATTTTTTGGTAAATTATGGAAAACGGTAAACTAAAGACAAGTTCTTCACCTTGGCTAATTTTGACTGGTATCTCAAATTATGACTGCTCAATTGCCATCAAATACCAATACTAGTAGTCTCTACGACCAAGATTATTATCTCTGGTTGAAAAATACTGCCAAATTAATACAGGAAGGTAAATTTTCCGAAATAGATACAGTTAATTTGGTGGAAGAAATCGAAGATATGGGCAAAAGGGAGAAACGCTCAGTAGAGAGTAATTTAGTGATACTATTGCTACACTTACTCAAATACCAATATCAACCATCAAAGCAAAGCAATAGCTGGAAAGCCAGTATCAGAGAACATCGACGCAGGCTAAAAAAAACTTTTCGAGATAGTCCTAGTCTTAAGCGGTATTTTGAGCAAGTTTTTACTGAATGTTACCAAGATGCGAGAGAGCAAGCCAGTGATGAAACAGGGCTACCTCTTGATACTTTTCCCTCTGAGTCTCTTTTTACCCCTACTCAAGTCCTTAACCCTGACTATTTACCAGAAATAAATAGGGTTTGCTGAAAAAGTTTTTTGGTTGGGAAGGGTTTAGTCCTCTTAAGAGGACTTTTGCTATTAGCCAAGAAATTTATTTCTTGGTGATGAAATAGGTGCAAAATATGAGTAATACTAATATTTCTGGGTTAAGAGGTTAATTGTAATGTCACTTACGCCCTACGATACCGATTATCATCAGTGGATTCAAGAAACAGTTTTAGCTCTCAAGGATAGAAGATTTAATGTTATAGACTGGGATAATTTAATCGAAGAAATTGACAGTATGGGGAAAAGTGAAAGACGAGCTTTGATTAGTCTTTTAACTCGTCTTTTAGAGCATCTTCTGAAATTGTCTTACTGGGAAGCAGAAAAGAAACGATGTGGCAATCATTGGGCTTCGGAAATTGTTAACTTTCGTTTTCAAATTGAAAATCGCTTAGAGGATAGTCCTAGTTTAAGAAGAGAGCTACCTGCAATGTATGATAAAACTTATCCCGTAGCGGTTAAATCCGTTTCTAAGTTATTTCCTTTGCAGCAAGATGCTTGTATCTTTCTTGAAAAGGCTCTTGATAGTGATTGGTTTCCTGATTATTAAACTTAGAGAATGTTTTACTCTGGTACAGAATTAACTTTGAATTTAGATGAAATTTTCATAGATAAAGTTAGCGATTAAAGAAAGGATTATTGCTCCTATACCCCCAACAATCCACTTAAGAATTTTTCTGACATCATTGATTAATTTTTCTACACTAGATAATCGGTTATCCAAGTTTGATACTGTGTCTTTAATATCTTTAATATCCCTTTCAATGACAGCAATTCTTTCGCCATTGCTAGTTACTTTGTTTAATAAGGCTTGCTCCCATCTTGTATCTGTATTAGACATTTCATTATAATCCTACCAGAGTTTTATTTTTTTGAAGAGAGCTTTTATTATGGGTTCTCTTTTTATTGTAGGGAAAAATCAACTAGATATTAGGCTATTTACTCATGATTTTAATTGAATTCACAAGTAATGGGAGTAGGGTGGGCAATGCCCAGCCTACGAGATTAATTCCAAAGATTGCGCCACCAGAGGACAGGTTTAGCTTCTACAAAGTCGATTTTTGCCCGAATATCGTTAATATCCCATCCTGTAAGAGTAACTAAAGTTTGTGCTTCTTTTTCTTGTCGCTCTTTTACTGATTGTTTATACTTTTGGGCAACATTACAGGTAATTGTTTCGCGATAGGGATGGCGAATTACATAACGCCCTTGGAATAGTTGACGGTTTCCTGTTTCTTGGAAGCGCAAATCTTCGGGAAATTTATCACGGGTGTAGCGTACATGAAGACGGGTGATAAAGACATTGCTGCTACCAGGAAAAAATCTATTATCAGGTACGGGAGTGGGAGAATTGAGCCAGAATACCCCAGCTTGTTTTAATTCTTCTGGATTAAGAGGCTGTGCGGAACAAGGATCGCAACTACCCATATCCCAAGCGTATTCTAAGAATGCTACTTGTTTATTCTCCTTTTCATAGGATTTCTGGAACATGGTAGTGTAGAAATCTTTAAATTCCTTTTGGACAAATTCGGGAATATCTACATTGGAAGGAACTTTCACTGTGCGATAGTTAGTAAGTTCTACTTGACCTTTAGGAGATAGGAGATAAACTATTAAATCTTGATCGCCTTGAGCATTCATCATTCCTAAGCGAATTGGTAGCATAAACTTAGGAGATTCATAGGCCATAGAAATTGGTCTTAGCTTGTTAAACCCCTGGCTGTCGTACTCTTCAAGATTGACTTTGGCAACAAAAAACTTAAGCTTTTGCTTAATATAAGGTTGTAATAATTCCTTGGCACCCCTAGGAATTTTGTAACCATTCTGAATTAGCCAAGTCTCTAAACCATCAGATTCTTTGGCACTAAGAATAACAATATCATATTCTCCAACAGAAAATTCTTCCTCTACAGTTACCCCTAAATCAGCTTTAAATTCCCTTCTTGCAGCAGCTTGGGGAAATGGTGCTGAGGACATTTCTGCGTCTTCTTGTATCCTATACACTTGACAGGGGTCAGGGTCAAAATATTCTACTAATCTCGGTGCGCTAAAATCATCCAGTCTTTTAATAATTTTGGCTTCATTGACATGGACTTGTTCTGCTTTCAAGATAACAGGAACAGGAACAACCAGGGCAAAATCCTTGACATCTCCTTGATAATCATTTGCCATAGTTAAGACAGTTCTTTGTCCATCTCTAGCAATAATAACTTGAGAAGCTTGATTATAAAGATCGCTATCAGCTTTCGCCACATAAAAACCGCAAAAAGCTAATGCTGGTTGAATATTAAAACTAAAAACTGCGATCGCAACTAGCAACCATATTTTGATTGACTTCATATCCGAATACCTGTGTGAATAACTTTATTGAGAATTGGGGATTAAAATAACTGAGGTAAGGGCGAACAGCCGTTAGCCCCTACGGATGACTGATTACTGTCTTATTCCAGATAAACCTAGGCGCAGACCACAAATAATCACACAGAATAGTAAGAGGAGAAACAATAAATAAGGCCCAGAAAATAGCTGAAGAAAGGTAAAAATAATCCTGTAAGATAAAAGTTACTAAAGCGATCGCAATAGCCCAGAACAAACGCCCTATAGTAGCATTGGGAATAGAACGAGGATCGGTCAACATAAATAAAGCAAATAGCAACAAACTCCCGCTAGTTAACTGGTGTCCCCACACATCCCAACCCCAACCCAACCAGAAGTTACGAATCGCTTCTAAACTGGCATAAGTTAGAAAGAAAGTGACTGAAGTATCCCATCGACCCACTTTTTTGAGGACTATTCCCCCTAAACCTGCAAAGAACAGTAAATACCACCAATCTGTCCCCCACTGTCCAGGGGATATCCACGCATCATTAGTTAATATCAAAGCGGAAATAATGCCAAAATTGGCAGGG
>JAAUYM010121410.1_pt1 | contig 12763 bp, 20 predicted proteins | sample 7278001 | NCBI WGS metagenome assembly JAAUYM01 (sample SAMN14350224, study PRJNA611818) | marine sediment metagenome | isolation source: surface marine sediment (1.8m) | place: French Polynesia: Moorea | collected 2018-08
CCACCTCCCCCTTCATGGGTGATTGATCCGTATATTTTTCTGTCGTAAGAGCGAGTGAAAGTGATGGAGGGACAGCCAGCCAGAAGCCAGAAGAGCCACGCATTTATTTGTCAGATAGAAACGGCAAAAGTATAGAGTTTTCAAGAAATCTCAACCAAGCTCAGCTGGCAATTAAAGTTGCCCAAAAAGGTCTGCAAAGCTAGTCGGCAAATTTAATATTGTAGAGTAGCGAAAAATGGTTTTAAGTGAAGTACTGAAGTAGTACTTAGCATTGTCACAGTAACCAACTACTAGGTAGTATGGTATACCTTATTGCCAAAGGTTTTAGCAGAAAATTTCAAGTATTGCTTTTAAAAATTGATATACAGGTAAATCTTGATACCAAAAATTTTTGACACAGAATTTTTCAAGTCGGGTTCATTTTTGCGCTGCCCCTCTTCGCACGCAGCGCTCGTGACGCTGCACATCCGGTCACAAAATTGGGTTAGTAGACTGACTCTCCCATATGACTGACTGAACGATGACATGGAGGGCAGAAGGGCGGATGGATTGATGGATCTGCAGTTTCTTCAAATGAATATACAAAAAGTAGGTACGTACATGTACTACGCAAGAAAATGAAGTTGGAAACACCTCGTCTGTAGGTGCTAAGTAGTACGTAGTATGTATGTATTTAAATTTGGAATCGGAATAAACACAGGGGAGGAGAGCCGAGGAGGGGAGAGGGCATTTGCTTAACTGGCCTTGCATTTGTGCGATAAGTAAGTATATACTACTACAACTCCATTCGGGATTCAAGGCGACCAGTGTTTAAATAATTAGTTGGTTTCCGCTGCGGAAAGATTACTGGATTGCCGCGATTGAAGACAAGTTTACTTTTTTTTTGCTGGCGGTGATAAGAGAGTTCGTTTGTTTTATAGGGAAATCCCGTTCTTCTGACTGTACATAATAATAAACGCAGGTGTGCACGGAGGACGAGGAGCCCGCAAAACTGGAGCGGAAGTAGAAGAATTTTTTTAAGGTGGGACTTTTTCGGGAAGTTGGGGGAGGAGGATATTTTCGCTGCTTGCTTTGTAGGCGTGGAAAAGGTTTTTTTTTAAAAAAAAAAAAGTCGTAGGAAGTGAGAAGTGGCAAAGAAGGGGGAAGGGAGAATGACTCAAGGTGCAGTAGCACAAGAGAGGCGTTCGAACATAACTGTGGGGTCAAATTAAGAGAAAATGAGACCAAAGACCTAGCACGCGATCTAACTGTTGGAAAAAAAGCGAGCATACCTAGCATTCGTGTTGTCATGATGAGATAGGCAGAACTTCACTGTAAGTTTTGGAATCGTAATCCTCTTCCTAGCTCTGTTTTGTAGTACAAACATACCACATGTCATAACTGCAGCGATGATTGGAAAGAACAAGTCTTACAACGAAGCTGTACCTACTACGACATACAATATGTCAAATCAAACATGTCTTGCATTCACAACATTCACCCTAACCTGTCCCCTCCCCCTCCTTCCTCTCATGCATTAAGTCCACGCCTTATCCATTCCTTCCTTTCTTTCTGCCTGCCTGTGAGGCATTCCCATTGCCCACCCAAAGGAGGTTGCCCAATTCCGCGACAATATCACAGTCATTCCCTTCCTCCCTCCCCCAAGGGCCAAGAAGGGTCTTCAAGTCTTCAGTCCTCCTCGGCACGCGGGGTTAGACAGTTGTGTATGGTACGTACTACCACGGTAGTGCGTGTCACGATCGCCACGAGTGACCGCGGGCAGGTATGTCGTCCTACGGGGTTCCCCCCCCTCACTCCCCCTCCTCCAACGACCCCGAGGGGAGGCTGTCCATCAACGAGGTGCCGGAGCAGATCTCCAGGATCTTCTTCGGTGATCCGAAGCCCAGGTGAACAAAAAAAAGGGAGGGACAGATGATGGGAGTTAAGATTAGGGTGCTAACTAATTTAGTTTGTTGCGTTCTTCTCCCCTCTCTCCCGTCCAGCTACAACTCTCCGTCCAGCAGCTACCTGGCCCCTCCTGTGGGCGGCGGTGGGTACCATCATGGAGGAGTGCAGCCGTACCCGGGATACTACGGGGTAAGTACTGTATTACGCATAAAAAAATAACTGGATACCTACAGTACTGTACTTCAAAGACTAATTTAGCCTAATTTTTTTGTCATTGTTTGTATTCCTTTGAAAGGCTATATTTTGAAATTTATTTCGTATTTAAAAAAGTCTGAATGCTTTACCAGGGACAACGTATTTTGAAATGGTCATGCCACACCACTAGGCTAACTTCGGAACAGTTTCACCACATCTGCAAGTTTCGCGCAGGATGTGGAGCTGCTGGTTAAGCTAGGGCAGGCGGCCATGATCGTCTTCATCATCTTCGCCGTGGTGGCCGTCATCTTCATGCTGGTGCTGGCATGCCTCTACTGCTGCGTGGGGGGAGGCCGGGGAGGCGGAGGTGGGCCAGGACCAGGACCGTATCCGAGGTCGGCGCCGCAGGACAACAGGGCCGCGCATCCGGCTCAGGTGCATCAGGCCAAGCCGTACCCAAAGCCAGGTACTGAGCACAGGTACTGGTCCAAAGGAAAATCAAAGAGAGATCAAATGACAAAAACTGACCAAAAAAACGGTAATTCTAATTTAAGCGATTTAATTAAATGTACGTAGTATTTATTATGACGTTGCTAAAGCTTTCTACCTGAAGCACTGCTTGTTAAAATTGCTCTTAATATTATTGCTGGCTTTGAGGCTCAGAGCAACTTTCCAAGCTACTGACTAAATAACGTTAATACCCGTGAAGTACCGCACTTTTGGCCAGTTTCAAATCTTTCCAATAGATTTGTTAAGTCAGAGAGTACGGTCTTATTTCCAGATCTCAGTACAAGGTCAAATGTGGAGATCGTTGATTAATTAGCTATTCAGGTTGCATCCATTATAGGATTAGGGCCCAGTAGAAGTGAATCATCTCCAATCCATTACTGAAATCCGTTGCTGAGGTCTTCCTCTTCCAACCCCCCCCCTCCCCCCCAAAAAAATTCGTACTAATGGATTCTCAGAAGAGCACACAAGAAGAAGGTTTCAGCAGGCTGTGTCTGAACTAAGTTCAGATATACCGTACTATTTTTGTGTTCCAGAATTTAGCACCTTCTCTTCCACCAACACTTCGTCCATCACCTCCCCTCATCCGCCGCCTTCGCCCTCGTCTCCCACCCGAACAGCGCCGTATCCAGCGAAGCATCCTCACCAAAACAACCACAAGAAGAAGAAGCACCGACGCCGCCACGACGACGTTGACGACGACGACTACGAGTCCGGCCACCACCACCACCCGGGACCGCTTGTCAGGCAGCCCGGGGTGCAGCACCTGGACCAGGTGTCCTCGGTCTCCTCCGTTTCCACCGCCACCTACAACACGGATGAGGCCTCGGAAATCATTCCCAAGAAGAAGCAGTCAAAGGTGACCGAAACATAGAAAAATACGTACATACAGTATGCAGGTACATATTACGTAGTACAGTAGTACACATACTGTGTACCTACCTGTACACAATGTTCCAGAAAAAAACTCACATGCGCACTTTTGACCCTTGTTTACTCAATATTATAGCATTGTAATCAGACGATACCTCTAAGGCAAAAATTAAAGTGGGTTGTCAGTTCTTACTGGGACATGCTGTACAAATGTCATACTATATGCAGCAACAGCAATAACAGCAACAAGAGTCTTCGGCGCGTGAGCTAGCTATACCTGCCTACCTCTTATTTTCGAAATTGGTGGGCACTCCAGCATCCGTCCTTCCTCCTAACTGACACTGGTCACCACTCTTCCTCCTTCTCCTCCCCTCCCGCGGCTTTCCAGCCCCGCCCGCCCGCGCCCGCCCCCGCCCCCATTCCCACCACCGAATCCAGGGCCACCTCCACGGACCCGCCAGCTCGAACGGGGCGTGCCCCGAGGGAGCTTCCGCCGGTCCCGCAGCCGGCCCCCGCCACCTCCGCCTCCGCCACCGTGGTCCCGCAGGCGCCGTCGCTCACCTCGTCGAACTCGTCCGGCTCCAAGAGGTCCAAGAGGTCGAGGTCGTCGGAAGACACAGCGTCTCAGCCAAGGTAGCGATCAGAATAAAAGGTGCACTGTAGCAAGCAGAATAATCCCATACATTATGTACCGGTACATACGCTTTAGATGCATGGCTTCACTAATATTAGTACACTTATAAAAGAATGCCACATTCACACTTTAATCTGATGTGACCCCTTCCTCCTCCCCCCCACATGCCACCAGGTCCGTCCCCTACTACGAGGTGCCGGCCCCGCGCGCCTACTCCATCCGCGAAGCCCACAGGGTCAGGGAGGAGGAGCACCACATGCACCAGCTGCATCAGCCCCATCTGTCTTCGTCGTCGTCGCCGCCGTCGGGCCTGCTCCCGCCTCGACCGCCCTCCGCCGTGGGAACCGTGGTGACCGGGGCGACGCAGACCACGGCCACGGCGGCCACCACAGGCCCCATGGCCGCGTCGGTGGCGGCCAGGAGGCCCCCCTACACCTACATCGATCAGGACGCAGGGGACGGCAGGACCATCCAGTCCAGGCTGGTCTGAAGGGAGAAACGGTCCTTTTACAACACGTATTTCTTTTTCCCAAGAGTGCTTCGTGTGTACCAAAAGAGGATGCTTTATTTAAGTCATGTGTGTATATAGTACGTATGTACGTAATACATGTAAAATAGAAGGGAGACAGATAAACAAACAACAGTATCGACAACAAAAGTTTAATATGTACGAGTACTTGGCAGAAATCTGTCAGAAGTGATAACGGAAGGATGAAAATTATTCTTCTTTGCCGAAAGGTCAAAGTTTCTTTTTTTCCCAAAAAATTGCGTGTCGGACGAAGACCGTCCAGGTTTGCCTATACAGCAGGCTTCACCTTTATTGCATTTGACTAACATGTAATGTACTATGGTATGATCGACATGACATGAAGCGCAGTCATCATCTCAATCCTGCGACTGGACTGCCGTATTCGAAACTTGACCAAACGGCGTTGGCGTCGTCCTCATCGTCCGATATCAACTTGGCGTCCCACCCGTAGCGGTGCAGGTCCTCGGGGAAGTCCTGCAAATTGGCGACACATACTTTGCCATATTAGAAAAAAGAAATAGGATATAACTGTAGGCACCTGCAGCTCTATCGCGCAATAATCCAAGAGCGGGTAGTCCCTCTTGTTGGCGCTCCCCCTCGTGTGCACGCCATGCTCGCGCCAGTTGGAGACCATCGTCATCTGGCGGGGCAGGTTCAGGTACAGCGTGAACTGGCCGTGGTGCTCGCAGTAGTAGATGTGCCACTGTTCCTGGAAGTACGGTATAAGTGGAGTGGCATTTGGGTCAGGGTGGAGATCGAAACCCTCGTCGTCGTGATCCTTACCCACGTCATGTGCCTCTTGCCCATGGTGGTGTGCTGGTGCAGCCAGTCCGAGGTGGCCAGGCCGGGCACGTAGGGGTCGAAATTCTCGTTGTCCACGGAGTGAAACCAGTCAAGAAATTCCCTCCAGTGTCTGGAAAAAAAAGGTGTGTCAGCTCTAGAAAAAAAAACCGAGGGGGGAAAAGAGATATCCGCATCCGCGTTACTTTGGATGAGGCGAGAACGCCCAGGTGCCAACGAGCTTGTAGAGGAAGGGGCGATACTCGTTGATGATCTCGACGTTTTGATCTGGCTTCTTGATCATCATGTACTGCCGCTGGAAAAAAAAAGCACGCAAAATCGTGATTACGCTTTTGCTTTGCCTGAGGCATCTTTTAGTCTACAGCGAGTAAGTTTGAACGCTTTTTTTTGGCGCTTTATTTGGTCCGCATCTTCTGGCAGCACTATTAGGTATGGTTGAATTGAAGCTTACCGACAACGTGATTCCGGCGATGTCTTCTCTGCCTTTGTAGTGGCCCCATGCCTTCCTGAGCCACGTGTACCAAAACGGCGAGAGCTCCAGATCGTCCTCCACGATGAGGGCAAACTCGTCGTCCGGCCTGAAAGTGAGAAAAAAAAGTGTAGTACAGCATTTGTTTCCCCCCACCCCCACCCTTGATATCCTCCCCTCGCTCACTTCGGATACCACGCGCCGAACCATGCCGTCCTCAGCCCGTGGTTCTTCTCGGCCACCTTGGTGGTCACGCGACCGCCGTGCGGCGCGCTGAAATTCCTCGCCAGTCTGAAAGAGAGGAAGATGTTGTAAGAGAGACCCAAAATCATGCATTAACTGAACTGAACTGAGCTGAAAAAACGATCCAGGAAGCGAGGGAGGGATCGATCTCTCTTATACTAGTTTTGTTTTTCTCACATCACGCATCATTAGTTGGTTTGCAGGGAGAGGAAAAGAGGGGGTGGGGGGAAAGGAAAATCTCCCTTTTCCCGCCCAAATCCTTGAGTTTTTGGTCTGGACATTTTGAGAGATGAGGCGGGAGGGGGGAGAGGGGGGGGGCGGGAGAAAAGGAGAAACTGGATGAAGGTCGTTACGCGCAATTATACCCTTCCCTACCCCTCCCATCCCATCCCATCCCCTGCCTCTTCTTTCTTCTTCCTCTCTCTCTCTCCCTTTTTGATGGCTCTGCTGCCGGGAGCTGCCACAACATACGTACGTACTACCTATGTAGTACAACAGAGGCAACAACAATGGCAACACAGGAAAAGAAAGAGAGAAGGCCACGGTCCAGTGACGACGCTCTTCTTGGATGGTGCCATTCCAAACAGGCCAGATCGGTCGTGAGCATCCTTGGAAGCGCGACCTTTCCCTGGCCGTGGCCTCTGCGGATCAAAAAGTCATTGCAGCAGAGTGTTTATATTGCTCGTTCGCTCGTTTCGTTTGAGAGAAACCCGACGGGACTTTTAAAGTTACGAGTGTAACAAATTCAGCTTTAAACATGTAATAGAACATGTCATTAGCATACCACATAAGTGTCACAACTTTTTTCGTAAATTTGTTACGCTTGTAAGCTTAAAAGTCCCGTCGGGAAGATTGCTGGATGGCTGAGAGTGGACGATCATCAAGATGTGAGGACTGGTAGCATCATAAGGTAACTTTGAAAAAAAAAACAAAAGAGAAAGAAATCGTCCCTAAAAACAGGACTACCAAATGCCGATCAAGACATGCCAGTCAACCAAACTGAGCTGCCAAATGGCTCACTTTGCTTGGCGTCTCAAAGGGAAAGTTTAATCGTCCTATTACCCACCTTGTCTTACTTCAGTTCACCTTCAACAAAGAAACCTTGCGCGAGCTGGCCTCCTACTACACCTATCTAGTAGGCGCACCGCCACAAATGGAGCTAACCCGTTGGCATAATTGTTCATCCCATCACACCACACTCACGCCCGCTCGCGTCTCCCAAAAGAAAGAAAGAGGGGAAGGGGAAAAGGAAGAAGAGTGAGAAAAATCCCTGGTTTCTCCTTCCTCTTTAAGGGGAAGGGGACACGTACTGGACAGCGCAAGCCGGAGGTGGCGGCAAATAAAAGAACAAAAAGGGGTGCGGAGGCCAGGCGCCACTGCCATTCCGTGGTTAGCGATCGGCGAGGCATTACTGCTATACCCGTCTGCAACAGGGCGACGACGACCCAAGGATGGAGATGAGGGGGGACCTGTTCCTCCTGGTGGCGGCCGTCCTCTTGCTGTCGGTGGCCGACGCAAGGCCAGTCGATGATAAGGAGGAGGAAGAGGGCGACGACGAACATCGCCTCACGGCCTCCGCCAGCTCCAGGTACGTCAAAGGGAATTTTTTTTTCTTCTACCGGCTTCTCTTTCTCGTCTCACTTCCTCTCGTCTCACTTCCTTCCTTCTTCTTCGCATCTGTCCAGTCCATCCATCCACTATAGTTGCCACTTGTTTGGTCCGAGCACCTCGATCATCCCGGGTTTGCCGTTGGTCCTCGTCGCCACCTCCACCCTCTGCTTGCCCATCCGACAAAACCACTTGAGCTAACCAACTCATCGATCCTAACCTGCATGCACATGACCTCGTAATATTTTTTTTTTTTGCATATCGGAACATTTTCAGCACACAAGTCCTAGCTATTTTTTTTGTAAGTTATTTAAAAAATTATTCCCTGCAGTAGCAAATGAAGTTAAACTGGGCAAGCAGGGGAGGGGTATGGCAACAAAGGCCGAGCAGCCTGGCTTGGACCTTGCAATTGGTCACTAGAAAAAAAAACATGGTGGGTTGGCAGATCGATGAGTTGGGGAGCTGAGTCGAGTCGAGTGGGTTCGGTCAGAGGAAAAAAAAGATCAGTTTTTTTGGTCACGGGCAACATCGTTCTGATCTCTGCTAGGGTGGAGGCGGCGTTCGTGGCCGCGGCGTCCTCGGCCTTGCAGCTGGCGGCCTCGCCCTCCGCCATGAGTCCGACCGCCACCGAGTTCGCATTTTGCTTCTCCGAGAGAAGCGGTTACAGCGACGGTTACGACGAAGACGACGACGTAGGTGATGACTACTACGCCAACGACGGCAGCGGAGGCCAGTACAAAAACTACGACGACTACGACTATTCGAACGACGACGACGGCAGCGGCGGACGCGGCGGCGGCGGCGGCGGCGGCGGCAGCCACGGCGACGACGATGCCGTGACCTACCCAGACTATTACACCTCCGGCGCCCCCTACGACCACGACAAGATCTACCGCGACGTGCGGTACCACGGGAGCCCGGCCGTCATCCGCAACCCGCGCGACCGGAGGAATTTTCCCGGGATCGTTCCGGCCGGGATCGACGGCATCAGCCCCAAGCTGTTTGACTTCATCACCACGCACGTCAACCAGGTCTCGTATTACGTGCAGGGGAGGAGGCGGAGACGGAGTTGGCCGAAGTAGTAGCACACCAAGACGTCGCCTAGTGCGTTAACTAACGAATATGTGCCATAGAATACGAGTGCAGGAAAGCAGTGGCAAGAAGAGCGGAAGCGGAAGGGACCGGTTGGTCATGCTTTTGCAGGCTGTGAATAAAAATGAAAAAAGAGTCGCAAACTCGTGCTAAAATTTCTGTGGGCCATATAAGAAAAAAAACACACTTTATTTTCAGCATAACGAGGCCAACTCCAAATGGCTTCAGTGTACCATTCCATTCCCCTTACCGCTCTATAAAGAGAGGTGGGAGCCTGGGCTGGGGAGGCATTTACAAGGGCGGCGGCAAGAAGAAGAGCAAGGAGAAGGAGGGACAGGAGGCCCACAAGTCAGCCAAGGGCAAAAAGGCGCTGAAAGGCTACAAGGGCAAGGAACGGAGGAAGAAGGCAAAGAAGTTTGCCAAGAAGCACTTCTCCAAGGAGGGGAAAAAGAAGCAGGAGGCGCATAAAGGCAAGAAGTGCATCGTGGTTGCTCTGAGACCCATCACGAAATGCGCACATACAGTAGGTGTAACACGCTAAATTTTGTCGGCATTTCTTGTAGGAAGCAAGTATCACGGGGACTTTCACAAGGGCAACAAAGCTGAAAAGGGAGCCGAATTCGGCAAGAAAGTAAGTCGACTTGGACTGTCGCTGAAAATGAACCTGGTGTGTACTGTAGTGCTGGAGCACTGGAGTACCTAGTAGTACATGGCCTGGAATTTCAGGGGCACAACACCAAGGGCCACGACACCAAGGGCCGCAAGGAGACCTACCACTCCTCCGAGTTCAGCAAGAAAGTAAAGTTCTTCGACTCTCACGGCGATGGAGGTTGGTTTCGATCGAGAGGTCACAGAGAGAGAACACCAGAGAGCCAGAATGACGATGCTTTCAGGATTCCACAAGAAGGTGGGAGGATACAAGGGGTTCCACGGAGGCTCCAGAGGAAAGAAGTACGGGGGAGGTCACAGCAAGGGACAGGAACTTGGAAGCCACTTCAGGAAGAAGGCAAGCAGCATTGCATGAGCCACCTGCGGATGACATCTGCAAAAGCTGTTTTTATGCGCTAGCCACGTTGGTCTTGTAGGGATACGACGCCAAGGGGAAGTACCACGACGGCCAGAAGGGGGCCAAGAAGAGCGTTGGGAAGGACGCCAAGTACGAGGACGAGGTCTTCTTCGAGAAGGGGGGCAAGGAAGGGGAGGAGGACGACGGAGGTTACGCCAGCCACAGTCGCGCCAGACCACTCTTCCTCTCCGTCGACCCAGACGACTCCGGCGGTCAACCTGACAGCGGACAGCGGGAGGAGGAGGAAGGAGAAGTCATCGAGGTGAGGACACGGAACGCTCCCAGAATAACGCACCTCACCGGGGAGCATGGGGAGCCGTGGAAGAGTCCTCAAGCCTTGCTCGGCGGCGACGGGTCGGATCCTCCAGGAGCGCGGCACTGGTGGGAAGCGGAGAAGGAGGCGGAAGAGGAGCCGCCACCAAGAAGGAGCGACGCCGTTGCCGGCGATAAGGCGCCGCCGTCGCCAGGGTCCGCGCAGACCCTCTCCGATAGGATCTTCCAAGGAGTGTTTAGCCCCTACGAAGGGAAGAGTGCCCATGGACCGCTCAGGCCCTTTGGATTTCCTTTTCTTCTATCTGCTGGTGTTGATATTCAACATCCATTCTTCCGTAGACTCATCTGGGCCTAAATTAAGCCCTGAGTCACTTCGATCTACTGTATAATCGCTGCGGATTCCCGTTTAATAAATTTAGTTTCCGCACCTATATAATGAACGAATTCGACAAAATATGCTTTTTGACCTGTCTTCTTTGCTTTTCTTGCACTGATGATGTCTAAAAGTGAATACCAAGTGGTGTCAGCATGGCCCCATTCGGTGAGTGTTCACACACATTATAATGTACTACTTCTGTAGTAAGGTTATAACTACAGCTTTCCTCTGACTTAATCCTGTACACGTGCGCCAGGTTCGAAGTTGTCGACTTGGATGACGATGGGTCGTCCTCCGCTCTTCACCGTGCCAAGCGAGGGGGGACTCTAGGATTTGGCGGCATCTACGGCGGCGGAGGCGGCGGCGTCGACGAGGGCCAGCACGAGGGGAGAGATGACTACGACGACTACGTGTCGTACGACTACCACGGCGGCGGCGGGCACGGCCACGACGATGACGAGGGCGGACAGGTCGTGCACGACGGGGGATTCAGGGGCGTCGGAGACGGAGAGTAAGTGACGTGCTTCCGATAAATCTTTTCTTGCTGTTTTGTTCCTCCATGCTCCCATGCAACAGCTACGACTACGAGTACACCAGCGACTACGAGGGCTCCTCCCCGCACGAGGGTCGATTCCACGAAGACGACGGCGGCTTCAGCTCCGCCCACTTTGAGGACCACCACGCCCCTTCCTCCTCCTCCTCCTCTTCCATCCAGCACCATGGCGGCGGAGGCGGAGGCCCCTTCGGAGACTTTGGCGGAGAAGACATCCCTCATCACGGCGGCCACCAGAGAGGGCAGCAGCATTCCGAGAGAGGACCCCCCTTTGGAGGTCCCGCTGGCGACGGCGGTGGCGGTGGCGGCCACCACCACTCCGAAGGGAGCCAGTTCATCCCAGGCCCTGGCATCGCAGACTTGGGAGAACATTACGGCTTCAACTTCTACGAGTAGTCCGAGAATGAGGCAGTTGGTGGCGGCGCTGGTCGCGGCCATGCAACACTACAGTCCCATTTCCATCCCATGCTTTTTTTTTTCTTGCCAAGCATATAACCAAAGGCAGTAATAATAAACCAGGTTCAGGAATACTTTCTGTTGGAAGCTGCCTCACCTGACGCAGTCCTCGTGCGGCGTCCCCACGGCCTTGTCCACGTGGACCTCCACGTCAAAGGAGTCCTGCTCGTGCTCGAAGTCGGTCTCCTCAAGCGACCGCAGCAGCCTGGCCAGGGCGCGAGGGCGGTTCATGGTCAGAATCACCACGGTTAGCCTGAAGCCATCGTCGGCGCAGCCTTCGCACTTGTCGCCGTCGCAGGTGCCGTCGTCATCTATTAGACACTCTAGCGGCTGAAGGAGAACAAACACTAGGATGACTAGCAAATAGTAGTGAAGTTGCCGCATCGTCCGCGATGCCATGTCTTCCTGAGTTTATGTTGTATGGACAGTGCAAACGTCGCATAAATCTCAGTGAACATGTAGCACTGTAAAATTTCCTGTCATCAGCTCGCCACGCACCGCACAGGCCATTCCACCTTACATTTTTAGCCAATTGGAGAAAGAGCAACAACATCCAACAGGAAGAAGGAAGACAGGAGGTTTCTCCTCCTCCTCCTCCTCCTCCAGAAAGTAGCTGGGTTAGGCGACGCAAACGCAGGTAGAGGCGAGAGGGGGGGTTGATTACGTTGCATCTACCTTTGAAAGGAGGAATCCGATCCTTACGATCCCTATGTGTACGGTACGAACCGCGGAATTTTAAAGCACTTTGGTGACGTGCCATTATATCTTTACAGAAGCGCAGGCAGAAGAAAGTGTCAGAAAGTTTTGTTTATAGCAGTACGAGTATAAATGATATTTTTACATCTCTTCCCTTGTTCCTACGTACTGTTTTGCTGTTTTGTTGTTAATATAAGGAGCAAAAACTGTTTGTATAAAAGCAGTATAAAAGATTGACAGTAGTTCTACTAGAAAACGAAGATACATATGTAGGGGAAAAAATAGATTTTGCACCTACTCCTACTGCCCACCTTCTTCATTCAAACACATGCTCCTTCTCCTCAAGCGCGCTTTGCTCAGACACCCACACACCGATTTCCAGGAGAGGCGTCCCCTCCCCTCCCACCCAAATTTGGTTGGTGTGGTTGCCTTTTGCCAGCAGTGTTCCACGTTTACTGCGGACGCGAAGAGTGGGAGGAAGGAGACAGAGCTCAAGATGTCTCGC
>JAAUYM010068475.1_pt1 | contig 12761 bp, 16 predicted proteins | sample 7278001 | NCBI WGS metagenome assembly JAAUYM01 (sample SAMN14350224, study PRJNA611818) | marine sediment metagenome | isolation source: surface marine sediment (1.8m) | place: French Polynesia: Moorea | collected 2018-08
CCTTTTCATCTAATTTTCTCTTTGACCACCAAAAAAATCCCTAGGAGTTCCTATTTAAGGTGACGGGGGGATGGTAACAAACAAGGTGACGGATCTTTTTTTTTTTTTTTTTTTTGAAGCGAGGGTGGGGCAGTCGATTTTTTTCCCTTCTTCCATGGCGTTGGACATAGAAGTACAGTGAAACTTTACTAAGTTGAAGATCCTTTCTTTTTTCGTTTGGTAAGCACCCACTACTGCATATGCACGCTGTTAAAAAAACTTTCTACAAGTGTAAGAAAAGTGTAAACAAGAATGAGTGAGCCACGGGATTTTTGAAGGTTTCAGGATGGGTCTCTTCCTACTACAAGTTTTTCTTTTTTCAACTATTTTTTTGTATTATGTAGTTTTTGTTCTCTGGTGCCATCACAGGGAACGAACGACACACAAGTTGTTCTATTTTTGTTTGTTTCTTTATATACCGGGAGAGTGGTTGTCACGAAGATGGATCCTAACTGACTAACCCACCACTACTACTAGTACTACTGATACTAACCTGAGGCCAATTCTTTTAAAAATAAAGTTGCTGGATTTAAGTGAAGCACCCATCTTTTGTACTGTGCGTACTTTAATTCTGGCTGAACAGTCTGTAAGTATTGAGTGTGAAGATTTTACTAACTGCAATGAGTTCTTATAAAATACGTCAAGTCCCAGATCCCAGTCATTCTGAGAAGAGTGTACTAGGTAGTTAAAGGGAAGACAAAAGTTTGACAGTTAAAATTTAATGCATGAACTTTATTTTAAAGAACCGGCCGCTGGACATACTTTCTTCTATTTCTGGTACGAAAAAAAAATCTTCTCTCAAACTTTTCATGCACCTATGGTGTAAGCACCAACATGTGAGTAATGGAACAACTCCCTGCAGCACCTCTGAGACTGAACGAATTACCCGACGAGACAATTGCTCATTTTATGGAACATAGTGTTTCTACGTACAATTGTTTGGATTCACTAAGCAAGGGCAGACCATAAGAAGTTCAGAGAAGTTAAGAGACATATACCTTTTAAAAGATTTGTTCCACAATTCTGAAAAGTTTCGTCGGGTAGCGTCTCCATAGTAGCTGGCTTTTTTTGAGAAAAAAGTCTTTTAATTGGGCTAACTGCAGTTTCCCTTATTAAAAATAAAATAATTGGTAGCTTAGCTAAGGCATCTTGAGAATTAAAAAAAAACTAACCACACGGACACCGGGTGTTTTAGCTCCTCTGCTCCTATAGTAGTAGGAACTGTTCTCCCACTTTTTACAAAATAATTTAACTCTCATAACATCACACCAACACATACACGCACACTGACTGAAGAAGCACGCTGTAGCATAGCTAACCATTTTTTTGAAGTAGTTTCTCGTCTGTGTCGACAAGGCAGGAAAAGGGGACACTGCTACTTCCACTAACTGCCAAATTTTAGCACTTTTTGTTTTCCAAAAGTAAACGATGCTGTGTACGTATCTTAATTTGTAGAGTGTCCTCTTCCTTTGAGTTTTGTGCGTTGAGTAGTGCAACAACCAGAATCCTTTGCCCCCCCTCCCCCAAGAAAAATATATATATTATTGCACATTCACTTTTTGGTTTCGTTTATTTATTTTCTTCTCTCTTTTTTCTTCTCTTTCAGGACAAAACCTTTATCTCTAAATACTTTCAGGAGAAGGCGCTGCCGCTGCGCGACATTATCCAGAGGCTGGAGAAGGTCTACTGCGGATCCATCGGCGCAGAGTTCATGCACATACATAACCTGGAGGAGGTGAGCGAGCGATCGCGGAGAGGAGGAAGGAGCTGTTGCTGATACTGCTGATGCTGTTGCCGCCATTGCTGCTGCCGTGGCTGTTGTCGTGCGCATACACTGCCGTGGACTTTGCTTACAAGAACTCCCATGGGACAAGGAAGGGCAAGCCAGTTAAATTTAACACACAAAACTTTTTTTTAAAAGAAGCGGCTTCAGGAAACTCTTCTTATGAGCGGATTGTCCCTGTGTCCTCTGGGTGTTCCTACAAGCGGAGTCCACCCACCGTGCAACGACTTCTCTACAACTAGCACGCACTTTGCTTTCCCGAACAGAAATGCAAATATGTCAGCCTGGATGAATCGTCCGAAGTAGTGAGTAAACTGATGTAAAGAAAAGCTTTTTTTTGAGCTTAGGATTAATACCTATGCTGTTTTATTTTTTGTTAGGCTTGTGTCTAGGCAGAGAGGACGATAATCATCCATGCCTTTCATTCATTAATCATTTTACTCACCAATAATCTCCCCCACGTTGTCCATGTTGTCAAGAAAACATCTGTTGGCTGAGAATCAGCATTAATATTTTTCCCCTTTTTAATCTCTCTCCATGGTAAGGTGAACTGGATCAGGGAGCGACTGGAGACGCCCGGCACCCTCCAGCTCAGCAGCGCGGACAAGAGCCTGCTGCTCTCCAGGATATCAAGGTTGCGAAATCGTCGGATCGGCAAGAATAAACAACTACGTAAAAAAAAACAATCTATTGTAGGGCCACCGGCTTCGAGAACTTCCTGGCCAAGAAGTGGTCGTCCGAGAAGCGCTTCGGCCTGGAGGGTGTGGAGATGATGATCCCGTGCATGAAGGCCATCGTGGACCGGTCCACCCTGCACGGGGTGGAGTCCGTGGTCATGGGCATGCCGCACAGGGGCAGGCTCAACGTGCTGGCCAACGTCTGCAGGAAGCCCCTCGAGCAGATCTTCACACAGTTTGCAGGTGGGTAGGTGTGAACTTGACAGAAAGCATGGTGTGGGGTTCCCAATAATTTTTTTGTGCAAAAAGTATGGCCTGTTCCAATAAATTTTTGCTGGATTTTTTTTCTTCACAGAAAATCTGACTTATCCCAAAATACATTTTGGTTGCTTTTTGTCTCTTGCAGGCCTGGAGGCCGCGGACGAGGGCTCCGGCGACGTGAAGTACCACCTGGGCACGTACATTGAGCGACTAAACCGTGCCACCAACAAGAACATCCGGCTGGCCGTGGTGGCCAACCCGTCGCACCTGGAGGCTGTGGACCCAGTGGTGCAGGGCAAGGTCAAAGCGGAGCAGTTCTACCGGGGGGACACCGAGGGCAAGAAGGTCATGTCCATTCTCTTGCACGGGGATGCCGCGTTTGCCGGGCAAGGGGTCGTCTACGAGACGTTCCACATGTCCGACCTGCCTGCATACACAACCAGGTAACTGGAAAACCATGCTGCAGCAAACTTTTAGTCTTATCTTTAACTTTTGCTTCTCTCCCAGGGGCACCATCCACATTGTGGCCAATAACCAGATTGGCTTCACCACCGATCCGCGCTTCTCCCGCTCCTCCCCGTACTGCACAGACGTGGCCAGGGTGGTGAACGCGCCCATCTTCCACGTCAATGCCGACGACCCAGAGGCCGTCGTCCACGTGGCCAACATTGCGGCCGACTACCGGGCCAGATTCCACAAGGACGTGGTGGTGGACCTGGTCGGGTATCGCAAGCACGGGCACAACGAGATCGACGAGCCCATGTTCACACAGCCCATCATGTACGGCATCATCAAGAAGCACAAGAACGTGCTCGACCTCTACTCAGAGAAGCTCATCTCCGACGGAGTCGTCACAAAGTGAGAGAGATGTTGCGCAACGTTGATTCCCAGATTCAATCTGTGCCAACCTGCTTATTTCCTCTCAGGGAGCAGGTGAAGGAGGTGATCGACAAGTACGACCAGATCTGCGAGGACGCCTACAAGAAGGCCTCCGAGGAGACGCAGGTGTTCCACAAGCACTGGCTGGACTCGCCCTGGTCGGGATTCTTTGAGGGGAAGGATCCGCTCAAGGTGGGCCACAATATGCTAACCGAATATTTTATTTCGAGAATTGTTGGATGTTTTTTTATTTATTTAAAAAAAGCTTAAATTGCAGAGTGGCGACCAGAATTTTACTTGTCCTTTTTCTTACGTTGATGTTTTAGGACCAGAAGCAGGTAATAATGCAACTTGGATGTGTTTCGTGCCTGTAATCGTCGCCTCAATTTTTGTTTCTGACCAAACCCCACTAAGTGAATCCAAACCTTTTTTAACAGCCCTAGTTTGGTTGCTTTTATCATATTTTGAATAAAGTGTCACACTAAAAACAAAAAAATACGTAATTAGCAGACGTTGCATTTCCCAGACGTTTTCTTCCATTCTCTCAGGCTAGTCCCACTGGCATCCATGAGGACACGCTGGCCTACATCACCAAGAGGTTCTCCACCGGCCCGCCCAATGCGCAGGACTTCAAGATACACAGGTGACCTGGACAAATACTGTATAGCGAACTTTTACCATTTGGGAAACTGCCTAAGAATACCGGTTAGATAATTGAAACTAAGCAACAGTGAGCCCGATTAGTAGTACTTGGATGAGTGACCGTTCAGGGCTGTTGGGTGCTTTTAACCAGTGGAGTACCGAGATCTGAAATAGGCAAGCCTGCACACAAACTACAGATGAACTTGGGCTCTAACATTGCCAAGTGACCACCTGCTTTCCAAAGAGCTTTGGAGAGAGAAATTCCTGCCTGCTACTCCTGCCAAATCTTCATGCGGGAAGGAGCTTTGGTACCCTTTGGGATAAAATCAGAGAGTAGGTCGGGAAGTTAAACAAACAAACCTGTTAGTTGCACATGGTGGCGCGACAACCACAACACAAATTCGACATGCTATTTTGGATTTTTTTAAACTTTGCCATGTAATTTCGGGAGGAGCTTTTTACTGTTTGGCATGTAAAATTTTGTGCCATAGTGAAGAAAATTGCCGAAAAATTTGGCGTATTCTTCTGGTTCAGTGTTGGCAATACTGACACGCCAAGATCGGATTTATTTTTCGTTCCAGAGGTGTGGAGCGCATCTTGAAGTCGCGCATGGAGATGGCCGAGAACCGCATGGTGGACTGGGGCATGGCAGAGGCGCTGGCATTCGGATCGCTCATGAAGGAAGGTGAGTCGGGGCCATCCCGATCCCATCCCGATCCCACCACTAATTCTCGTCCTGTTTCCCGCAGGCACCCACGTTCGCCTGTCCGGCCAGGACGTGGAGCGCGGCACGTTCTCGCACCGCCACCACATCCTCCACCACCAGACGATGGACGGCTCCATGTACAACGCGCTAGCTAACCTGTACACGGACCAGGCGCCGTACACGGTCTGCAACTCGTCTCTGTCCGAGTACGGAGTGCTGGGCTTCGAGCTGGGCTTCTCCATGACGAATCCGAACGCGCTGGTGCTGTGGGAGGCGCAGTTCGGGGACTTCTCCAACACGGCGCAGTGCATCATCGACCAGTTCATCTCCAGCGGGCAGGCCAAGTGGGTCAGGCAGGTGCGTGTTGAATTTCATTAGATTTTTATGTGGGAAGATGCAATGAGTATGGGCAAATTGGAGAACTTATTCCCGGATTCTATTATATAAAAAAAAGAAGATTAACCACAGGTGTGAATGCGCTCTTGCCACATCTGTGAAATAGCGGTGCCTATGTACAGTACCGGTACATGGCCTAACATGGGAGCCTGCTCCTTGCAGACACATTGAGGCAATTTAGAAAAAAAAATCGATGGCGTGGTCGACCAAGTGGACGATCAAGTGGAAGGTCTGGACGCACTCCAAAGGGTCGGAGTGGAAGACCAGGTCGCAGGAAACCTTCATTTCCCAAAATAATTTACAATATTACTGCCATAGTAGCATTAAGATTTAGTAAAGTAGATAGTTTCATATAAATAGTTTTTACAATTTTTGCATACTAAAGGAGATGTTAGGTGTCAAACTTGTGCCTGGATAGGTGGGTGCGCATTTTTAGACGTTTTTGGCCTTTATAAAAGGTTTCATGAACCTTGTCCCAGATGGAACAGCTGGTCACACGCCAGGAGGTCAGAGCTGAGGATGAGGTGGGGGAACTGGTCCCATAGCAAGAGGTCGGAGTGGAGGATGAGGTGGCAGAACTGGACGTATGCCAAGAGGCTGGTGTGGAAGGCCAGGTGGAACCAGTGGTACAGCAGACTCCGATAAAGAAAGAAAGAAGAGGAAGAAAAAAAGTGACTGTCAAAGGTGGTGTTTCTCAGGAGGAATCTTTGTTATGTGGAAAATATTAATTGGAAAAATGCCCAGAGTGAACACGTTTCCTTAGTACCAGCTGTCAAGTCCAAAAAGTTGAACGTCAGACTGCAAACGGCAACATGAATCATTTCCTTGACCTCTCTCTCTCTCTTCTCCTCCTCCTCCTCTCCGCAGTCCGGGCTGGTGATGCTCCTCCCGCACGGCATGGAAGGGATGGGCCCTGAGCACTCCTCCGCCCGCCCGGAGAGGTTCCTGCAGCTGTCGGCCGACGACCCGGAGTACTTCCCGCCGGTGGAAGACGAATTCGCCATCAAGCAACTGTCGCACATCAACATGATCGTGGCCAACTGCTCCACTCCGGCAAACTACTTCCACATACTCAGGAGGCAGATGGCGCTCCCGTTCAGGTATGAATATGCACGAAGCCTATGAAAAAAAGGAGGGCTAGTGATGGGTTCGGGTCAGGCCCGAAGGTTATCGTCACCATCGAGAATAGTAGAATGTTTTGGGTTTTTTTTAATTTACTGTACAATATCCAAGGAAACCCCTAATCCTGATGACGCCGAAGTCGCTGCTGCGGCACCCGGAGTGCAAGTCGAGCTTCGACGAGATGACCCCGGGCACCGAGTTCCGCCGAGTCATCCCGGAGACGGGCCCGGCGGCAGACAACCCGGACGGCGTGAAGAGGCTCGTCTTCTGCACCGGGAAAGTCTACTACGACCTCACCAAGGCCAGGAGGGACAGTGGTATGCCTAAAAAAAAAAGGATGAGAAAGAAATTTTTGAAATCAACATGGTTTTCCCCACATATTTGAAATGTTCTTTTCCTCACAAGGCCTTGACGACAAGATCGCCATCTGCACCATCGAGCAGATCAGCCCGTTTCCCTTCGACTTGGTCAAGGAGGAGTGCGACAAGTACTCCGACGCCGTGCTCAACTTCGTGCAGGTGCTCACGCTGTTAGCAGCGTTGCCAGCTCCTCATTAACAAAAAAAAAATCCATACTTGTGTGGTCCTGTTTGCTGTGTCCAAACTGTAAATGCCACTTGGCAGGACTGCATGTTGTCGCTAATGTTCTTGCCCCTTTTCCTCCCCCCCCTCCCAGGAGGAGCACAAGAACCAGGGCGCGTGGAGCTACGTGCAGCCCCGGTTGCAGACGGCCATCGGAGGCTACAGCAGGAGGGTCCACTACATCGGAAGAGACGTGAGCCCGACGGGACTTTTAAACTTACGAGCGTAACAAATTCAGCTTTAAACACGTAATGGAACATGCCATTAGAATACCACATAAGTGTCACAATTTTAAAGCTGAAGTTATTACGCTCGTAAGTTTAAAAGTCCCGCCGGGAGCTAGCTCTACCTACATATCTTTTATTGTCGCATCCCCAACGAAACATTTGGAGTCTCCAATTAGTCTACTACTACTATACAACCCCTTTAGGACCACAAATCTTAGGTCCTAGAGGGGGTTGTAGACTCTTTAGGGAGACTGGAGACTCTCCGGAACCCGACCTGATTTGACAAATTCCGGCTGCTCGTACGCATCACTAGTCCTTCTGCTGCAGATGCATTCTCCTTAGGAAAAAAGGCACTTGACCAAACTGTGTTCAAAGCCCTGCGGTGTGACAATGTTTTTTTTTAATTAATAAACAATAGGATACAAAAGGTGGCAACTATTTTTAGAATGCCTTTGTGACACTTTGAAAATACTTGATGATCAAAGGAAGGAAGATAACTCTTTTCTGACAAAAAGTCAACAAGAATAACTAATTTTTCGTGACCTGTCGGGTTTGTAGCAAGCAAAAAATCAGTTGCTTTTTTTCGTTTTCTTTTTTTTGCCCATGCAATGACCCTCCCCGTCCCAACTCGAACCCCGCTCGCACGCATCCCTAACCTCTCTCCTCCTCCTCCTGCTGCTGCTGCTGCTGCTGCCGCACGTAGGTCGCCCCGTCTCCCGCCACCGGCTCCAAGGCCACCCACATCAAGGAGGTCAACAGCTTCCTCTCCGACCTCTTGGACGTGGACGATTAATAAGAACAGCACAGACGCCATCAGCAAACCATCCTACAATTTAGTTCAGCCAGGGAGACACGTATTTTTTAGAAGTGACGGCCCTTTAGGAGCCCCCGTTCCCCCCCTCGAGGAAGATAGATCCATTATACGAAGAAGATGAACACGTGTGTACCTTCAGAAGGGAGGAAGAAAAGGGGGAAAAAAGTTTAATTAAATGGCTCCACACTTTGGCGTTTCTTGTCTGGGAAAGGGACTTGGAAAAAAAAATCTCATCGGGAGAATCAAAACAGTGGAAGCAAGAGGAGCAAAGTTTTATAAATTCTAAAAAAAAGGAGAGGCCACTTCTGGTCAACATTTCATTGTGCTTTATCTCCTGAGATGTCGATGGAAAAGGGGGGAAACAAGCCAAGAAATTATATTTCGACGTACTGCACTGTAAGCAATGATGATGATTGTTATGATGATCTTGTGGTGAATCTAAAAAAAATATATATATACTACTACATCGTAGTACTACGTGCCGCTTCCCACATAACATTTCATTTGCTGCGGGATCTGATTGCTTTTGTGTAGTTGAGGAGCAATGATTTCTTTTCTTTTCTTTTTTGCAACAGCTTGAATTTGATACCACATTTGCTCAGCTCTGTCAAAGATGTACGTACAGCGGTGTTGCCAACTCGTTTGTTCTAATCCAAAAAAAGGACAAATTATCAAAAAAATCGGGAATTGTTTACTCTGGCATTTTTTTCAGAAGTGGTTTATTGTTAGACCCATAAGTGTGGCATGATTTGCTGGGAAATTTGGCCTGTGTCTCTGGCTGGGAGAGTTGGCAACACTGGTCTTCAGTCTGTGTACAGAAACTCTAAACTCCAGTTTGCTCCAACTGTCTCTGCAAAATGTCCCCCCACTTTGTCGGGTTGGCCCGATGCACCCGCCTTTCCACGTCTGATCTTGCTTGCAGGTTGCGGCCTCCCCTGCCACCGGCGACAAGATCACCCACCAGAGAGAGTTCGATCTGCTCATGGAGTGGGCACTGGAACTGGAACAGGAGGAGGAGGAGGAGGAAGAGTACTAAATTTAAAATCATCCCTTGTTTTTGTTTGTCATGCAAATTTTAATTTTAGGTATGGCAAATTTTGATTCTTACTTTTATAATACCGTTTAATTACTGTCATAGTTCTTTCTCTTCTATCGCCAGAGAAAATACAGGGTGACTCATGATTGTGATTTTTTTAAAAACTTCTCGCTTTGTAAATGTGGGAAATTAAATGTAGCGTGGTTTCTTTTTGTCGTCACTCCTCGATTCTTCTTTGTACAGTATGTACTACTGTACGCGTGTTTCTCTCTCTCTCTCTGCTCTCCAGTTACAGTTCCACTTTAAAGTAGTGAATGGTCACAGAAAGAGGAAGTGGGGGATGGATGAAACGAGAAGAGAGGTTCTTGGCGATACCGTACAAACTCACTCCACTTTCCCACATTTGGCCGGCCGCTCGTCCTTCCAAGCAGGCGGCCAGTGTACGTACGGTACTGTACGGTACTATATCTATAATCCTTTTCCCCTCTTTCCTTTCTCTCATTTTGAAATGAAGAATGAAATCTGAATGTCGTCGCTCTGCCTTCGCCACCCTGTCTGTCCATTTCATTCACCCTGCAGCCGCAAACAGAATAAACAGACATCAAAGTAGTAGTACATACCACACATAAAAAAAGAGTGGCAGCAAAAGACAGAAGTGTGGAGAAATCTGAAGCCATGACGGCAGCGCAGCCGCAGCCGCAGCCGCCGTCCGAGTTGTCTCGGTTGAGGTCCAAGGTGCACTCGGACCTGCCCCGCCTGGAGGCGGCCGCCACCTTCGCCGTCGCTCTCTCCTGGTGGGGCTACTTCGTATGGAGGTGGTTCGACCTGTCTGAAGGTGTGTGTGGGTGGATCATTTATAAGTCAGAGGTTCGCAACCAACCGGATTGAGAATCCCCGCATCGGAAGATGCAAGTAACTCTTTTTTGGGACCTTCATTTCGTCCATTTGTGTTCTCATCACCCGGCTCATCCAGAGTTTTTCCCGGTGATCCGACCCTACCTGGCACCGTCGTCGCTGCCCTGGCTGACCCGGCGGCCCCGAGACCCGGCCTGCTTAGCCTGGGACTTCAGCAGGCGCTACCTGGCGCAGGCGGCGGCCTGGTTCGCGGCGCACCTGGTGGCGGACAGGACGGTCAGGACGGTCGTTCCGCAGGTGGAAGGAAATGCAAGGCTTGCAAATGCACATTGCATCGGTTAAGGAGGACGACATCTTCCTCCTCCTCTCCATCAGTTCACTCCCCACTTCCACGTGCTGGAGTTCTCCGCCTTCGTCCTCTCCCGCGCGTTCCTCCTCCACGGATCGTCTTCCTCCTCCTCCTCCGCGGACGCGGCCTCCGCGGCCACCGTCGCCCTCCTCTACCTTCTGCTGCCACCGGCCGCCTGCTACCTGGCCGCCAGGTGCGCCGTCCGCGCCGGCGGCGCCTGGGCGGTCGCGCCGGCGTGGGCGGCAGGCGTGGCCGTCATGGCGGCCGACAGGGCCGCTGCTGCCTTGACCGCCGCGGCCGGCAACGGCGGCGGCGGCGGGGGCGTCGAGGACATGCTCTTCGGCGAGTTTGACTACGACACCCGCATCGTGTTCCACCAGATCCTCGTTTGGGGCGTCATGAGGTGCGTCAGCTTCTGCACCGTGCTCGGCCAGAGGAGGGCCTGGGGAGGAATGGGCAGCGACGGCGTTACCATGGCCAAGTGCATGGGGTTCTACTGCTACCTGCCCTCCTCCTACATGGGCCCGCTGGCCACATTCGAGGTTTACATGGAGGGAGTAAGTTGACTCACTCGATTCCACAAGTCAAGATATCAACTATGAAGAAAATTTTCTGTCCATATCCGGTCTTCGAAAAAGTAATCTTTTATGTCTACCACAGATAGAGAGGCCTCCCATGGTGCTGACCCGCAGGGTGGTCCGCGAGTCCCTGTGGTCCCTGTGCAGGTGCACCGCCGTTCTGTGGGGACACTGCCTGCTGGTGCACCGCGTCTACGTGACCCTGATCTCCTCCTCCTCCCCGGCCCTCCTCCGAGGGCTGGACCTCAAGTCGCTGGCGGCCGTCGGCATCTTCAGGGTGATGGAGTTCAGTTCCATGTACGCCGCCACCTACGGCATCTCGCAGCTGATGGCCAGGTTGGACGGCTTCGAGGTGAAATTGAATTTGTTTTTGCAACCGTTGAATTCCGATATATTTTTTTAATAAAAACTTTTTTTTCTTCTTGTTCTCTTCTTCAAGTCTGTCCCGACCCCGACGTGTCTGGCCCACGTCTACCACTACTCCGAGTGCTGGAGGCTCTTTGACGTGGGATTCTACAACTACGTCAAGAGGTGAAAAGTGAGCGAACTGAAAGAAAAACCCTACTACACTTACAGTTTCACAAAAATCCTTGTTTTTTTACGTCCAGGTACATCTACCTGCCCATCAGGTCGTTGGTGTCCACCTCCGCCCCGTCCTTCCCCTTCCTGTCCCAGTTCCTGGCCATGGCGCTCGTGTACGCCTTCGTGTTTGCCTACCACGGCGCCACGCCGGCGCTGGCGCGGTGGACGGCGCTCAACTTTGCGCAGGTTCTGGCGGAGGCGACGGCCGCCGGGTGCGCCGGCAGCCTGAGGGCCCGCTGGTCTCCCTGCGGCGGCGCCTGGCGGCGGCGTCTGCACGCAGCGGCCGCCGTCCCCAGCTGGTTTTTCGGCGCCCTCACCCTCCAGTACTTCTTCTCCGGCAGCGTCGAGATCGGCGACTTCTTCACTGAGAGGTTTGCTGACCAAAACTACAGTATCAAGATTTTTGACCTCACACATGGTAGGCAGCAAAAATCGTTTTCTTTTATCCCAACGAGACAGCCGTCACGCTAAGTTTGTTATTATTTTGGCCTTGTTAAACTATCACAACGTAATCACATGGTGGCAGTTATGAGCTTAAGTCATGTCTGATATGTGTAACATAAAAAATATAAAGTTATTATACAGTTCCTGTTTGATGTTAGATGTGTACCACAGTGTGTACACACTGTAGGAGTACAGTGTGTCTGACCGGGATACCCATAGTATAACATTTTTTACTACGTTACAATTCTAAGAAAATTTGGTGATCAGAGCAATATTTTCATGGTCTATCAGAGCTTTTTAATACAGTGGAGTTTACTGTATCTGCCCAACCTCCAGGGTGCTGGTGGTGGCCTCTTGGACCGACCTTGCCGCCACCTGGGCCGTGGGGTACACCGGGGTGCAGCTGGCCGTGGAGGTCAACAACTGGCTGGCCAGGAGGAGGATACGGCGACTCGTGGGAGAGCACGAGGAGAAAAAGGAAAGATAGCAACAGCAACAACAACCTGAAATGAGTGATTGCAAGCAGAGGAAAAAAGAACTATTTATTCTAAATGTGATTTTTTTTCTGTGTGATGGTGATTGTTATTTATTGCAGTTACGATACTTAAAATGCATATACAGTGAACCACGGATATAAGAGCAGCATTTTGGTTTTGATTTTCTGCTCTTACGTATATCCGTCTTGCTCTTATAACCGTAGGTACTAATGAGACTAATAAGCAAGCCTCATATGGGTCACTAATACAGTATCTTCTCTACATACGTATATAGTAGGTGAATGTCCTCTCTC
>JAAUYM010093127.1_pt1 | contig 12752 bp, 15 predicted proteins | sample 7278001 | NCBI WGS metagenome assembly JAAUYM01 (sample SAMN14350224, study PRJNA611818) | marine sediment metagenome | isolation source: surface marine sediment (1.8m) | place: French Polynesia: Moorea | collected 2018-08
ACAGAAATTTCCGGTTTTCCTTCTTCCCCCCTCTCCTCAAAGTTGTTGTTTAGCTTCATGAATACTATGCCAGTCTGGTAAAAGAGAGTGAGTGGCCAGAAAGTTTTCCGAGAAAGAAAAGTTTTTCTTTCTAACCCCCTCCGGAGAAACTTTTTTTTCTCCTATGCTAATGGATTTCAGGTTTAGGAGAAGCTACACCTTAAGTGCTTCTCGAAAGCAGTCTACAGTAGTACTACCTACTAATGAATGTACTGTACTGCACACATTCAGGACTTTGTGTGTGAGGGAATACACAGGTGTCAAAAAAAGTTTTCTCACTTCACCTGTGTAATAGTATAGTACAGCAGGTCGAAAAGTGTCCTTACCCCTGCAGTCCTCCACACTTCTTAAATCTTGTCCACAAAAGAAATCACAGCAATACACATTCGCTGCAAAACTGTCACCCACTAATTCTTGGCAAATTCGCTTCCCCTCCCCCTCCACCACCAACGCTACGGCACTACACAAGACTACAAGACTTCAAAAGACACTAATTTTCTTGCCGGCACCAGCTAGGAAAGAAGAACTCTTCTTCCTTTTTTTCTCAGTGTTCTCGTTCTGCACATGTGTGTGTCTGCTTTAACCCCTCCTCCTCCTCTCTTCGTCTTCTGTCGACTACTACTACTGCACACTACTACAGCACTACGTACATGGCGTGAGAGAGGAGGGAGAAAAGCTTATGAGGCGCGGTCTCTCTCTTCTCTCTCTCGCACAAGAAGAGCTCCACACACACACCGGAGTTGTTATGAGGAGAGCTGAGGAAGAGAAGGGCTGTGTGCGTGCTTCTTGCATGCGAGGGAGGGAGGAAGGAGAAAAGAACTGACTTTGTGTGTGCTAAGAGGGCGGAGGAGAGGAGAAGAGAGGGGAGGAAGAAGTGTGCATTGCTCCCCCTCCTTGTTCTTAGGTTTCCTTGCAGGGGGGGAAAGGGAGGAAAGAGGAAAAATCTTTTGTGTTTGCACAATGTTTAGGCGGAAAGGGAGGGGGGGCAAAAGCATCAAGAACCAGTGGGCCTCTTCCAGGAATAAGGACCACTAGTACATGTGTGTCCCATCAACACAGCAACGGAGAAAGTTGCCTATGGGTCTCAGATTGGTGCTCTTTTTTCCTGTAAACATGCAAATTTTTAACAGAGACAGCAAAGACAATGGCATCTTCGGTCCCGTTTAGATTGTCATCTTGGCAAATGTTCGACAAAAGCGTCTTTTCCAAAATCTCTGGCAGAAGTTTTGTTGCTCGAAGTCTCGTACTATGTAAGTTCAAAACCGGGAGAGGATAATGTATGAGCGATAGACGCACGCAAAGTACAAAAAAAATTCACAGCAATCTGATAATCTGACAGGCTCCGCTCCCCATCTCTACCCACCACTCCCACAAAGTATTGTACATGCTACGTGCAACAAAAGCGTTCTTTTTCACACCGAATTAAAGCATTTCAACGCAAAAAATATACGAAGCAACAGCAGCAGCAGCAGCACTGCCATCATCATGACGGAAACTCAAGAGTTAACCATGAAGCACGTGCCTCTTTTGGTGGCACAGGGCATTCCAAAGGGTTTTAAAGTCGTCTACTAGTGTCGAGAGAGAAGAGTTGGAGTAGGAGGGAGGGGGTGGGTGCTACGGTAGTAGGTACTCCTCTTAGTGTGCTTTGCGCTACCGGAAACTCTGCCTCGCTGGGTGGAGCGGAAGGAAGGAAGGGGGAAGCAAGCGATGGGAAGAGGGGAGAAAGAAGAACGAAAGGAGTGTTGTTGGGAGAGAGAGAAGGAGAGAGGAGAATCGACCGTCGTCGCAGTCTGCCTCGGCAGTCGACGACGACGGAGGAAAGAACGGCAAAATGCGGCAAGTGTAGATTGCCAGGCGCGGGCAGAGGCAGGAGGTGGACGGACTGCAGAAGGCGAGAGGAGAAGGAGGAGGAGAGCTCTCCGCTAATAAGAGGCAGCAGGAGGAGGGAGGAGGGAGAAGACCGCCCGGCGTCTGTCCAAGCAGGAGAGAGACTCACTCACCTCTTCTAACGTAGCGGAGCGCAGGAAAAAGAGCTGCATGAGGGACTTGGGAAAGAGAGATACTATGTGTGTGTGTGACTGACTGCTCCGAGGGTGGGGAGGGGGGAGCTGAGCTATCTATCGAGGCCGGGAGGGAGGGAGGGAGCGCCAAAGTACTACTGTACGTACTAGCTATACAGAAGATGGCCGGATCCTCCTACTATCTGTCGCAAACGGGCTTGGAAATGGCACCCTCGAATGAAGCAGGCAAAAAAAGAGAGGCAGAAAGGGGGGGGCATTGACACAATTAAGAGCTACTCGCTCACGTAATGTTCGTGGCAGATAATCTGGAGAAAGACGGGAGAATTCTTGGAAACGCTCGAGTAGAGGACAGATTATGAAGATAGTAGTCGCGGGGCAGAAAGTGAAGGATGGGGAAAGAGAGAGACGAAAGTCAGAAAAAAGGAAGGGGGGAGAAAAGGGAGGATGAGACGTTGGAAAGCTCGTATGCAAAGGAAATGAGGTTAGCCTCGGGGAGGGGAAGGCGATAAAAAAAAGAAAAAGAGAGGTGGTGAGGAGGAGGAGGGTATTAGGCTTGAATTAATCTGGGTCATTGTTGAGAGCACTTTAAGCAGCTTCATAAAATTCTGGGCTGCGTGCGATGATTTGAGATGGACTTTTCGCCGTGGCGAATCGAGCAAAATTCCGGCAGGAAGAGGAGGAGGAACAAGAAGTAAATTGAAATGAGATTCACTTTTTTCCCTGACAGAATGATAATTTTTTTTCGCTTTGCTCAAAGTCGCAGACTGAAGGATGAACAGAGAGAGGGAAAAGAAGAACAAACACTTCACTCGCTCAGACCTGAAGGTCATGGAGAAGAAAAGTCTTTGGTTACGGAATGCCACCATCGCAGCCATTTTACAGGTTTCTTGGCAACAGCAGTTTTCACGAATGCACTTCTCCCGAGCGCAAAAAAATATATGTTGACCACAGCCCAGTCACATGAGGAGGGGAAGGGAAAAGTGGGAGTGGTGGAGATCGAAGAAGTTGAAGCGGCGAAGGAAACATGCGCGGAATGTTTAGCAACAGCAAATCCTCACCCTCCTCCTCCTCCCTCCACTCTTTCACTATTACCACAGTAGAATCTCAATGTCTTGGTCAGCACCAAAAATAATATTTTTTTGAGATTTATCGCAAAACTCAAATGCATTCCTTAGTGAAATGGTGAATTGGTGGACACAGTTTCGTCACAGCAAGTCGAGATACCACAAATTCGAGATTTGTAGAAATCGAGATTCCACTGTAGTACTTCTTTCTCTCCAAAAGCTTGTTTATTTGAGCACTCGTGGAAAGAGAGAGAGAGAGAGTGGTGCACTTATGTACTAGAACGGGGCAAGAGAGAGAGAGAGAGAGAGAGAGAGAGAAAAGATTCGTCCCGCATGCATCACATCACATCCAGCAGACTCTCAGAGGGGAAAGGGGGGGAAGGGCATTTACCCAATCAACTCACATGCATACAACACACATCACTCATGCCTATACTGCATGTACGTAGTATGCTGCCTGGGAGGGTTATATTTAAAAAAAAATCTTTTTACGTGACTATTTTTTATCTTTCTTAGTAAGAGGCGAGAGCCACTGTATTAGTTTATTAGTTTTGCATCAGTCGACCAGGATGTCTTTTGCTTATACAGTAAACATGTGGTGGCTAGGTGGGAGGAGAGAGGGAGGGAAAAAAATGCATGACAATTCTGCATATGCATTCGGGGTCTTTCGAATGCTACGGTCGATTGGAATGCATCAGAGAAGCACATCATCATGAACATTTCCAAGAGTAGCAACGTTGGCTTATGTGTATACTACAATCTACATTTTGTCCACGCCAGCTCAGCAGCAATTTTTTTTTCTTCTCGTGTTTGAAGTAGTGGACTGTCTCCTTCTTACCCTTCCTCCTTCTCCTTCCCCTCCCCGGCCGCCCTCTCTTCGGGGTCCTCTGTTGCACCTTCACTTATCAACACCCGACGGGATGGGGTCGGGTGACCAGGCCTTCCTTCAAGGAGAGGAGGGGGTCTGAGTCCTCCTCGTCACTGCACTTTGCCTCCTCCTCCTCCTTCTCCTCCTCCTTCGCCCCCGCCCAGAGTTGGTGATGGGTGGTGGCTGTGGCGGTGGCGGTGGCGGTGGCGCTGGCGGTGGGGCAGGCAGCGGACAGAAGAGGAGCCTCAATTTCTCTCCTGCTTCGTTCAGAGACTCGTTCGTCTTCTTCCCCCTCCCAACAGAGTTGCCAGGTCTTAAAAGGCTGAAATAGCCAACCATGAATATAAACCTAGTTTTAAAAGACCTCTATAAAAGGTGGGCTATTGAATTTTTTTGAACAAGTTTTGCAGCCTGCAGGCCCAAAAATAGCCATTTACGTAAAAAATGGTTAAAAACATAGGCCATCTGGCCACCCTGTCTCCCAAGAAGCAGACAGCAGACAGCGAAAATTTTTGCTGCTGTTTGTCCGCCCGCCGCGCCCAGTGACCACGAAAAGGAGAAAGAAAATGCACCGAATTACTGTCAAAATGTGAAAAAGAAATAGAAAAAGTGGAACAGTTTTGACAGATTAATTCTATTAAAAGAAAAAAAGAAAACTCATTCCACGTTTAACACCAATCTCTATAAAAGTTACGTTCAGTGTTGCCAAATGGTTAAAAAAAACAAATTAGTTTCCTTGAGACATGAGGCTAAAAAATGTTGACAAAAATTTAAAGAAAAACCTGATTTGGTTTATTTAAATACAGAATTTATTTGCTGCTTGTTTTTCTTTTTCAAAGGAACCTTGTTGCCTTTGAGGTCAGAAAATCTTTTTTTTTACATCGGAATAAAACTTGTCCTTTTCAGACCAGCTATTTCTGTACAAAAGTTCCACCCTGTCGCCGTTTCGCCGATGCTGGTCCCGCCTCCCCTTGTCTGTCCCGCCAGATTCCTCCGCCGCCGCCGCCGCCGCCGCCGCCTCCACTCTCCATTCTCTGCAGTCTTCTCCTTTCTCCCCAGCATTAAATGACTCAAGGGGAGCGGCACTCAGGCAAACGCTGAGAAGCAGTTCCTTGATCTTTTAAGGTAAGAATCTGTCAAAGAGTCGTCGTCCCTCCGCCCGGAGTTGCCTTCCGAGATTCTCCTCTGCTTCTGGTTGGGAGCACATCTTTCGTACTTTTGCGTATCCCTCCGCCATTCCTGTCCCGGGGCCGTTTCCGCCCCCGGCCCCGCCCTTCTCGCCCTTCTCGCCCTGCACCTCCCGGGGTTAGAGTCGCTGGGCGACAGAGGGCGACACTTGGGGGGGAGGGAAGAAGGCAGAAGAACGAAGGCGACAAATTGACGCATTTCGAGGCCCACTAGGTGCACGAAATTTTTTGACGGCGCAACATGCCTAATGCTCTAAAATTTGACGCATATCAGAATTCGGTGCCAAATTCTGTAAAAAAAATTGTTTTTTCCAAATTTTATCTTTTGGGAAAAAAATCAATCAAGACTACTCGTCTAAACGTGTAAAAGTACAAACAAAATATTTAATGCTCGCGAATTTTATTTTGGGGATTTTTTGCGCAATTTTGCTCGGACTTTGCAGATTTTCCTCAAAAAAAGGTCTGGCAATACTGGAAGTGTTTCTTCCTTTCCACTCCTCCATCATCCTAGGCATCCTAGGCAGTTCGAGTCGGTGTGTCCGTCAGGCCAGGCCATGATCTCCTCTTATCTGCGCGCGCAGCTCAGTCCTCTTCCTCCTCCTCTTCCTCTTCCTCTTCCTCGTCCTCGCCTCCTCCTGCTGCGCCTGCTGCCGCTGGCGACGACAACAGACACGATCACGACGAGAAGAAGAATCCCCACAAGGGGATTCCTCATCGAACACACAGACACAACAGGAGGTGGAGGCGAGAATTTGGCCACCTTTTTATTGTTGCGCCACGTGTTTCAGGCCCACTTGACCTCTCCCCGGTGGTTGCACCTGGACAGCTCCAAAATGGGATGGAAGGAGGAGAAAGGTGATCTGAATAAACGTTTGTTCGGTTTCTCCAACAACATCCTTGATGATCTTCCTCAGAGGAGCTGCGTTCTCTTGGCGACGACGGGTGGAAGAAGCTGCGCGAGGAGAAGTCGGCCAAGACGCTGGAGGACGTGCCCACGTGGAAGACCTACTTCAGGCTGGACATGAAGCAGTCGCCCAAGAAGGGCGGCGACGGCGGAGTGCCCGACCTCGCCGAGAAGGTGTCCATCTTCAAGGGCGACATCACCAAGCTGGGCATCGACGCCATCGCCAACGCGGCCAACGAGAGTCTCCTCGGAGGAGGAGGAGGTCGGGGCAAATAGGAGCAGTATACCCAACCAGTAGTGGACATCCATCGTCTTGCACTTCTCATCTTCCACCCACCCCCCTTTGCAGTTGACGGCGCCATCCACCGCGCGGCCGGCGGGTCCCTCCTGGAGGAGTGCAAGACCCTGGACGGGTGCCCGACAGGGAAGGCCAAGATCACCGGGGCTTACAACATACCGGCCAAAAGTGAGTATAGTAATAGCGTTGGGACTGATACGAAAGACAAACAGTAGATCCCGACGGGACTTTTTCCGAATTGAGGAAAAAATATCTTGTTCCTTTACTTCGAAAGTCTCTTTATGAACGTTCAAGGATGAGAGACTGATGATATTAAAAACCGTCAGTGAGAGTTTACGCTTCTTAAAGGTAATTAGCAAGCAACTTTAGAAACACATTTGCCTCGTCGGGTAATCTCCCCCGCCCATCCTCCTCCCCAGGTATAATCCACACCGTTGGCCCCGTCGGGGAGAAGCCAGAACTGCTCTCCGCCTGCTACTCCAACTCCCTGGAGGTCCTGGTGGAGAACAGGCTCCGGTCCATCGCCTTCCCCTGCATCAGCACCGGCATCTACGGGTACCCGTCCGACAAGGCCTGCCCGGTGGCACTCAAGGCCGTCAAGGAATTCCTAGAAAAAAAACATGAAAAGGTATTTAGAAAGAAAAAAACATGACTTTTGTGGAAAAAAAGTGGAATTTTATTTTCAGGTCGACCGGGTGATTTTCTGTCTCTTCCTGGACAAGGACGTCGACGCCTACGAAGCGCAAATGCAAAAATTCTTCCCAGTCACCGAGTGAAGAAGCGCTTTTCTACCTGAGAGCAGCACAGTGATGAAAAAAAGTGTACTCTGTACAAAACATGTTTAAATTATGCATATGGACAGCAATAAATGACGACCCCAAATAAGAATTACACCAGTGAAGTACTGCACATTCTACATGTACTGTACTTGTAGTACCGTATATCACAGGAATGCCAGGTAAGCTATGTTATAGACGTTTTGGCTATAAATTGCTCGATTGGGTCTTGTGGGCCATAGAATTTGTTGAGAAAAGTGCACAGACTTTATGACATGAGGGTTCAGGGATCTATTTCGACTTCAGTTTGTTGCTTGGAGAATATTTAGGGTTGGGTGGTATATCGGCTTTCTAGGATCTGGCAGCCCTATTATATCACCGAAAAGCCAAGATTCTCCTAAAGGTCGAACACGAAGTCTATGTTCTCCACGTCGAAGTCGATGTCCCAGTTTCTGTCAGCCGCCCTCTCCTTCAGCCGGGAGAACTCTGACTCGCTCCTGCGGTAGAGGGCGGAGGACGGGTCGAAGTGGTCGATCGTCGACCAAGTCCTGAAATGATAATCAAATTTGCCTGCTGTCGACTTTTTTTTCCACTTAAGCGAGTTTGACTGCATTTTCAGAATAAAAATTACATGTGAAAATGAGTCCGGTTCAACTGTACGTACGTAAAATTTCATCCGCACCTGAGGTTTCCAAGCGCGCAGAGTTCCGGGCAGGCCTCCAGCAGCATCTCCGCGCAGTCCAACCCGAGTTCCATGGGCTCCGAGGCGCACGTGTTGGCCAGCACCAGCATCTGGAGCTCCGACAGCCTGCCGGAGGCGCAGAGCGGCAGGAGGTGCTGGCGGCGCAGCCAGGAGAGCGGCGCAGAGTACTGGGCGGTCCGCAGCACCAGGGAGGAGCAGCCGAGCAGGATGAAGAGCAGGATCTGCGGGACGGACGAGGAGGTGGCCGACGGGTCCAGGCAGCGGACGGACACGTCCACCAGGGAACAAAATCTGCAAGAGGAGAGAGAGATGGAGGGTCGTACAGTAGTAGACATCCGATGTAGTAAGTGTGCTGAACTATTTTTTTTACCCTGCCTCAGCTATAGTAACAAAAGTAAATTCTTAGCTTGTGACCACTTATGGTGCAGCTTTTTGTCAGAGGTCTGCTATATTTTGATCTACTATGATATATTAATTGCCGACCTGTCCTCTTCGAGTTCCAAGGCCTCCTCGTCCTCGATGTCCTCCGCAGACCAGATGGTCAGCCTGAACCGCATCAGGTTCCGGCAGTGGCGGCCCAGGGAGGCAACCACCGACCAAGAATAGCCTGGCACATGCTAGGATGATTGGAAGGGCATGACTGTAGTAGACACAGAACTGTCACCTTCTAGTACTGTAAGGTCGATGGTGGTCAGCGTCTCGGAGAACCTGATGGCGAAGAGGTCGAGTCCGGACTCTCCTCCCCAGGTCACGTGAGCTTCCAGCTCCTCCACTGTTTGCAGACATGAAGTCGAAAGTTTATGATTATTTTTTGCTGAATATTGTGGAGGTGGATTAGAAAGAAAATCCAAATTAAGTAATGGGATATACCGTAGCAGAGTTTGCTATAGGAGTTCTACTGCATACGTCGGAGAGCGCCGAGTCCTTCGGCGAAGTCCTCCAGGTCCCGGTCCCTGACCAGTAAGCTGAGGGCGTCCAGCCTCGGGCAGGACGCAGCGATCCTCGCCAGGCACCCGGCATCCGGGCTGAAGGGCTGAATAGACAGGGAGTTCTCCATCCCTTCCCCCTCTTCCGTGTTGTCGTAGCTGGACAGCCACTCCTCCATGTCCGCCACGCCGCCGCTGCTCATGCTCTCAAGCTAAGGGAGTAATATGTCCCATTTATTAATGTTGGTTCAATGGTGCCCTGGAAGTTTAGCCATGATAGGGTTTGGTTGGTCCACGCTCTTCTTCTTACCTGACAGAACTGCCTCAGCGGCAGCGAGACCCCATCCCCGAAGGCGGCCATCGGGCGGCCCCAGGCAAACACCTGCCCCATCTTTCCGGGGTGCCTGATCCGCTCAAGTTCCGGGAGATGCTCCAGAAGGGTCCGGAACCCGTCGGCGGTCACGAAGCTTCGCCGGGGGAGGGTCAACTCCCGCAGCCTCTTCAGGCCGCCGCCACTGCCGTCGTCGTTGCCGCTGCCGTCGCCGCTGCACCTCCCGCCGACAATGTACTCCAGCACCAGGTCGTTCAGCTGCTCGTAGCCGTCCAGGTCCAGCACCGTCAACATCGGGCAGCGGTCGACCAGCCTGATGATGAGCTGCGGATCACTCCAGCACAGGCTGTACTTGGCGCAGTCCTCGTTCTCCCCGACGCCGACGCCAACGCCGACGCCGTCACCGTCGTCGTTGACGTCGGAATCGTCGCCAGAGGAGGTCGCCACGCCCCGCCCGGTCACGAAAATCCCAGGCCTGATTATGATAATTTCTTTCTTCATTTTTTGAACACGAGCGATATACGTACCCTAATAATGTGACGTTCCCACCTGAACGTCCTTAGTCCCTCGGCGCAAGAGGCGAAGTGCACGAGAGGCCCGGCCACCTCCGTCACCTCCGGCACGTCTGAGAGCGCCTCCTCCGTCACCACGATCACGCCGGTGACGCCGTCGACGTCGACGTCGTCGTTGGCTTCCTTCGGCCCCGCGGACACGTTGAAGTTGCGGAAGAGGCGGAGGTCTGAAGGCACATTCTCTCTCTCTTTCTTTTTGAAGTTTCTTTCTGCGCTTCTAATCAGGTTGAAAGTTGGGAAAATGACTTTGACTTTGACTTTTAAGTCAAAGCTGTGCAAAAAAAGAAAAGAAAAAATCCACGTCATTCTTGGTAAATGGTTGAACCTTCATTGCTACAAAAACAGAGGAGAGAGAGAGCTTTGATTTTGATGTCTTTCCGATGCTGAAGTTTTGCAGGTCGACGTCCCAGACGTGAGGGTGCAGGACGACCTCCAGGACGCTCCTCAGGAACCTGCAGTGCCGGCTCAGGACGACTCTGTCGGCCTCCTCCAGTTCGTACCTGAAATTTGCTTCTCTGTTTGATCTTTCGGAGCCAGATTCTACTATTCCCTTTTCCAATCCTATATTAACTGACGTCTGGTCTTGCCCGCATGTGCGAGACGGGCATGTTAATTAGGCACACAGGGAAGAGGAGGGAGAGAGAGAGAGAGAAAGAGACCAAATGAAAACTTCGGCGGAATGAATGGATGGAAGGAGGGGGGTTAATTAGCCAAGAAAGCACTCTTCCTTCTCTCTTCTCACGTCACCCAGAAACCTAAAAGTTTTCAGGCATAAATCAACCCTTCTTTCTCTAAATTCTAGGGGGGGGGGCAGAAAGCCCGACGAGATTTTCCAGCCATTAAGAAACATGTTTCCAGGACAAATCTTGGAGGAATTAGAATACCATGTTTCTTGACTTTGAATCGTCTCTTCGATGTGTGGTAACTGGTAGTCTACTGACATGTTTGAATAAACAGAAGTTTCAAGCTCAGGATCGATAACGAGAATCAGTCTTGAAACTTGTCATCTGTATTCCAATAGCGTGTCTGTCCCTTTAGGTTGGCGGTACTTAGCAAAACATATTCGTTCCCTGCTGTTCCCCCGGGAGAAAGACTCACTGTACGAGGGCGGAGGAGCCCTGCACCACCCACACGTAGAGACTCTCTAGCACCGTCCTGGGCATCCGTCGGAAGAGATCCCTGACGGACGACAACGCATTCGGGTTGTCCTGGTGCGCGTAGATCGCCTGCGGACGAACGCGAATAAGACATAGGTCTGGAAAAAAATCGGATGACAAGAAACTGTGGGTTCAAAATTTGCCCAAATCAAAACGTCGACTGACTGTCCTGTGTATTATATCCTTACCTTCCCCAGATTAAGCGAGAGAGTGGAATAGCAAAGGTAGGAAAGATCCTTCGGTTGCTTTAAGGGCGGCATGTTATTCGTAAGGTCTACTCGGACATATGCAAAATATTGAGAGGAGAAAAAAGTAACTTTGTGGTCACAATTCAGGTCTTGTCTTCTCTCTCTTTTGATCTCTCCCGTTGTTGACGAATTCGTTAAAGTCAGGTGGCATTAATGCTTGCGCCACCTGACTTTGAACTCTTGCCAAGAAGCTTCTTTCCTTGCTTTCCCACATCCCCATGCACTCCTCCCACACAGACAGACCCTCCTTCCCTTCCCCTTCCTTTTCCGTCATTGCTTTAAGGCAGGGGGTTCCAACCTTTTTTCAGTTTGCGTACCACTTCCACCAGATAAGGGCACTTGGTGCATGCACCTCTTTAGCTGTACACAAAACTGGATACTCTTCCAAGCTGTGGGGTACCACTGAAATGGATTGGCCTATCACTAGTGGTATATGAACTTGCCGTAGATGTTGTGAACCCCTGCTTTAAGGCATCGAACACAGGGAGGAATGCATTCAGTAGAACCATTTTCCCCTCTTTTTTCCCCCCATTCCTGAAGGGTACCGTCAATAGCCGTACGGGCGACCGTAAGTGCTAAGTATCGGGATTGGTAGTCAGCACACACAGAGAGAGTGGAGGCAAATGGGAAGGGAGGAGAAGGAGAGAAGAGAAGTACATAATATGCTGAGAGGCAAGAAACTGAAGAAAGAAAGAAGAGAGGAAAAACACAAATTGCTTATGCGCATGATTAATAGCACCACCTTTGCCACCCTCAAAGAAATAACACATGCGGCAACCCTACGTGCGCCGTTTGGAGTTTTTTTTTCTTCTTCTTCTCCTCCTCCTCTCTAGTGAGCAAAGACGAGACAGAGAGAAAATGAAGGGTCTGCAGACAAAATTGGGGAATTGAGGATGTTAGAGGAAAAAAGCTAGCTCAGTAAGGAGAAGACCGAACTGCAAAGATAACGAAGAAAGAGTGTTGTGAACAGCAAAGCAATCTCCAAGTTTTTTTTGTGGAGAGTCCTTTCTTTTTCCAAATATAGCCTTTCTCAGCGTTGGTGCAGTAAACAAGTTGTCCCCCTCAGGCCCGTATCTCTCTTCTCTCTCATCTCAGCTTATCTCATGATGACTGCCAGGGAAGACGTAGTACCTACGTAACGGTAGTAGTTACTACAGACATTCTTTTTTCCCGTCTAAATTAAACCTCTTCAGAGCCAGTTAAACATCTTCTACTAGTGCGTAGTACAGTGTGCAACTGGCGAGGAGACATAGGTAACAAGGTTTTTTCGTGAAATTCAATTCGTCTTCGGACTTAACGTTTCAGGGTGGAGGCTTTTGAGTCACCGTCTAACATCTGGAAACCCCAACTTCGTCTTTCTCCCTTCCTCTTCTTCCCATGCTCGGTGCACCCTCTCTCTCTCTCTCTCAACCCATTCAACAAAAGCTGGCAGGGAGAAGAAAGCCTCCCCTCAGAAGAGGAGGAGGCTCCCTTGGTGGCACCCGACCAGGCAGAGAAAGGGAAAGAGGAGAGAGGCCTGCAGGCTCGTGTGACGTCACCGCTGACGCACTTGAAGGCGGTCTGTGGAGGGAAGAGAAAGCAGATGGAAAGAGAGAAGGGGGAAGCAATGTTCAGAGATCAGATTAAGACGGAGGGATTTGTCACTTTCTGAAAAAAAA
>JAAUYM010131426.1_pt1 | contig 12751 bp, 13 predicted proteins | sample 7278001 | NCBI WGS metagenome assembly JAAUYM01 (sample SAMN14350224, study PRJNA611818) | marine sediment metagenome | isolation source: surface marine sediment (1.8m) | place: French Polynesia: Moorea | collected 2018-08
GAATGATGTGGAATTAGGCGCTAGATACAACCAGTTATTTAATAAAAATCCTTTTTTCAATTGCTACGAAATTGATTTGAGAAAGCAAAGTCTCATGAATAAATTACGAAGAGCTTACTATACATCTCATCCTCATCCGTTACTTAAGACAATTAATTCCATTCGGTTTGATTGTATGTTGAACAATTTGGAAGCATATGAGCTGTCTAGTAACGATGTTCAACAGCTAAAAAAGGCAAATAATATTTTTATATCTTCATTTACAGTTTTTTTTAGTAATTGTAATAGAAAACTTGATCATTTCATTCCTGTTGACAGTCTTAGAAATGAAATTGAAGTATTTACAAAAAGATTTGATGAAAACACTTTTGGTGTGCACATAAGAAGAACGGATAACAAGCAAGCTATACAATCTAGCCCGTTAAATGTATTTAGAAATCATATAAAGAAACACCTTGGTCAACATCCACAATCTACATTTTATCTTTCTACCGACTCAGAAAAGATCAAACAGGAATTAGTAGACGAGTTTAAAGATAAAGTACATTACAGGGATATTAACCTGGATAGAAAATCTCACTCAGGTATGCAACAAGCTGTCATTGATTTATTTTTATTATCTCGCTGTAATATGATTTATGGTTCAGATAAATCATCCTTTTCTTACACTGCAGCTGATATAGGGCAAATAGATATTACTTACGTCGATATACAAAACTCATCATTTTCTACTTAACAAGATGGTCTAACAGCGATACAAAACTTATTAATCAGGGGGCATCGTCGATGGGGGATATAACATTCCGCTATACCATTCTGTATGTAGATAATGTTGAAGAGTCACTGCAGTTTTTTGAAAACGCCTTTGGATTTAAACGAGCCATGCTACATCAGAGCGGTGATTATGGTGAGTTAGATACGGGGCTTACAAAGCTCTCCTTTTCATCACTGCAATTAATGAAGGAAATAGGTAAGAATCCATCTCAGCCTACACCATCTGCTCCTACATTTGAGATAGCGTTTGAGGTAGCTGACGTTGCTGCCGTGCTTGCCAACGCCTTGGCTGCAGGCGCAACCCTTATACAGGAAGCCGAGTATATGCCGTGGGGGCAGACTACAGCTTATATATCAGACATTAATGGTTTCTTGATCGAGCTTTGCACGCCTGTTTCCGCTTAACCTTAAGGATCTAGTAATGCTGCAATCTGTACGTGATGAGTTGCAAAAGTACGCTGATGACTCTCATGCAAACACTTCGCAACGTTTCTTCAAGACGGCTCCAGGCGAGTATGGTGAAGGCGACCGTTTCATCGGAGTGCGTGTTCCGCTCATACGTCAAGTAGCCAGAAAATTTCGGAATCTCAATTTGGATGACGCGCAACAATTACTCAAATCAGAAATCCATGAAGAACGCTTACTGGCATTGATTATTCTGACGGAAAAATATCGAAGAGGCACAGCAGATGAGCAATCACAGATATACGAGCTGTATTTAGCCAACACTCAACATATCAATAACTGGGATCTGGTGGACACCTCAGCAATGCATATCGTAGGTGCATTCTTGAATAACAAAAGCCGCAAGCCACTGTATCAATTGGCATGCTCTGAAGATCTTTGGGAGCGACGAATTGCGATTATGGCAACCTTTCATTACATCAAGAATGATGAATTTAATGAGACGTTGAAAATCTCATCAATGCTTATAGAAGATCCTGAGGATTTAATTCACAAGTCTGTTGGCTGGATGTTGCGGGAAGTAGGGAAACGGGATCGACAAATGGAAGAAGCTTTCTTGAAGCAAAACTATCGCCTGATGCCGAGAACGATGCTCAGATATGCTATTGAGAAATTTCCCGAGGCTATTCGCCAAAAATATTTGAAAGGGGCGATATGAAAAACGATACACATGTCGATGTGACTCGCAATCGGTCCACACTCAAACCAAACGTGGTGATAGTATTAGGCGTATCCATTTAACCAATTACGACCGATTAAAATCACGTATAAACTCATGAGTAACCCACCAACACACAGGGCCAGGAAACGATTTGGCCAGAATTTCCTGCATGATAGCGCGGTCATCGACAAGATCATCTCTGCTATCGATCCTGGTGAGAATGATCACGTAATTGAAATCGGGCCGGGCAAAGGTGCACTGACTGAACATCTCCTGAAACGAGTAGCGCGACTGGATATCATTGAAATCGACAGGGATCTCGCAGCCATGCTCGAACAACAATTCGAGTCGAACCGGTCACAACTGCACTTACACCTGCAGGATGCATTAACACTGGAACTATCCACTTTCAATAACAACAGTCTCAGGATAGTCGGTAACCTGCCATATAATATAAGTACACCATTATTGTTCCACCTGCTTGATCAAACCTGTTACATCAGCGACATGACCTTCATGTTACAAAAAGAAGTGGTCGACCGGATGGCAGCGAGTCCGAATAGCAAAACCTACGGCAGGCTGTCTGTCATGTTGCAGTATGCGTGTGAGGTCGATTCGTTATTTACCGTCAAGCCAGGTGCGTTTAACCCTGCGCCCCGGGTCGATTCGGCCGTGGTGCGTATCGTGCCGAATGCGGACAAAATTGCCCGCGTCCAACAACCCCGGTTAATGGCCAGGCTTGTGCGGGATGCATTTTCACAACGTCGAAAGACGATACGTAATTCACTTAAATCACATACTGATGAACACTTAATGATAGATCTCGGTATTGATCCCGCTGCACGCGCCGAAAATCTGACTGTAGAAGACTATATCAAGCTCTCGAACCGGTTGGCGCACACCGAAACGTCCGAATAAGCTGTGGATAAGTGTGTGCATGAAAAAGACGCCGAAGTGTCAATTCCGGCATGCAATGCTAGAATCAATCTAACCTGACACTGCGCTTACTTGTTCAATTTTTATATATAATACATATAGTTATATCACTTTTCTCGCTATATCAGCGGAAAAATGCATTGTTTCTTTATGAAGGACGCAGCGATTGTCCGTGCTTGTGCATAAACATTTCGCAGAATGAGTAATGAACGAGCTTGTCACGTAAGTAATTACTGCGCTTACAGCATTTAATCTGCAATCGTTTATACTGCCCGACAAAAAAATTGCCCATCAAAGTAGACCGTCTTGAAACAATTCCTCAACAAGCTTGCAGCCAGCATTGATCGTTTTACCGAACTGACCGGTAAACTTGTCTCAGTGCTGGTCATTATCCTGGTACTACTTGTCGGTTATGACGTGACCATGCGTTACCTGTTCCAGAGCGGATCAATTGCGTTGCAGGAACTACAGTGGCATCTATTTTCGATCATCTTTTTACTCGGTGCCGCTTATACGTTGAAAGACGATGAACATGTCAGGCTCGATGTGGTGTACCGTAGCCGCTTTGTTTCAGACAGGTTGCGTGCCTGGATCGATGCGCTTGGTGTGTTGTTGTTCCTGCTGCCCTTCTGTTTTTTGATTATTTATTGTGCCTGGCCATTTGTTAAGCAAGCGTACCTGTTCAGTGAAGCTTCACCTGATCCCGGAGGTCTGACAGCGCGCTGGTTCATCAAGGCAATGATCCCTGTCGGATTTTTATTGCTCTTGTTACAAGGCATAGCTGAAGCCATCAAGAAAATCAGCATTGTTGGCGGTGACACAGAATGACCGTGCTTGTTTGTCTGTTGTTCGTCTGTCTGATGTGCTTTCTCGTCCTAGGCTATCCCGTTGCGTTTACGCTGGGCGCCGTGTCTTTATTGTTTGGCGTGTTATTTCTTGGGCTTGATTTCTTTTCTCTGCTGCCGCTTCGCATATGGGGCATTATGACCAATTTTACGTTGCTAGCTGTGCCCTTGTTTATATTCATGGGGGTTATCCTGGATCGCTCAGGTCTGGCTGAAGACCTGCTTGAAACCATCGGCAAACTTTGTGGAAAACTTGGCGGTGGACTTGCCATTGGCATTGTAATCGTTGGCACTATGCTGGCAGCCACGACTGGAGTAGTCGGCGCAACCGTGGTGACGATGGGCATCATCGCGCTACCGACTATGCTGAAGTACAACTATTCTCCAGCGCTAGCCAGTGGCACTATTGCGGCATCCGGCACGCTAGGCCAGATTATCCCGCCCAGTATCATTCTGATTCTGCTTGGTGATGTCATGGGTGTACCAGTAGGACGCCTGTTTATGGGCGCGGTCATTCCCGGTTTGTTGCTGGTCGCATTTTTTATGTTGTTTATTCTTTTTTACGCATGGCGCAAACCTGCCATGGCACCCGCACTGCATGATGGAAGCGAGCAGCTTGATGCCAAAACTGTATTAGTAACACTACTACCGCCGATGCTTCTCATTATCGCTGTACTGGGTTCGATTTTTTTCGGCATTGCCTCACCAACTGAATCGGCAGCTGTTGGCGCTATCGGGGCTTTAGTCCTGGCATTGATACATAGAAAACTGGACTGGCAAAACCTTAACGAGGCGATGCAAAAAACAACCAAGTTGACCAGCATGGTATTCCTTATCCTAATCGGCGCCACGGCCTTCGGACTGGTGTTTCGCGGACTGGGTGGAGACCGGCTGGTAATGGAAGTGATGTCGGCTCTGCCCGGCGGTCAGTGGGGCTTTCTGGTGGTCAGTATGCTGCTGATTTTTTTGCTGGGTTTCTTTCTCGACTTCCTGCAAATCTGTTTTATTGTGATTCCGATACTTAGCCCTATCGCAAGCCAATTTGGCATTGACCTGCTGTGGTTTGCTGTTTTGATTGCAATCAACCTGCAAACGTCATTCCTTACACCACCATTTGGATTTTCGTTGTTCTACCTTAAGGCCGTTGCACCAGCTTCAATACGCATTCAGGATATTTACCGGGGCGTTATTCCGTTCGTGATTATTCAGGTAATCGCGTTGCTGGTACTCGTGTTGGCGCCCGGACTGGTCACCTGGCTACCTGATCTGATGGATTCTTACCAGGGACTGTAGCTAACTGCTGCGCAGCTTATGCAGAACCTTTGCGGTATCGGGCTGTTTACCATGCCAGATAGAAAAGCCCACGGCCGCCTGCTCCACCAGCATTCCCAGTCCATCCAGTACCATCGCTGCGCCATTGTCCCGTGCCCATTGCATAAACACAGTATCTTCATCACCGTACATTAGGTCATAGCACGCCGCGGCATGGTTCAAGATGGTTGCGGGTAAAGGTGGCAGCTCTCCCTGTAAACTTGATGAGGTTGCATTGATGACAAGGTCAAACCGCTTAACCTTTAAATCATCATAACTACAGGCAGACACCAGACCTTCATTAGAGAATTGAATCGCAAGACTTTGCGCCTTTGAAACAGTGCGATTCACTATTGTCAGGTTATCGGGTTTTTCATGGAGTAGTGGTTGCAGAATAGAACGTACTGTACCACCGGCACCCATGATCAATACCGCTGCACCCTGCAAGCTAATGTTGTTTGTAGTCAAGTCGTTTACCAGTCCCTGGCCATCAGTGGTATCACCATTAACATGCGCTTGTTCATCCAGCCATATGGTATTGACCGACTGACATGCCCTGGCACGTTGCGTCAATATTTCGCAGGCTTCATATGCTTCCTGTTTAAAAGGAACGGTAATGTTGAGCCCTTTTCCGCCAAGTGAAAAAAATTCAGTTAGCGCATGTACGAACTGGCCTGTTTCAACAGGAATAGCCTGGTACTGCAGCTCAAGATCAAACTGCTCGGCAAAAAGTTGATGGATGGCGGGTGATTTACTGTGGGCAACCGGGTTACCAAATACAGCATAGTGACTTACTGTTGAACTAATGTTGTATGCTTCTAGCATACTGTCGCTATGCCTGGTCCTTGATAGTTGCTATCAAGCCGAGTCTTTGCGCTCAACCAACCCACCTTTCAGGCAGTAAACATCAAGGCCGCGCTCACTAAGAAGGAATGCACAAGCGGAACTACGACGGCCAGTGTCGCAGTAAAGAATGTATTTCTTGGAAGGGTCGAGTGATTGTGCCTTGAGTCGCAACATGAATAAGGGAATATTCACACTGCCGGGGATACCGGAATTCTTATGTTCACTTTCCAATCTAACATCGAGCCAGACAGCACCTTCGTTCTTAACCATGGCGTCTGCTTCTTCATTAGTCACCCAACTCAGCATGGGCTCTTTGAGCAACTGGTTGAAGTCATCCTTGGCAAGACGCATCAATACTCCATCGGTCACCATCACAACATTAGCATTGCGCTTGGCTTCCGATAATAAGGCTTCTTCACCAAAGGCATCACCGTCATCCAGTGTTGCCAGGGTCAGTTCGGAACCGGTCTTGGAGTTACGCGTCACCTTACATTTGCCGCTCTTGATGATGTAATAGTAATCGCCGTCGTCGCCCTGCTTGATAACGGCGTCACCCGCCTTGGTAGGAATTTCCTGCATGCGCATAAACATTTGTTGAATGTTTGCTGCAGGTACTTGAAGAAATGCCTTGGATTGCAGGATGCGAGTCATCCAATCGCCATCGTCATCGTCTTCCTCTTCTTCAACCGATATCTCATCGACTTCAATGCCGGAAAACTGGTCCCATGTCAGGAGAATATCCAGCAAGTCACTATCAATACGGATTATCTTGCTATCGGTCTTGGCTACAACGGTATGCTTGCGGGGCTGGTGGTTAGCCAGTGGATGCTTGGCGGAGTCTGAACCCGCTTCAATGAGTTTGATTTCACCCTTATCGGATGTCACCTCTACCTGACCATCGACAACGTAAACAGACTGTCGGTCATTGTCACCGCTTTTAAATATGGATTTGCCGGCTGCAACTTCTTCAACATATGTTTTGGCAGCCAGTTCCTGGAAGTTGGTCGCATTAAGAGCGCTGGGCGGTACTAGGTTTTTTAGTATAGTTTTATCTATTAGATCAGGCATTTACTTCAAATCCGGGAACAAATCGCTCCGTAAATCAGTACTAATTGTAAGCATTGGGAAGCAATATTCAAACAAAGAAATTATGTTCATATCCGGGCCTGAAAAGCCTCAACCTACACCAAACTACAGCGCAGGGTTCAGATGTTATAACCTCTTTCATTGTGCAACACGATATCCAGTCCTTCGGTCTCTTCATCTTCATCGACACGCAGGCCAATTACTTTATCCAGCACCTTCAGGATAATGAAACTAAAGATACCACACCAGACCATGGTTGCGGCGACTCCGGCTGCCTGAACGCCGAATTGTGAACCGATTGAATAGGTATTGTCTGTAGACAGACCGCCCATTGATTCCGCATAGAAAACCGCAGTAAGTAACGTGCCCAGTATTCCACCAACGCCGTGCACAGGAAATACGTCCAGCGAATCGTCAATTTTGAGTATACGTTTAATGTACTGGGTACATATGTAGCAAACGACACCGGCCAAAAGGCCAATGATCAGACCGCCCATTGGGCCTACAAAACCGGATGCCGGTGTAATCGTGCCAAGACCGGCCACCATACCGGTAACAATACCTAATACGCTCGGTTTACCATATTTAAGCCATTCACAGGCCATCCATGCCAGCGAGCCGGCAGCGGCAGAGATATGCGTCACAGCGATAGCCATACCAGCATTCTGGTCTGAGGTGAGCGCGCTGCCGCCATTAAAACCGAACCAGCCCACCCATAGCATTGATGCACCAGCCACAGTAATGGCCATGTTATGAGGCATCATCGGGGTTTCCGGGAAACCACGTCTATTACCCAATACCAGTGCTGCGACAAGCGCAGCCACGCCAGCGTTTATATGCACCACGGCACCACCGGCAAAATCCATGAATCCCAGATCGGACAGCCAGCCGCCTCCCCAGACCCAGTGGCAAACAGGTGCATAAACCACGACCAGCCAGATTGCACTAAACCAGAGCACTGCCGAGAACTTCATGCGCTCTGCAAAACCACCTACGATTAATGCCGGTGTGATAATAGCGAACGTCATCTGGAACATGAAGAAAACGACCTCGGGTAAGCTGCCGCTCATAGAATCCAGCTGCATGTCGGACAGGAGAAAATTACCCATACCGATAATCTTGTTGAGGTCACCGCCATCGCCAAAGCTCAGGCCATATACACCCAACATCCACAGCACCGACACCATGCAGGCAATAGCAAAACACTGCATCAATACAGACAGAACGTTTTTAGCTCGTACCAGGCCGGAATAAAACAGCGCCAGCCCGGGTAATGTCATAAACAGGACCAGCGCAGTTGAAGTTAGTATCCAGGCGGTATCAGATTTATCCAGCTCGGAAGCAAATGCAGATGCAGGTAATAAACACAACAACAACAGGAAACTTCTCACAGTTCCTACCCTCCCCTCGATGTGTATTTCTTATTTTATTTATTATGTAATGCCAGGCACGAACGCTTACAACGCGTCGTTGCCTGATTCACCGGTACGAATCCTGACGACTTCTTCAAGATTCACGACGAATATCTTGCCATCGCCGATTTTGCCCGATGACGCCGTATTGCTAATTGATTCGATGACACTTGCAGCAAGTTCATCGCTTACGGCAATCTCGATTTTGACCTTTGGCAGGAAATCAACTTGATACTCTGCCCCACGGTAAAGCTCGGTGTGCCCTTTCTGGCGGCCATAACCCATCGCTTCGGTGACCGTCATCCCCTGTACACCAATATCTGAAAGCCCCTGGCGCACGTCGTCTAGCTTAAATGGTTTGATAACAGCGCTTATAAGCTTCATATCATCTCCTGTTTAGCATTAACCTGATTGGAAAAGACTGTTTATTGTTATTGTGTTGAGTGCAGACCATCAGGTCCACGCGCATCTGACGAATGCGTACGTCAGAATCGATTATTGTAAGAGACTTTGCAGGCAGATGAAATAAAAAACGGGCGCCGAAGCGCCCGTTTTGCTGGTAAAAAAAGCAGGATTAGCTGATTTTGGTGAATTCTGGATAGGCTTCCAATCCACATTCGCCAACATCGACACCTTCCATTTCTTCTTCTTCGCTGACACGCAGTCCCATTATGACCTTGACGATCATCCAGGTAATGAGTGAGGCAACGAATACGAACACGAAGATGGTAACCAGTCCAAGCAACTGTGCGCCCAGCGTGGCGTCAGAGTTAGACAGGCATACAGCCAACAGACCCCACATACCGACGGTACCATGTACAGATATAGCACCAACCGGGTCGTCGATCTTGATCTTATCCATGAATACGATGGAGAAGACAACGATAACACCACCGATGGCACCAATGATGGTAGCCAGTAATGGCGTCGGGGTCAGCGGTTCAGCAGTAATAGCTACCAGGCCAGCCAGGGCACCGTTCAGGGCCATGGTCAGGTCGGCTTTGCCGAACCAGAGTCGTGAGGTTAACAGTGCGGCAACAACACCACCAGCGGCAGCCGTGTTGGTATTCACGAATACCAGGGATACAGCGTTTGCCTCGGCAACGTTAGAAACCATTAACTCGGAACCACCGTTGAAACCGAACCAGCCTAACCACAGGATAAAGGTACCCAGCGTGGCCAGTGGCAGGTTTGCACCAGGGATAGCGTTGGTTTTACCGTCTGCAGTGTATTTACCTTTACGTGCACCCAGCAGGATGACGCCGGCAAGCGCTGCAGTTGCACCGGTAAGGTGAACAACACCAGAACCCGCGAAATCCAGGAAGCCCTTGGCATCGAGGAAACCACCGCCCCATTTCCAGTAACCCTGTAATGGATAGATGAAACCGGTCATAACGACAGCAAACAACAGGAATGACCAGAGTTTCATACGTTCCGCAACGGCACCAGACACGATAGACATGGCGGTTGCCACGAATACAACCTGGAAGAAGAAGTCAGACATGCCCGAGTAGTAAACATCACCACCACTGGCAAGGACATCTTCAGCAGTATTATCACCACCTAGCAGGAAGGCGATTTCCGGGAAATAAGGACTGCCGCCTGCGGGATACATGATGTTGTAACCAACTATCATGTACATAATGCTAGCGATCGAGTAGAGCGCTATGTTTTTTGTCAGGATTTCAGCAGTGTTTTTTGCACGAACCAGACCGGCCTCGAGCATGGCAAAACCTGCTGCCATCCACATTACTAATGCGCCGCATACCAGGAAATAAAAGGTATCGACTGCATATGCTAATTCAGTTAAAGCTTCCACTTTAAATTCCTCCGAATAATTTGAACTTGTGCAATATCAGGGTCTGTTACACACACTTGGTTAAAGTGCGTCGTCACCTGATTCGCCGGTACGAATACGTACGACATTATCAAGACTTGCAACGAAGATTTTGCCATCGCCAATCTTGCCAGTACTGGCCGCTTTGGTTATGGCGCCCATCACATCGTCAAGCTTGTCATCAGAAACAGCTACTTCGAGCTTGATCTTGGGAAGAAAATCGACGACATACTCTGCACCACGGTACAGTTCTGTGTGTCCTTTCTGTCGGCCGAAGCCCTTGGTTTCCGTTACGGTCATGCCTTGTACACCGATTTCGGAAAGTGCTTCCCTTGCATCGTCCAGTTTGAAGGGTTTAATTATTGCGGTTACCAATTTCATTTTGGTTGTTCCTCCACCTTTTGTATTTGGCCCGGAAGAGTCCGGGCCAAATATAAAGTTAAATTACAGTGTGACTTTTATATCTTTAGAATGCTTTAGAGACACCGAAGATGACGCCACCACACTCTGAACCATCAGCAGAACCGGTCTGAACGATGGCACAGTCATCATCATCAGATATTGCGGTGTAAGAAAGATCCCAGTCCACGCCCAGGAATGAGCGGCTGATACCTACACCGTAGTACTGGTAGTTATCGATGTTGCCGTTCGCTGCCAGTGTTGCTGCATTGAAGTCGACATCCAGATGACCAAAGAAGAAGTTAAAGCCAAACTCATAAGGCAGTGAGAGATCAAGACTTACCGGAATATGGTAGCTGGACTCGTCATAACCGAACCAGTTTGGAGAGTAATAAACACCAACACCAACAGATGGGCTAAACATGACTTCTTCGAAAGAGTAACCGAAGTTTGTGTACACTTCGTAGTAGTCGAAGTCATCAGTAAAACCAGCATCAGCATCCGAGTTTGGATACATGTAGTTGGCTACACCAATATCCCATGAGATACCGGTATCGAAGATAGAGTCACCGGCGATACCACCGTAAGGTGTGAATTCCAGTGAAATCGGGTCAACAGTACCACGACCCCATTCTACGTTTGCGGCAAAGATACCGGCGTAAATCTGACCACCAAGGATGTTCCACGGTAAAGTGATGTCAAAACCACCCTGGATGGATGTTCCGTTGTCATTACTGGTACCGGTTCCGGTAGCCGCGCCACTTGTCTGTGAAGCACCATAGAACTGGTAGTCGTTAGCAAGACGCACGTTAGCGGCAATCTCAGTCTCTTCGATCCACGAATATATATCAGCATTCGCCATTGACGATGTCATAATGAGAGCGCTAGTTGCACATGTCATTAATAGTTTTTTCATTGTTTTTCCCCTCTGATTTGGAAAAAGTGAGTAAATAAAAAATTTATCTAGGTAAATTTCAGAGGTATTAGTGCAGGGTCTGTGCCAGTTCTGTTTTTTATAATAAATTCATAAAGTTATGCTGCATTTTGCACCTTTTTGGCAGTATTTATTACTGAAATAGAGAGGGGTGCGCACCAGAGTTGTGCACTAATTTGGTGAATTGCGCTAAAACAGAACATCGAAGGTGCCAATGTCATGTAAAACTGCTGACAGTAGGATTAAAAGCGCCTATTCTTTGCAAAAAATACAACAACCAAGATAAAGAGTGATGTTAAAACAACAAATCGAGTCCTTATTACATGATGTCTCCAGCGTATTGCCGAACGATCTGAACCAGGCCAGGAATGAGATTGAAAGCAATATGCGTGCGGCGCTGACGGCCTCACTTGCCAAACTGGATCTGGTTACGCGTGAAGAATTTGATATTCAGACCGCACTGTTACAGCGGTCACGGGAGCAGCTCGACTCACTTCAGAAAAAACTGGACGAACTGGAACAGCAACTCGAACAATCTGATTAATCGGCCAGTGACGCCATGTAGGCTCGCCAGCCACCGTAACCGGTAATATCTGTTGCATCCTTGATGGCGTAGCCTTCACAGATAAAGCCGTTCACTTCGCTGCCATCGACCAGCTTAACCGTACCGATACCTAATGGATGCGGTATGCCTTGCATGAAGCTGGCAAAATGATGCGCAGGCATGCGCCAGACTTCAACTGCTATTGCAGCGCCCGTTTCATTATCGAGTATTAAACCTGGCCTATATGGAGGTCCACCCGCGAGAGCATAAAAACGGTAACACGCCGCAGTTGTTGTTTGCTTAATGAGAACTGCATCCCTGTCTGTCAATTGAACATTTAAAGGCATGCCGGACAGGTGTGCGCCACAAACCGCTACGTCGATGAAATCTGCTGTAGCCCGATCAAATATTGTATCTGTTTCAGGTTGTGCCTGCATTTGCATCAGGCTGGTGTGTATTAGGTGTGACTGTTTAAGTAGTTGCCAATCGGTATTAGCCATGGAAAATAATGTAATACCAAACGGCAAACCTGCCGTTGTTTCACCAGCTGGAATAGCGACTGCCGCGTAATCAAGCAAATTCATAAAATTCGTGTAATAACCGAGGTTAGAATTATAACTAACCGGCTCAGTCTCTATTTCTTCTAACGTATAGTGTTTTCCCCCAGTCGGTATACAAATCATATCGACTTTTTCCAATAC
>JAAUYM010137922.1_pt1 | contig 12745 bp, 17 predicted proteins | sample 7278001 | NCBI WGS metagenome assembly JAAUYM01 (sample SAMN14350224, study PRJNA611818) | marine sediment metagenome | isolation source: surface marine sediment (1.8m) | place: French Polynesia: Moorea | collected 2018-08
CTCGCTAATACAACAATCTTTTTGGACATATGACATGTGTGCATTTTTTTTTCGGAGATATGCACATGATGTTGGAGATCAGACGCCAACCATACTTCAGTGATCTTGGTTGGGAAAGAGAACAAGGGAGGAAAAATGTCAAATTAGTGAGGGATTAACGAGAGTAAAAAGTCGGAGATATGCCATCTCCTAAAAAATTGTCTTTTTGGAGATATGCATACAGTAGGAAAAAAGTCGGAGATATGACAACTAGGTATTAAAATTAAGTCGGAGATGTGCAACTCCCCCATTATACGTAGTTCTAATCTTAGTTGATTTTGAATTGATTGATACTATGTAGTATACAGTAGTACTGATATACGTACTAAATTAGTTAGTGTGTACGGGAAACTGCAGTTAGTGTACAGAAATTCTTAATTTGTTATAACCTCTTGCTTCGGACTCTTCCCTCCTAGGCTCCGCTGCACATTCTTCCGGAGAGGTCGACCAAGAGGTCGGTGGACGAGTTGATGGACTTCGCCGCCAGGTCGCACATGAACATGCTGCGCATATGGGGACAGGTGAAGGACATGACTGTCTGTCTGTCTGTCTGTCTGTCTGTCTGTCTGTCTGTCTGTCTGTCTGTCTGTCTGTCTGTCTGTCTGTCTGTCTGTCTATCTATCTATCGACTGACCTATCTATGTAGATCTATCCAGTACCTGAGCACCTGGTATGTTTTTATTTATCAACTGGATCAGGGCATGTACGAGTCTGACTACCTCTACGCCAAGGCCGACAAGGTGGGGATGCTCGTCTGGCAAGACTTCGCGTTCGGAAGCAGGTAACCACATCCTGTTGCATCTGATGTGCGTATATCTCATTTCCCGTATAATTTACTTTTCTTTCTCTTTCCTTTTCTGGCCCTGCTGCAGCCTGTACCCTGCGACGGCCAAGTTCCTGCAGAACGTGCGCAAGGAGGCCCTGCACCAGGTCAGGAGACTGCAGCACCACCCGAGCCTGGCGCTCCTCTGCGGGAACAACGAGAATGAGCACGCACTGGCGGAGAACTACTACGGGACGCGGAGCGACGGCGGAGGCGACGGCGACGGCGGAGGCGACGGCGGCGACGAGGGCGACGGCGGCGACGGGGGCGACAGCGGCGCCAACCGCACGGACGACCGCTACGCCTCGGACTACGCCGCCCTCTACTGGCGCACCCTGGGCGGCGTGGTCCTCGCGGAGGCGCCGGAGGTGGCGTACCTGCATAGCACGCCGACGGACGCCGCAGAGTACCGGCAGGACGAGGGAGAGGTCGTGGCGGAGGCCCCCAACGGGGAGGAGAGCGGCACCATGCACTACTACAACAGGTGTGTGTGGAGGGGGGAGGGGGGAGTAGAGTCCCACACGTGTTCTTTCCCATAAATGTACGTAGTATAAAAATTGAAGAAAGTTTGCCAGTTTCGAGAACTCAATTAGTTTTTAGAGCTACCATGTCAATTCAACCCCAAAATGTCACTTTGAAAAACAATAGATTTTTCCCTCTTGACAGGAAGGACAACATGTGGCTGTCCGACCAGCAGCCGACCCCTCGCTTCATGGCAGAGTTCGGCTTCCAGTCCTTCCCATCGGTCTCCACTCTGAGAAAGTAAACAAAGTGGAGTCTTGCTTAAAGGGGGGGGGAGAGGAAAGCATTCTTAACTGTTTTCCCCTTACAAAAAAAATCAGGTACGCCGTGGAGGCTGACCTGTACTGGACGTCCCGCTTTATCAACCACCGGCAGCACGGCACCAACGCCAACGACGACCTCGTCAGGGTGGTGGCCACCCACTTCGACATAGAGGAGGAGGTGGGTATGCCACGTACGGGTTGTCAGAGTCGTGAATAAATAAATGTCTCTTGAACGCGCCAGGTGCACTCCCGCGACGCCGCCGGGCTGTCACGCCTGTTCTACCTGGCGCAGGTGACCCAGGCGCAGAACCTGAGGGCGGCCGCGGAGCACCTGCGCAGGTCGCAGTCCGTGGTGTCGGAGGCGGCAGACGGGTACCTGGGCATGACCATGGGCGCGCTCTACTGGCAGCTCAACAGGTCAGGCAAAGAAAGAAGGCTTTTTAATGTGATAATGACGTAATGAATGTGGTTGACTATATGGTTAAATAAAAAGAAATTGATATTAATCATATTTAATAACATAATTAACGAAATTATGCTGTATAACCTTTTCACTTCCAGCATCTGGCCTGGCGCCGACCTATCCCCCATCGAGTTCGGCGGCAAGTGGAAGCTGGCGGCGTACCAGGTGGAGCCCATGTACAGGCCCCTCATCGTCACGGCCTCGGAGGTCGAAGGCTCCGTCGACATCCACGTGGTGAGCGACCTCCGGCAGAAAAGGCCGGGCCTGCGGGTGCGCCTCTCCGTCCACCGCTACGTCGACGCCGCCGCCTGCTCCAACGTCACCTTCGCCTCCACCTCCTCCTTCGAGGCCGAGCCGACCTCCTCCTCCCTCGTCATGAGGCTGCCAGTCACCCAGATCCTCGACAGGTGCAAGTTTAGGGAGTTCGACCACCTCGAGGCCGTCATGGCGGAGCGGGAGAAGAAGGTGGAGGCAGAGATGGCGGATGAGGAGGCGCCCCCGGAGGAGGAGGACGCGTCCATGAGCGTCCGCGGCGACCACCGCCGCTACGCGGCCTTCCTGGTGGTGGAGCTGTTGGACGCCGACACCGGCGCCGTCCTGTCCGAGGCGCACCTGTTGTTGTGCGAGCCGAAGCACGCAGCCGGGCTGTCGGACCCAGAGCTCCGGGCGTCGGTTCACCGGGTGACGGCGGCGGGGGAAGGAAAGTTCGAGATACGGTTTAGGGCCAAGAGGGTCGCGCTCTTCGTCTACCTGGTAAGTCATTTTCTGTTTTTTTTTCATTCCTATTCCATTCTGGGCGAGAGAAAAAAATGTTTTTTTACTTGTTACAACTGTTAGCATTTGTGTTGGGTGCTCGGCGGAGGACTGTTGAGCCTCTGACAGGATCAAGTCCGGTCAAAATCCCCTACTTCGTAAAAAAGTGATTGGAAAGAAATCCTCGAATCATAGCAGGACAAAACCGCCGTCGAACAACAGAGTTGCTCAAAGAGTTGATGCGGAACTCTTAAGAACCTCCTGGACAACTTGCATCAACGCGTCTATGAGGGTCTGCGATCGTCTGATCACTTTTCGACAAGATAATTTGCTAAAAAAAAAAAAAAAAAATAGAGTTGGTAGTACTTAGGCATAGCGTACAGTAGGTACATCACCAACGAGAGAGAGTTAAAAGCAGGTTTCTCAGACCTGGAAAGGAAACAAAAAAAATATATTTAAAGTTGTACATCTTTGACAGTAATATTAATTCTTCTATGTAATTCCTCCACCATGTAATTCACTTAGGAACATATTTCAAAAGGCTTTAAAATCAAAATTCGACATTGTAAGTTGAGTTGGTTTGCTCGCTGGCGACGGTCGACCGTCCACCAGAGCACTGACCCACTACTTCAGCAAGGGAGGGTCAGTCACCAACTTTTTTTCAAAAACACTATTATTACATGGCGTCATAACCATAGATGTCCACTGCCATCCCACTTGCCATCTGCCCCAGTGACATGCTCTTCCAGTGCCTTGAAGGACTCCTCGTCCACAGTAAAGCCTGGTTCGCCCTCCAGGATGGAGTTCCATGCCGAGATTACCTTTGGGTGAGGTAATGCAAGCTTGAGTGTCTCACGTACGTACCTGAAAAACAAAACAGGAGCATGGTGAATAAAAAAACATATTGCGTAGGTACACTGCTTCATATTAAGAGCTCACTGGTAGGCCTTGGTTGAGTACAAGTTCAGTCTGAGTGCGAAAGCTTTCACTTCTGGTGGATACTCGCCGCGGCTGACCGTCCCCTCCTTGTTGTGTAGGTATCGCTTGAAGATCTCCTCGGACGGATCCTTGAAGGACAGTGGGTCAGAAGAAGGCTTCTCCGACACCGCCTCCTTCTTGTCCAGGACGGCACTAAGTTCCCTGAGGGAGGCAACTTCGCCCTTCAGGCAGGCCACTTTTCGAGCTTTGTTCCGCACCCTCCTCTCTGCCAACTCAGCTCGCTCTGTCATCGCATCCAGGCGACGTTTAAGCTCAGCTGCATGCGGAAGCGAATAGTTGTGGTCGTCACAGCGACTCGCCTTCTGCAGGGGAGGTTCCACCTCTAGGTCTGACTCCACTGCTCTGTGAGAAGCAAGGAAAAGAACACACAATCATGTAACATCACACATGTATATGTATAAGTTTAGAAAAAAAAACTACCTGGAGAAGGGTAAGCTTCCTGGTTTCAGGTAGACCCTGGTCTGACAAATCTTCAAATTATTGGGAGGAAAGTGCAGAGAGCAGATAACACTTGAGGCAAAGTGCAACTCCTTTCCAGTGCGTCGACCCCATTCCAGCCTTTCCGCCTCAGTCGTGGGTCTATAAAAATAATGTAATAGCAAATTACGATATTCAGCAGGAAGTATACAGTAATTTCGCTATAGTTCTTCTGAATATCACTTTGCGCTCTTCTGCCATCAGCTTTCCTATCACCAGCTTCAGTGGCGTAGGCCTTGCTGGAACTCTTTTTGAGCTCGCGCAGTGAGTGCACCGTGGACTTGCTCATAAGCTCTGTAAAACGTGCTTTAGGTCCTCCCAAGAGGGGTCAGGAAGCTTCAAAAAAACTCACCACTTTATTTTCTCTCATACCAGCCGCACAATCTCACATAGTCCTCTTCCAGTAGACCTTTTTCTATCTCTAATCATCCAACCATGAGCACAACCATGCATACACACTAGGTACAACATTCCCACATATCCATTTCTTTCATCAATGCACTTAAAACATCTGTGAGCCTATACATTTAAATATTTAAATATAGTAATTTTTGCCGTATATACATTACGTACGTGTGAAAACTGATTCCTCTCTCCCTGCAAGCTGGGTCTCCCCTTTGGTTGCCACACCCTGGCATGGCACAAGTAGGCATCTTGTCCCGATCTGGCCCCAATCAGGCCCCAATGTTGCTCTGGTTGGCGTCGCACAAGCTCACACTTTTTCGCTGGACACGAAAAGTCTGCCAAAAAATAAACAGCAGATTTGCTCACTAAAGTTGCAAAATCTTGATGTTGCGTTGATGTGAGCTTAGTTCTTCTCTCTTTCTGTGACGTGACTACTTAAGTTTCTTTTTCCTTCCACTTTTCTTCTTCCTTCCAGTCAGCTTACAGTCGGCTGACTTTTCTACAGTTGACAATGACACAACAGATCTCAGGCAAAGCAGGCAGTGTCAGCTGATCAGTGTTACCTCTACTTGTTTTCAACCTCGTTGGTGCCAGCTGCCCTATTACGTACGTGACAGGGTTGGACATCTATACGTGTACAGTATAGGCGTGAATACTAGGCGAATATCTTCTCCTCTCTGTCTATCTGTCTGTCTGTCTCTTTGTTACAAGGTTGCAGGCCAGATGGTTGGACCAGTCCTTTCCAAAATTTGCATGTGGTGCTCTTTTTCAGTGAGGGCGGTCGAGGGGGGCAAAATTTTGACACCCCTCCTTGGGGGGAGGGAAAGGGGTTATTTTATGGGGAAAATTATAAAATCGCCATTTCAGGCAGAAGGAGGCCTCAATCAAGATTTTTTTTTATATAAAATAAAAGTTGTTTGGCATCCCCCCAAAATGGAGGACTGCATGAGGTCAGATCTGACCTCTGAGGTCATTTGAGGCCAAATTCAAGGTCACAACTTAGTAGCTTTAAGAGGAGGGGTAAGGGAGGAAGGGGGAAATTGAAAAAAGGCTCTCCTGCAGAGACGAGTCGCCCGCCCGGCACATAGCGAGTCTCCGAGAAAGTAATACTAGAATTGCCAAAGGGGGAGAGGTGGAGCGCCAGCCGGTTAGGTTAGGTTTGGTCAGGTTAGTGTCTCTTTTTTTCTTCTCTTTAGCTGGAATGCGCCGCCCGGCTCGCTGTTGCTGTTCTGTCAGCCTGTCATATATTTTCTTCGGAGGACTCGATAACGCAGTTTCTCCTGAAAAAATATATATTGGAAAGATAAAAATCCTCAGCATGCAACCTCTCATGCTATGATTGATCTTTTAGCTAGTGAGCAAAGCAAGCTCAGGCACGACGAGCCACACTTGGAGGCCTGAGGCTGAAAGCCTCCCGGTGTGGCGAGTCGTAATTTGGTATTCTACCATTGCAAAATCTTACCCAGCAACGCGGGTAGCTTCAGGCTAGTTGCAATTAAGTTGAGTTGGTTTGCTCCGCGGCGACGGTCGTCCGTCCACCAGAGCACCGTCCCACTCCTGGAGCAAGGGTGGGTCAGACACCAACCAACTTTGATCAAAAAGAGCATCTTTACATGGCGTCGTGAACAGGACAAAATTTGTGATAATCGCGTAATAACGTCCCACAGACGTCGCAATTAAAGCGGACGCAGAAGAAAGCGCAACAAATAATCTTCTCCAAACTTTTAGCAATTCGCGTACCAATAAAAGTAATTAAAAAACTATTGGATGACACAAGCCCTTCCCTTTTTTTTTCAAGCGCTTGTTGTCACAACCGTGAACATCTACCACGTTTCAGTATATGTTTGATCCGCAAGCTGCTGCCATCTCTGTTTCGTTCTTTTGCCTACTATACTTTCTCCTAGTTGTATAGTAGTACAGGAGGATTCCACTGTACAATTCTGTCAAAGACCCCACTAGAACAACGTTTTAGCTATACAGTGGTGAGCACTGACCTTGCTAGCGCTTAACTAGTGTCGGTACTGTACGGTATATCGGAGTTCTACTGTTAGAACGAGTGTGGAGAGAGAGTGAACTGAAAAGCTGACCTAGTCAGAGTGTCAAATTTCGATATCAAGTGGAACCGTAGTAGCATAGTAGCGATATCCCGACCAACAAACACAGCAGACATAACTGCCCGACGAAACTTTTAAACTTACAAGCGTAACAAATTTATGAATAAAATTGTGACGTTTATGTGGTATTCTAGTGACACGTTCCATTATATGTTTAAGGCTGGATTTGTTACACTCGTAAGTCCCGTCGGGTGAACATGTGGTGGCACTTTCTTACCCTATGCAGTGCCAGAACAGCCCCCAGAATGTCTAGCTGGTAATGCGTTGTGCGCTGATCGCTGTGCTGGTATGTGCTGTGTGTTGGTCGGGTCAAGTGTGCTGACTCAAGGGGAAAGATGATTATATATGACTTTTGAGATCAAACTCTCTTGACGAAAAATCGAAAAAGTCGAAGGGAGGGGAAGCTTTTCAAGACCGTTTTATCTCGACATTAATGTACGATTTTCCTTTCAGTCTTTCTGGATTGGAAATTTTATTCATCGCCAATGTTTATTTGCGACTTACTGCGACTTTCTTGCTGCGCGCTTGCAATTTATTACGACTTTTTTCCTTTTTTTTCCAGGACTCCAGCCTGGAGGGCGTTCGCTTCTCCGACAACGGGTTCATCCTGTGGGGAGGCGCGCGCACCGTCACCCTGGAGCTGTCGCCACCAGCGTCCAAGGTCACGACGGAGGAGGAGGTCAGGAGGTCTCTCACCGTCATGTCCTACTTCCACACAGAGAAGAAGGTGGAGGAGAAGGAGGGAGAAGTGCCCTGACTTGCAAAGAACTTGGGCTGATGAAATTCCAACGGCTGTCAAAGTTAAGAAGAACTTAGAAATTCGGGACACGAAAAAAACCAGTGATATCGACGTCAATGGAGGAGGAGGGGAGAAAATTTGTCACTCTGTTGTTATGCTAGATATTTTTTTTTTGCTTTATTTTTTGCTTTCATCTTCCAGAGAAACTGTTTTCGTCATCCATTCAATGCTATTCCAACCCCCAAAAAACTTCTTTTTTTTTAAACTGCCATTTTTATCTGGCAGGAAAGTAAAAAACAATATGCTGTTTCATTTGTTGATGTTGCTTCCAGTAATACATGGACTTTTGATTTCAGATTGTTTGTTAGGTTTATTTATGTTTTTTTTCCCGTCTGCATGTTTTTAAATTGGTCATAGTGCAGTTCCCAATGTTGCTGTCACTCTTCGCCCCCCTCCCCTTCCTCGTCCCTGAAGTTTCCCTGCACGGAGAAGCACTGGCTGACGGCCTGCCTGCAGAGCGACCAGTGCCACGACGGCGGGCGGACGTGACGCTCCAGCTCGGACAGGAGGGGCAGGAAGTGGACCAGATATCTTTGGTGCACAAGACGTACATATGTACGGTGGTTTCCCAAATATTTTCTTTCTTTTTTTAATATTTTTTTATGGTGTGTTTGAGTGTATGTACAGTACTTCTCTGCACTGTCCGCGTCCACGTTCCAGACGGCGGCCTTCGTCGTCTCCTCCAGCGTCGAGAGCGACTTCCACAGTCTCGACAGGTCCTGCAACAGGCGTCATCGACACGTCATCAACTGATCAATGATAGTGTCGTCATCAGCAACATCATCAACTCCACTGTCATCAATAGCACCACGATCATAGTCACCATCCACTGCATCATCGTCACTGCCATCATTGACCTCATCACCGACGTTGGCATCGTCCTCTCCCGCCCACCTTTAAATCCCTCTTGCACTTGTGGCACTTGTTCTTCCCCTTTGCCTTCTTCTTCTCTTTCTCCTCCCTGTCCACAGCCGCCCCGCACCCCACGCACGTCACCACCGGCGCCAGGCTGCGGAGGACGTCGAAGGTCGGCCAGTCGGATCTGCAACGGGGTGGGGGGTGGGGGAAAGCAATTGTCGTCAATCAATTGGGACATTAACAGGTAAAGTTGTGCAGGAATTCTTGCTCATTTTAAAGTGTCCTACGTTTAGCCGCATCTTGAGGACAAAAGAGATTCACAAAGGTTTTCAAAGATAGTGTAAACAGACAGTTTAAAAAAAAAACTTGCTCTATAGCATTTTTGTGCCATGTTTTGCTTTTCCGTTAAGAACCGAATTTGCTTTTCCGTTAAGTACTGAATGGTACACAACTTCAAACTGGATTGATGAAGGGAAACTCTTTTGCACAAGAGAAGCCTTTTCAGCTTTCAGCTTTTGAAAGATGAAAAGGAAATGTTAACAGGTGCGGTCTGCTATGACATGCAGGTACAGTGCTGTATAGTAGTTTTGTAGTACATAGTACTACACGTCATGCGCTACATACACTCTCTTTCATCCTTTTCGGAAATGTTCAGAAAGATGTTTGATAAATGTGACTGACATCTCGACATATATAAATTTGTCGAGTCATGTCTGTCTGTCATTCTGTTCCGGTTTGGCATCCAGACTGTTGGTCCTAGACCCCAAAACCCATACATTTCTTGATTAGGGGGTCACAGCGGGTGACATAGGCAGGTTGCTTTTTCAAATTTTAAAATATTTTTTTACCTCAATTTTTTGGGGGGGTAATAGTATCACCCCCAGGGTACATTCCTCAAATTTAAAAAGTGAAGAAAAAGGCAGGCAGATATCGGCAACATATTTAAGTAAACCATGGTTGCCATTATCTTATGTTTTGAAGAGATATTAATTTGCACAAATTTTCTATTAAGCCCAAAAAAACTTTTAAGGCCACTGGATTGTCCCAGAAGTCACACAAAACCTTAGAAATGAAAAAAAAAATCTTATCCACGCAAATTTGGGAAAAAGTCGTGCCTAAATGCAGATGTTTGGCATTTTCAACTTGCCATGCCTGAATAGCACTCCTATTTAGTCACAAAACTCGATTGTGTCTTGCCACAACTGATCTTGGCATAACTGAATTTCGACCGTTTCTAGCGTGTGTACAACTGCCATACGTCCACGTGCTTGAGAATGCAAGCAAGCTCGTCTAAATTCTAGTAATCGATTGTCAGATCCTCAATTTAACGGCTCTTGAGTTTGGATAAAGTGTTGGTATACAGTACAACTGTCCACGTATGCCCACTCACTACCTGTTCTGATCCAGTGTTTGTAGGTACATGATAGGTGACGAAAATGTTTCCTTGTCCAAACGGAGGCCACCAGAGAATCCTGCTCCTAACCCTCCAGGTCCTGAGCGGTCTAGCCGACTGCTCAATAGTACAGTTTGACGCGGCTCTGGCTAACGAGCTGAGCAGGTTCCTGAGGCTTTCCAACGTGACAGTCGTCTCTAGTCACGTCGGGCATAGAGCTGGCTCCAAGAGGAGTTTCTTTGCGGGGAAGCGTGCGGGCAAGGTCCATGACAGTGCGAAAATGGATCACTGTGCATGGGGATCCTCAGAGACCCCGATCATTGACCTCACCCAACATCCTGGGAACCATACTCGAGCTCAGATGCTCTTTGAGTGCTTGGCCGAGACGGTCACCACTGGCGTTTTAGTGGTGAAGGACGACGACCAGATTCCAGAACTCAGCCCGTTTCGCCTGAACCAAGAAGTTTACTTTCTGTCCGTGGACTCAGGGTTCGTCTCTGAGTCGTACACAGTTGGAGAAGCCAGCATCAACACACAGTTGGCCAGGTACGTTCAGGATGCGAGGAGGTTTGTGCCACTGGAGGGGGCCGTTCGCAGCCTGGAGGCAAGGAGGTCCAACTTTCAAGGAGCCCATTTGAAGGTGTTTGTGTGCCAGCAAGTGCCGTATTTTAAGATAACCCCCTCAGATCAAGGAGAAGCAGATGTTGAACATATTCATGGGACATTAAAACTCAACGTGGCTCATCCCGACCGACTTACAGGGATCTTCAGAGACATTCAGGTGAAGTAACCTACAGTCCACTTCGGATTAGCGGGACGCCTTGGGAAGCCAGAAAAAATCCGAAAATCCTGCTAAAACGAAGTTACTATTTCTCTAAGTTGTTAATATTGTTTCTGTTAATATTCATCCCCTTAGTCCGAAAATCCCGCTAATTCAAACCCCGCTAGTCTGAAGTCGACTGTATTGCCAAGTTCCTTGTGACCTGTACAGTATGTGCAATACATATACCATAGGCTTCCGAGGGAGAAATTTGGCTACTCCTGAAAACCCCAGGAGTGGCTGCAAAATCCGATAGGAGGGGTCCTTGAACAGACCAAACACTTTCAGACCATCATGGAGAGAGAGCTCAACTTTACTTCCACCTACTATTCCTGCGATGGGTACGTGTGGGGCGATCTTCTCGACAACGGATCTTACTCCGGAATGGTGGGGATCACCGGGGAAGGTCGGGTGGACCTCATCGGGACCTCCCTGACGCTCAGGCCCTCCAGGGCAGGCGCCGTCGCCTACCTGCATCCCCTGGCCTTCGAAACGGAGTGTGTGATCACGTTAAGCGTTGGAAGGTGAGGAAGGACGCTCAACTTTGCAACTCTACTAGTTATACGTAGACCAGGTTGTCCGCCTCTCTCGAGCAGCAGTGAAGAATTCACTTGGACCACCTTCAGTGCCCCTTTTCCCTGGCCCCTCTGGACCGCACTCGCCCTGCTCGCCCTGGCCAGCTGCGCGGCCGTGTGGGCAGTGGGCCTGTCCACGTGGCCACCGGCCGCTCCTTACAAGCCGGCCAACGACGTCTTGATGCTGTACCTGTCCGTGGCCTACTCGTACCTGGGCAAGGACGTGCTGACCCAGGTGGCGGGCGGTGGCGCCAAGACGTCTGCTCGACTGGCAGTGGCCACCGTCCTGCTCTGTGGCGTGGTGGTCTGGGCTGCCTACCAGTCCACCCTCACTTCTGAACTAGCCGTCAGGACCACCAGGGTGCCCTTCAGTGACTTGGAAGGGCTACTGCACTCAGAATACCAGTCAGTCTCTTCATTCTTTTGTATTACATGCCTGTTCAACGCCCCTTTGCATTGATTCAGATTGGCTGCCCCAAGAGGTGGTATCAGGGAAGAACTGCTGACCCACTCTCCCAAAGGTTCGGTCTACAACAGACTTTACGTGAAAAACTTTGATAATGAGGAAAAGGTATAGTAAACCTCCGTACAGTAGGTTTTTTTGGGGGAGGGAGGCACTTGAGTGACCTGAGAAAGTTCGTTTCTTCAAGATCTCAAGGTATCTGTTAAATGATTCGGAGAAAGTATATGAGATGCTCCTGTCTTCAACCTCGAAGGAGAGAGTGGCGGCCTTGTCTGTTCTGGAAAGTGTGTATGTTCACCCACACCATTGCAGGTAGGTGCTGTCCAATTGTCAATTACGCGGGGCTCACGTTTCTCTCTCCAGGTTTTCTGTCCCGTGGAAGAGCACGCATCCAAGATTTGTGTCCATGGCAACCCCAAGGGACAGCCCTTACCTCTTCGTTATGAGGTACTTCACTCTGAGACACACCGAGCTAGGTAGGTTAAAACACTTGGGTACTATCACACACATGAATAGAATCGTCATATGACCGAAACGCTTTTCAAGTTTTCATCTCAAGAGGAAAGGTATTTTTTTTAACGCCACTCAGGGACATTCTGGACGAGAAGGCTCATAGGCCAATTTTAGACTTCAAAAAGTGAATGAGATAGAATATACCTAGGTATCTAACTCCTTGAATAAAGATTGCTCTACCCTACATAATGCCAATAACAAACACACAAACTAAACTTTTGTAGAGATATCTCATGCACCTGACGTAGGTTACGTCAAAGTAACATTTTTAAAGCTAACTATGTATTTGTGTCAAAATAACACCTGGGTCCAGCTATGCTGGGGGGGGGGAAGAGTACAAAACCGGCATCCAAATTTTTTCCTTCCCGCTTGCCTCCTTGCCCAAGTGTGTAATCTGTCTTCTTCCTCCCCCGCCCCCCCCCCACCTTCCCCCACCCACTCAGGGTCCGTCTCCAGGGTCCGCTCC
>JAAUYM010160651.1_pt1 | contig 12743 bp, 20 predicted proteins | sample 7278001 | NCBI WGS metagenome assembly JAAUYM01 (sample SAMN14350224, study PRJNA611818) | marine sediment metagenome | isolation source: surface marine sediment (1.8m) | place: French Polynesia: Moorea | collected 2018-08
CTTGACGACCTTGGCGACCCGGTTGATGTTGATGACGCGGGGCTCACGGAGCCCTTCGCCGCCGTCGCGCGGGTTCGGTTCGCGTTCGTTGCGTTGAAAAGCCATCAGAACTCAAGTCCTCCCTCGCGGGCGGCATCGGCGAGCGCCGCCACCCGGCCGTGGTAGCGGAAGCCGCCACGGTCGAACACGACGGCGGAGACACCCGCCGCCTTGGCCCGCTCGGCGAGCAGGGCCCCGGCCTTACCGGCCGCTTCGATGTTGCTGTTCACGTCGCCCCGCAGCGCGGCTTCGGTGGTCGACACCGACGCCAGGGTGACCCCGGCGATGTCGTCGATGACCTGGGCCGAGATGTGCTTGTTGGAGCGGAACACGGCGACGCGGGGACGCTCGGCGGTACCACGCAGGTTCTTGCGAACCCGGTTGTGCCGACGAATGCGGTCGTCGCGACGCTTCTTCGCGGAAACTGCCATGACTACTTGGCCGCCTTTCCGGCCTTGCGGATGACCCGCTCGTCGACGTACCGGATGCCCTTGCCCTTGTAGGGCTCGGGCTTGCGCCACTTGCGGATGTCGGCGGCCACCTGGCCGACGAGCTGCTTGTCGATCCCCTTGACGAGGATCTGGGTCTGGGCCGGCACCTCGAACTCGATGCCCTCGGGGGCCTCGATGTTGACGGGGTGGCTGAAGCCGAGCGCCAGCTCGAGGGCGTTGGAGCCCTTCGCCGTGGCGCGGTAACCGACGCCCTGGATCTGGAGCTCCTTGGTGAAGCCCTCGCTGACGCCGGTGATCATGTTCTGGATCAGCGAGCGGCACAGGCCGTGGTACGCCCGGGACTCCTTGGAGTCGTCGGGACGGGCCACGGTGAGCGTGCCCTCGTCGATCGAGGCGGTGACGCCACCGGGGAGCTCGCGGGACAGTTCGCCCTTGGAGCCCTTCACGGTGATCGATGCGCCGTCGATCGAGATCTCGACACCGCTCGGGACGGTGATGGGTGCGTTGCCTACGCGTGACATGGTCGCCTCCTCACCACACGAAGCACAGGATCTCGCCGCCCATGCGGTTCTTCCGTGCTTCGCGGTCGGACATGAGGCCCTTGTTGGTCGAGAGGACCGCCACACCGAGGCCACCCTGAACGCGGGGGATCTCGTTGCGCTGGCGGTACACCCGCAGACCGGGCTTGGACACACGCTTGAGACCGGAGATGACACGGTCCCGTTCGGGGCTGTACTTCATCTCGATGGTCAGCGTCTTGCCGGGCTTGTCGGCGTTGTCGGCCTCGGCGAAGGAGTTGATGTACCCCTCGTCCTGCAGGACCTTGGCGAGGGCCACCTTCTGCTTCGACGACGGCATGGTCACCTCGTCGTGCATCGCGACGTTGGCGTTGCGGATGCGGGTGAGCATGTCGGCGATCGGATCGGTCATCGTCATCGTCGTACTCCCCTCACCAGCTGGCCTTCTTGACGCCCGGCAGCTCGCCGGCGTGCGCCATCTCGCGGAGGCAGATCCGGCACAGGCCGAACTTGCGGTACACCGAACCGGGCCGGCCACAACGGCGGCACCGGGTGTACTGACGCACCTTGAACTTCGGGGTGCGCTGCTGCTTCTGGATTAGTGCTTTCTTCGCCATGGGTCACTGCCCCTCGCGTCGGAACGGGAAGTTGAACGCATCGAGCAGGGCCTTGCCGTGCTCGTTGCTCTTCGCCGTGGTGACGATCGTGATGTCCATCCCCCGGGTGGTGTCGACCTTGTCGTAGTCGATCTCGGGGAACATGAGCTGTTCGGTCACACCGAACGTGTAGTTGCCGTTGCCGTCGAACGACTTCGGCGGAAGGCCGCGGAAGTCACGGATTCGCGGGATCGCCAGCGACATGAGGCGATCGAGGAATTCGTACATCCGGTCGCCCCGGAGGGTGACCTTGCAGCCGATGGCCTGACCCTCACGCAGCTTGAAGCTGGCGAGGCTCTTCTTGGCCCGGGTGATCACCGGCTTCTGACCGGCGATGGTCTCCATGTCGGACAGCGCACCCTCGAGGAGCTTCGCCTGACCGACGGCGTCACCGACGCCCATGTTGAGCACGATCTTCTCGATCTTCGGCACCAACATGATGTTGTCGAGTTCCAGGGTCTCCTTGAGCTGGGCCCGGATCTCGTCGTTGTACTTCGTCCGCAGTCGCGGCGTGATCGTGGTGGTCACGAGATCTCCTCACCGGTGCGCTTGCAGATGCGGACCTTCGTGCCGTCGTCCTTGACCTTGTAGCCGACGCGGGTGGCCTTGCCGTCCTTGGGGCTGATCAGCGCGACGTTGGAGGCGTCGATGGGCATCGCCTTGTCGATGATGCCGCCCTGCTGATCGGCGCGGGTCGGGGCCTGGTGCTTCTTGGCGACGTTGACGCCCTCCACGATGACCTTGCCGGTCTCGGGGATGGCGCGCTGGACGACGCCCTCGGCACCCTTGTCCTTGCCGGCGAGCACGACGACGCGATCGCCCTTGATGATCTTCATGCCTGCCATCACAGAACCTCCGGGGCGAGCGACACGATCCGCATGAACTGCTTCTCGCGAAGCTCACGACCCACCGGGCCGAAGATGCGGGTGCCGCGCGGCTGCTTCTGATCGTTGATCAGCACCGCAGCGTTCTCGTCGAACCGGATGTAGCTGCCATCGGGCCGACGCTTTTCCTTCTTCACACGGACGACGACGCACTTGACGACATCGCCCTTCTTGACCGAGGCGCCCGGGATCGCGTCCTTGACCGTGGCGACGAAGACGTCACCGATCGAGGCGTAGCGACGCTTCGAACCGCCGAGGACCTTGATGCACAAGACCTCCTTGGCGCCCGAGTTGTCGGCGACCCGCAGACGGGATTCCTGCTGGATCACTTCGCACGCTCCAGGATCTCGACGAGACGCCAGCGCTTGTTCTTCGACAGCGGCCGGGTCTCCTGCACACGCACGCGGTCGCCCACGTTGAGCGTGTTCTCCTCGTCGTGGACGTGGAGCTTCTTGTTGCGCTGCACGGTCTTGGCGTAGCGGCGATGACGCACCCGATCGATGGTCTCGACCACGGCGGTCTTGTCCATCTTGTCGGAGACGACGATGCCCTCACGGACCTTGCGGGCGTTCTCGCGAACTTCGGTGTCGCTCATCAGGCGCCCTCTCCTTCGGTGGCGGCCTCGGCGGCCGCGATCTCACGGGCCCGGAGCTCGGTGAGCACGCGGGCGATGTCCTTCTTGACGGTCTTCAGACGAGCCGAGTTCTCGAGCTGACCGGTCGCGAACTGGAAGCGCAGGTTGAACAGCTCTTCCTTGTGATCGGCGAGCTGCTCGAGCAGATCGGTGTCGCCGAGATCGGCGAGGGCCTTGGCCTTGGCCATCAGAACCCCTCCTCACGCTTCACGAAGCGGGCCTTGACCGGCAGCTTCTGGATGGCACGGTTGATCGCCTGACGGGCGATCTCCTCGTCGTGGTACGACAGCTCGAACATCACGCGGCCGGGGCGGACGACGGCGACCCACTTCTCGGGGTTGCCCTTGCCCGAACCCATGCGGGTCTCGGCCGGCTTCTGGGTGATCGGCTTGTCGGGGAAGACGTTGATCCACACCTTGCCGCCACGCTTGATGTGACGGGTCATGGCGATACGGGCGGCCTCGATCTGGCGGGCGGTGATCCACCCGGGCTCGAGGGCCTGGATGCCGTAGTCGCCGTAGGAGACCTCGGTGGCGCCCTTGGCGCCGCCCTTCATCCGTCCCCGGTGGTGCTTGCGGTGCTTGACCTTCTTGGGCATCAACATGATCGAAACCTCAGTCGTTGGCCCGGAAGTTCGGGGTCTCGGACTGCTCACGGGTCGACGCCTCGATGGCGTCCTCCTCGTCGAGCAGTCGTTCGAATTCGGGGTCGGCTTCCTTGATGAGCGGTGCCGGCTCTTCCTCGACCTCGTTGTCGGCCGCCTCGGTCTCGGGGGTGGCGACACGCTTGCGGGCGGCGCTGGACACGACCTTGCGGGGCTTGGTGCTCTGGCCCGACGTCTCGCCGGCGGCCATCGCGGCCTCGAGGGTGGCCTTGTCCTCGGTCTGGGTCTTGTAGGGCAGGATGTCGCCCTTGTAGAGCCAGACCTTCACGCCGATGCGGCCGTAGGTGGTCTTGGCCTCACGGAAGCCGTAGTCGACGTCGGCGCGCAGCGTGTGCAGCGGCACCCGACCCTCGCGGTACCACTCGGTGCGGGCCATCTCCGAACCGCCGAGGCGGCCCGAGCACTGGACCCGGATGCCGAGGGCGCCGGCCTTCTGGGCGTTCTGGACCGCACGCTTCATCGCACGGCGGAAGGCCACACGACCGGCGAGCTGGTCGGCGACACCCTGGGCGATCAGCGCAGCGTCGAGCTCGGGCTGCTTGATCTCCTGGATGTTGAGCTGGACCTTCGGGTTGCCCGAGATCTTGGTGAGTCCGGCGCGGAGGCGGTCGGCCTCGGAGCCGCGGCGGCCGATCACGATGCCCGGACGGGCGGTGTGGACGTCGACGCGGAGGCGCTCACGGGTGCGCTCGACCTCGACCCGGCTGATCGCCGCGTGGGGCAGCTCGTTCAGCAGGTAGTCGCGGATCTTCCAATCCTCGATGACGTTGTCGGCGTACTCACCGCGGTCCGCGAACCAGCGGCTCTTCCAGTCGGTGGTGATCCCGAGGCGGAAGCCGTACGGGTTGACCTTCTGTCCCATGGACTTACTCCTCTTCCTCGGTCGAGCTCTTGCCGGCCTCGGAGAACCCGGCCTCTTCGGCGGCTTCCGGGGTGGCGAACCAGACCTCGGCGACGGTCTGCTCGTACCAGCGGCCGTCGGGCTGGTGGTACTTCATCGAATCGGCGTTGCCCTTGATCGGGTAGCCCTCGGGCGCCTCGTGCACGTCCTCGAGCGGGGCGTGACTGAGGGGACCGAACGGCGTCGCGTCCTCGGCGTCGACGATGTCGTCGGCGTCACTGTCGGCCTTGGTGGCGTCGTAGTCCTCGCCGGCCGCTTCCATCTCGGCGGCGGTGGCGGCGACGATCTCGCTGGCCTGATCCTCGACGCTGGGCTCGACCTCGTCGTGCTCGTGGTCGTGATCATGATCGTGGTCGTGGTCCTGCTCGGCCTGACGGGCCTTGGACTGGGCGACGCGGGCGCGGCGGGCCTCGGCGGCCTGGCTGCTGCCGGAACGACCGGCGGCGGCCTCGCGGGTGCGCAGCGCCTCGAGGGCCTCGTCGTCGTAGCGGCTCACGATGACCGTGATGTGGCAGGTGCGCTTGCGGATGCGGGTGGCGCGGCCACGGGCCCGGGGGCGCCAACGCTTGAGGGTGGGACCCTCGTCGGCGTAGCAGGCCGAGACGTAGAGCTCCTCGGCGACCTGGTTGTCGTTGTGCTCCGCATTGGCGACGGCGGAGTCGAGGACCTTGAGGATCTCCTCGGAGATGCCCCGCTCGGAGAACTGCAGGATCTCCGCGGCCTCGGCGTAGGACTTGCCCCGGATGAGGTCGAGGACCTCACGGGCCTTGTACGCCGACGTGCGGACGTAGCTGGCCTTGGCGCGGGTGCCCGGGCGTTCGTTGGTCTTGGTACCGGCCATCAGCGACGGGCTCCTCGTTCCTGACCCGCGTGGAACTTGAACGTGCGGGTGGGGGCGAACTCGCCGAGCTTGTGGCCGATCATCGCCTCGGTGACGTACACCGGGACGTGCTTGCGACCGTCGTGAACGGCCAGCGTGTGGCCGATCATGTCGGGGATGATGGTGGAGCGGCGGCTCCAGGTCTTGATGACCTTCTTCTCACCGGTCTCGTTCAGCGCATCGATCTTCTTGAGCAGATGATCGTCGACGAACGGACCCTTCTTCAGGCTGCGCGGAATGACGGTTACCTCCGCGAACCGCGCGTCCGGCGACGGCGCACGATCAACTTGTCGGACTCTTGGTTGGCACGGCGGGTACGCCCCTCGGGCTTGCCCCACGGCGAGACCGGGTGACGACCACCCGAGGTCTTGCCCTCGCCACCGCCGTGGGGGTGGTCGACGGGGTTCATGACGACACCGCGGGACTGGGGCTTGACGCCCTTCCAGCGGTTGCGGCCGGCCTTGCCGATCTTGACCAGCTCGTGCTGGGCGTTGCCGACCTCGCCGACGGTGGCGCGGCAGTCGATCGGGACACGGCGCATCTCGGTGCTGGGCAGGCGCAGGGTGGCGAAGTCGCCCTCCTTGGCCACCAGCTGGATGGCGGTGCCGGCCGAGCGGCCCAGCTTGGCGCCGGCGCCGGCCTTGAGCTCGACGTTGTGCACGGTCGTACCGACCGGGATGTAGCGCAGGGGCAGGGCGTTGCCGGGGCGGATCTCCGCACCCTGGCCCGACATCAGCTTGTCGCCGACACCGAGATCGCGGGGAGCGAGGATGTAGCGCTTCTCACCGTCGTGGTAGTGCAGCAGGGCGATGTTGCAGGTGCGGTTCGGGTCGTACTCGATCGAGGCGACCGTCGCCGGCACACCGTCCTTGGTGCGCTTGAAGTCGATGATGCGGTACTGCTGCTTGTGACCGCCGCCGCGATGACGGCTGGTCTTGCGGCCGTGGTTGTTGCGACCACCGGTCTTGGACTTGGGCGCCAGCAGGCTCTTCTCGGGCGAGTCGGTGGTGATCTCGGAGAAGTCCGGCGAGGTCTGGAACCGACGACCGGGGCTGGTGGGCTTGCGCTTGCGGATGGCCATGATCAGACCTCGAACAGATCGATCGAGTCACCCTCGGCGAGGGTGACGAGGGCACGCTTCTGCGAGGGACGCTGGCCCCAGCCGCCGGTGCGACGGTTGCGCTTGCGCTTGCCCTGACGGTTGAGGGTGTTGACCTTCACGACCGACACGTCGAAGAGGGCTTCGACGGCGTCGCGGATCTCGGGCTTCGACGCGCTCGGGGCGACGACGAAGGTGTACACGTTCTCTTCGAGCAGCCCGTAGGACTTCTCCGAGACGACGGGACGCAGCAGGACGTCGCGGTGATCCTTCACTCTTCTTCCTCCCCGCTGTCGACGCTGTCGGCGCTGTCCACGCTGTCAGCGCTGTCGGCGCTGTCGTCACTGTCCACGCTGTCGGCGCTCTCCGCGTCGTCGGCGGCGGCCACGAGGGCCTCGCCGGTGGGCAGGGTCTCCTCGGTGAAGACGATGACGTCGTTGTTGAGCACGTCGTAGGTGTTGAGCTCACCGACGTGCAGGCAGTGCACGTTGGTGAGGTTGCGGAAGCTCTTCCAGGCGTTGACGTCGTCGTCACCGAAGACGACGAGCACCTTGCCCTCGGCGCCGATGGCCGCGAGGGCGGCGATGGCGTCGGCGGTCTTGGGGGTCTCGAAGTCCCACTTGTCGACGACGATCACGTTGCCGTCCGCCGCCCGGTCCGAGAGGGCCGAGGCGAGGGCGAGCTTGATCATCTTCTTGGGCGTCTTCTGGCTGTAGTCGCGGGGCTTGGGGCCGTGGGCGATGCCGCCGCCGACCCAACCCGGGGCCCGGGTGGTGCCGGCACGGGAACGACCGGTGCCCTTCTGGCGCCACGGCTTGGCACCGCCACCACGGACCTCACGACGGGTCTTGGTGGAGTGGGTGCCGGCCCGCTTGGCGGCGAGCTGGGCGGTGACGACCTGGTGCATGACCGACATGTTCGGCTCGACGCCGAAGACGACGTCGACGAGCTCGGCTTCGCCGGTGCTCTTGCCGGCCTGGGTCTGGATGGTGACGCTCGCCATGATCAGGCTCCCTTCACGGCGTTGCGGACGATCACGGTGGAGCCGCGGGCGCCGGGCACGGAGCCCTTGACGAGGACGACCTCGGCCTCGGGGTCGGTCTTGACGACCTGGAGGTTGAGGGTGGTGACCTTGTCGTTGCCCATGCGGCCGGGCAGCTTCTTGCCCTTGAAGACGCGGCCCGGCGTGGCGCACTGGCCGACCGAACCCGGCTTGCGGTGCACACGATGGGCACCGTGGCTGGCGGGCGCACCGCCGAAGCCGTGCCGCTTCATCGCGCCCGAGAATCCCTTGCCCCGGCTGACGGCGGTCACGTCGACCAGCTCGCCCTGCTCGAGGATGTCGGCGCCGATCTCCTGACCGACGGCGAACTCGCTGACGTCGTCGAGGCGCAGCTCGACGAGCTTGCGACCCGCGTCGACACCGGCCTTGCGGAAGTGCCCGGCTTCGGGCTGGGTGAGCTTGTTCTCGTCGCGCACGCCGAGCGTGACCTGGATGGCGCTGTAGCCGTCGGTCTCGGGCGTCTTGACCTGCACGACACGGCACGGGGAGACGCGCAGCACGGTGACCGGGACGATGCGGTTCTCCTCGTCCCAGACCTGCGTCATGCCGACCTTCTCGCCGACGATCGCCTTGGTGGCCATGATTGCTTCCTACGGTTCGATGGTGAACCCGTGGGGGTTCACGCGAACGCTCCGCACGGGCAGGCCCGGCGGAGCGTTGGTTTCGGTTGTGCCGTGTGGTTCCCGGAGGCCTGCACGGACGTCGATTGCGGGTGAGCGGGTCGCCCCGATCACGCAAGAGGCAAGGCTAACGGACCGACCCTCGCGAACCAACCGGAGTCCTTGGCGGAATTCCGGCGGCCCACTAGCGTCCGGCCCATGGCTGGTGATGGGACCGACGCACCCGAGGACGAGCCCGAATTCCATCCCATCGACGATGATTCCAGTACCGATCCGCCGGAGGAGGCGATGGTCGTCGTCCCCGGCGGCAATCGGGTCCCGCGCTGGGTCATCAAGGCGATCGCCCTCTTCTGGCTCGGATGGGCGATCACCTATGTCGGGACCGGCATGCTGCGGAGCCTCCGGGGCTTCCTGATCATCGTCGTCATCTCGCTGTTCTTCTCGTTCGCGATCGAGCCGGCCGTCAACCGCATGGAGCGCTGGGGCGTGCGGCGGGGCATCGGCGTCTGGATCACCTTCGTCTTCGTGTTCATCGGAATCGTGGGCTTCTCCGCGGCGATGGGCACGACCCTCGCCACCCAGATCAACAACTTCGTCGACGAGGCCCCGCGCTATGTCGACGACGCCGAGGTGTGGCTCCAGGAGAACATCGACGAGGACATCGACCTGCAGCGCATCAGCGACGAGTTCGTCGAGGGTGGCGGCGCGGCCGACCTCGCCAACCGGTTCGCGGACGACGTCGTGAACCTCGGCACGACCGTCGACAACGTCCTGCTCCAGACGTTCACCATCCTGCTCTTCACCTTCTACATGGTCGCCGAGGGCCCCCAGCTGCGCCGGACGGTCTGCTCGTTCCTGCCGCCGTCGCGGCAGCGGACCGTGCTCGACGTGTGGGATCTCGCGATCGAGAAGACCGGCGGCTACATCTACAGCCGCACCATCCTCGCCACCCTGTCGGCGCTCTTCCACTGGATCGCCTTCGAGTTCATCGGTGTCCAGTTCCCGATCCCGTTGGCGATCTTCGTCGGCATCGTCAGCCAGTTCATCCCGGTGGTCGGCACCTACATCGCCGGGGCCCTCCCGATCCTCATCACGCTGATCGACTCCCCGCGCGATGCGCTGTGGGTCCTCGTCGCGGTGTTCGCCTATCAGCAGGTCGAGAACTATGTCTTCGCGCCGCGGGTCACCGCCCAGACGATGGAGATCCACGTCGCGGTCGCGTTCGCCTCGGTGCTGATCGGTTCGGCGCTGCTCGGCGTCGTCGGCGCCCTGCTGTCACTGCCGTTCGCGGCGACCTTCCAGGCGTTCGTCGCCGGCTACCGCCAGCACTTCGACGTCGAGGAGGATGCGCTCAGCCAGAGCGCCCAGCGGCGCGGCCGGAGCTGACCTTCCGCGACTCAGACGACCGGGCGACTGTCGACCCGACCGCGGCCCCGGAGGCTGGTCACGAACACGGCAGCCTCGGTCCGGCTGCTCATGTCGAGCTTGCGGAGCAGGTTCGAGACATAGTTCTTCACCGTCTTCTCGGCGAGTTCCATGCGGCGAGCGATCTGACGGTTGGTGAGCCCCTCGGCCAGATGGTCGAGCAGCCGGCGCTCCTGGGGGCTGAGCGACTCCAGCGCGCGCTCGTCGGGGGGAGCCGTGACCTGACCGGTGCGGAGCCGCTCGAGCAGCAGTCCGGTCAGGCTCGCGTCGATGAGCGAGCCTCCGGCGGCGACGACCCGGATCGAGCGCACCAGTTCGGCCACCGCCGTGCGCTTCAGCAGGAAGCCGGCCGCGTCGGCGCGTAGGGCCGAGAGGAGCACTTCGTCGTTGCTGTACGAGGTGAGGATGAGCACCGCGGCCGACGGCACGCGGTCGCGGATCGCGCGGCACACGTCGAGCCCGTCGCCGTCGGGCAGGCGGAGGTCGACCAGGGCGACGTCGGGCCGGGTGGTCTCGATGCCCCGCATCCCCTCGACCGCTCCCCCGCTCTCGCCCACGATCTCCATGTCGCCCTCACGCTCGAGCACGGCACGGAGTCCCTCGCGCACGAGTTCGTGATCGTCCAGGAGGTAGACGCGGATGGCCATGGTCGGTCCTCGATCGGGCCGGCGCGGACGCCGGCGCTCGGTTGAGGACCCCTACGGGTCCATCGGCCCTGGTCTTGACCGGGACCCGCCGCGCGGCACGGGAGATCGCGACGATCGACCCAGCCTCGACCTGGGCCCAATGCCCCGGGGGCATGGGCCGAAGGTCCCGGCCCCGACCCGCGGACCGGTCAGGACGATGCGTCGTGGAAGGGCGCGAAGAACGCCCGGTTGGGCTCGAGGAGGTCGAACACGGTCGCGTCCGTGTCGGGGATCGCGGCATCGCTCCCACCGAGCGGCGTGACCCGGTCGCCCCACCGCATGATGTTCGTGCCCCAGGTGAGTCCACCGCCGAACGCCGTCTGCAGCACGAGGGCACCCGGTTCGATCCGACCCTCGCCCAGCGCGTCGGTGAGCGCCATCGGCACCGACGCCGCGGAGGTGTTGCCGTGGGTCTCGATGTTGAGCATCACCTTCTCGTCGGGCACACCGAGCCGCTTCGTCGTCGCCTCGATGATGCGCTGGTTCGCCTGATGAGGGATCACGACGTCGATGTCGTCGACGTCGAGGCCGGCCCGTTCGAGCGTGCGTTCGACCGAAGCGGTCATTCCCCGGACCGCGTGCTTGAAGATCGCCTGGCCCTCGAAGTGGAGCCGGTCGACTGCAGGGTCCCGCGGCTGGTCCAGTTCGCCCCGGCTCCCCAGCGTCGGGGCCACCATCGTCTGCCCGGCGGCCCCGTCGGCGCCGATGTCGTTGGCGAGCACGCCCGACCCGTCGGTGCGGGCCTCGAACACGGCCGCGCCGGCGCCGTCGCCGAACAGGATGCAATGGCCCCGATCGAAGTAGTCCATGATGAAGTGCAGCTTCTCGGCGCCGATCAGCAGCACCCGTTCGGCCACGCCGGACTCGATCATCGAGGACACGGTCGCGGTGCCGTAGACGAAGCCGCTGCACGCGGCGTTGAGATCGAAGGCGGCCGCGTTGACTGCGCCGAGGCGGTCCTGCAGGAAGCAGGCGTTGCTCGGCAACGTGATCTCGGGCGTGACCGTCGCCATCACGAGCAGATCGATGTCGGTCGGCTCGAGCCCGGCCGCCGCGAGGGCGTGCAGGGCGGCAACCTCGGCGAGGTCGGTGACCTCGACGTGGCTGATCCGGCGTTCGCCGATGCCGGTCCGCTCACGGATCCACTCGTCGCTGGTGTCGACCATGCGCTCGAGATCGGCGTTGGTCAGTTTCACCGGCGGCACGCATTTGCCCCAGCCCGTGATCGTTGCGCGTCGTGACACGTCAGGCTCCCCCAAGACCGATGTGGCGAGAATTCTAGAAACTTCTCGCGAAAGGTGTCCACGGGTCGTTCCCCATCGCTCTGGACGGTCACCAACGGGCACCCGCCCGGTGGGATCGCAACCAACACGAAGGAACAACTCCCATGCGCATCCGCTCCCTGACCACCAAGTCCCTCGCCGCCGGCCTGGCTCTGGCCATCGGCATTCCGACCGTCGCCATGGCGGCCCACCCGTTCGACGACGTGCCCGACGGCGAGTGGTTCTCCGAGGCCGTCGAGTGGGCCTACGACAACAACCTCACCACCGGCAAGACCCCGACCACCTTCAACGGCTGGGACACGATGAACCGCTACGAGGGCGTCACCCTCTTCAGCCGCTACAACACCGAGATCGTCGAGCCGATGATGAACGCGCTCGAGCACAAGCTCGACCAGGCCGTGGAGATGGAGTTCGACATGTTCGGCTTCGACCGCCACGACGGGGCGCTCAGCGCGACCGTCGGCGCTCCGACCAACATCCCGGTCTCGACCTCGGTCACGATCCCCGACGGCTACAAGGGCGTCATCGAGGTCGAGCTGGCCGGCGAGTCGAACTGCACCGGCGGTGCGGCCATCCTGATCACCGGCTGGTGCAAGGTCGGTCTCTACGTCGACGGCGACGAGATCACGTTCAGCGACCAGGCGTTCGACAGCAGCGACAACGGCACCGAGGGCATCGGCAGCTGGGAAGGCCACACCGCCCGAGCGGTCACCGACGAGCTCCCGGCCGGCACCTACGACGTCACCGCGGTCATGGAGGCCTTCGTCACCGACGCCTCGTTCGGCTTGCAGGACGTGACCCTCACCGCCGAGGTCCACCTCACCGACGACGACAGCCTCGACTTCATCCCCGTGCACCCCTGACACCGGAGCTCACGCTCCGTGAGCCGACTGCATCAGCGGTAGACGACGCCGATGGCGCAGCACCCCCTCCGTGGCC
>JAAUYM010032173.1_pt1 | contig 12726 bp, 10 predicted proteins | sample 7278001 | NCBI WGS metagenome assembly JAAUYM01 (sample SAMN14350224, study PRJNA611818) | marine sediment metagenome | isolation source: surface marine sediment (1.8m) | place: French Polynesia: Moorea | collected 2018-08
CCTTGGTTTTTCATCGTCGTCAGTTGTTTTCCTTCCTCACTCCCTCTATTCTGCATAGAGCACCAACATTTTGCTACTGTCTTTTTTTGTTGTAGTTATTGTACAGTTTCCTGTAATGCCCTGTTTTCCATCACAAGAAAAGGTGAAGGACATGAGAGAAAAGAGGAGCAGCAGCAGTTTCTGAAATGAAATCTGGAAAGTAGTGGGCAGACATTTATTTATACAGCTCCTGCGGGCAGATGGGAAAAAGGTGGAAGAGCAATGAGAACCACCTTTAAAACTTTTCTCAACTTTGATGCAGTGCGCGCTGATGCAAGAAATGTGCTTTGCAAATCTGTTTGTGCTCTGTCATTTGCCAGCTTTTATTGACTCTGGTGATGTCACAAGGTGTGCTACATAGGCCCAACTTAGACAAAGACATATACTCAAGGTGCATAGTTCTACTGAGCTTCCATCTTGCATCCTACCCTTGTGTTGGTTGGGTAGAGGGATAATACAATGCTCACGTGAGCAGGAAGGAAGATGAAAGAAACACTTGTGCACAAAAGCTGCAAAAAAAAGATGAACGATAGATAGAAGGTTGTCTTAGCAAGTCTTTCTCTCTCATTCAGTCAGTCATCGCTGTGAACGTCAAAAAAGACAATGGGCAAGAAAATTGCCCAGAACTCAAACAGGACAAGATAAGAGGGAGGTGGGGGGGGAAGCAGGGATGGAATATTTGCCAAGGTCAATCACTTTCACACAAGAGACAATTGTCAAGAAGACAAGAACACATTTTGACCACCAAAAATCCAACTCACAAACTACGTGAAAAGCACCAACGGAGCTGTTGAGGCGGCATGACACATAACAAGCAACAGAGAGAAGAAGAAGAAGAAGAGCAATTCCTAGATCCCCGTCCACCCCAGTCGCCCGCCCCCTGATTAAACAATTAAGAAGAAGAAAAATGCTTGTACGTTCTACGTGCTATAGTCGTGCTCTGTACAAAGAATCCATCCTGTGATCAACAGGGGGGGAGAGTGGGGGAGGGCCAGAGTGGACCTAGCAGTAGCACAATATATGGTACATGTACTGTACAAGGACTAGGAGAGCAGCGGAAGTGATCAGAAAGAAGTTTGTGGCAGAGATACCATCTGCTTAGGTGAAGGAACCAGAAACTCAGCAAGATGCTGCGGACCCTGTTGCTGCTGCTGCTGCTGCTGGCTGCGTGGCCGTGGCCGTCGCTGGCGCTGCAGAACCTGGAGTCCAACGTGGAGATCGCCCGGCCGGCGCTGTCCTCCCCGGGCGACAGGGTGGAGGTCAGCTGCAGGGTGGACTCAGACACGGAGATCAGCGGACAAGTCTGCAGATTCGAGAGCCAAAATTACTCTGGGGTGGGTACATTGGAAGCCCGTACCCGACCAGACACTCCCCTCTAGCCCTTAGTAGGTATATGTTGGACTCTATTTAAGGCCTCCAGGGTGAGCCAGTTAAATTATAGGTTTTTCCATATTAAAAAAACTTTAGCTTGTCTTGAAGTGGCAGGGGTAAAGTCTGGTCGGGCCTGTAGTAGTCTTCCGATCCATTTGTTCTTCTTTTTGTCTGCTCCCGCAGAACCAAAGTCTTGTGGTCGACCTGTCCGCCCTGACCGTCTCCTACTCTGGCACCCCTGGGGTGAACCTGGCGGGCTACTCCACCCAGCCATCGGACGAGCACGACTGCAGCCTGGTCATCAGGTCGGCCGACGAGACGCACCTGGACGAGGAGTGGTCCTGCCACCTCAATGAGGACCTGCCCTCCGTCCCCTTCCGCCGGGGCACCTTCCAGCTGCTGACCGACGGCTACCTGACCGAGGGCATCCGCCTGCCCAGGCACATGATGCCGCAGAGGTACGAGGTGCAGCTGGTGCCGGTGCTGGAGGAGGGCAACTTCATCACCCACGGGGAGGTCAGCATCGAGCTGGCCTTTGACGCCTCGGGGATGGGCGGCGTAGAGGATGCTGAGAGGGTGGTGCTGCACAGCAGGTACACCCACATTGACGAGGACAGCGTCGTGCTGACAGACTCTGCTGGAGAGGAGAGGGTAATCGTCGGGCACGAGTATGACCTGGAGAGGGAGTTCTACGTCATCCACCTGGACAGGCGGCTCAACTCGGCTGGCAGCGACAACTTCGCCCTCTCAATGACCTTCCAATCCGAGCTACTCGACGACCTGGAGGGGCTCTACTACAGCACCTACGTGGACGAGAATGACGGGATGACCAAGTACCTGGCCGTGACCCAGTTCGAGGCCATCGACGCCAGGAGGGCCTTCCCCTGCCTGGACGAGCCAGACATGAAGGCCACCTTTGCGATGAGGCTCGGCAGGACAGAGGACATGATCGCAGCATCCAACATGCCTGTGGCTGACAGCTACGCAATGGGACTCGAGATGCCCGGCTACGTGGTGGACGTCTTTGAGGAGACGCCCAGGATGTCCACCTACTTGGTGGTGGTGCTGATTGCGGACTTCCAGACCACGGAGGCCAACACCACCTCCTTCCTGCAGACCCCGTTCACCATCTGGCACCAGCCGGGCTTTGCAGGGCAGGCCGACCTGGCGGCTGAGGTGGGGCCGTTCCTCCTCAGTGAGTACGAGCGGTACTTCCAGGTGGCCTTCCCACTGCCCAAGATGGACATGGGAGCAGTCCCCGACTTTGACGCCGGCGCCATGGAGAACTGGGGGCTGGTCCTGTACAGGGAGACCCTGCTGCTGTTCGACCCGGAGGAGTCCTCCATGGACGACTATGAGTCGGTTGTCACAGTGATTGCTCATGAGCTGGCTCACATGTGGTTTGGTGATCTCGTCACCATGGAATGGTGGGACGACTTGTGGCTAAATGAGGGTAAATACTGGTTACTTTTACTCTCTTTCTTCTTTCTATGTAGTAGTAGGCTGGCATAAACTCTTTTTCACATTTTATTTTTGTACTATAATGTAGGTTTTGCAACATATGTGGAATACCTTGGCACGGACTTTTATGATCCCAGCTTGGAGGCCAACGACAGAGCCATCCTCTACAACATACAAGACGTCTTTGAAGAGGACGCCCTCGAGACGGCACCTGCGCTCAGTCAGGAAATACTCAATCCCGAGTATGAGGGCAGTGCCGGGGGCATGGAGTACACCAAGGGCTGCAGCCTCATCAGGATGATGGCGGCCTTCCTCACCGAGGAGGTCTTCAACGACGGCCTCTTTCTCTACCTGGAGACGCACAAGTATGACAATGCCGACAGGTACGACCTCTGGGCCGCGCTCAACACCACCGGGCACAACTCTGGTGTCCTGGACAACAGCCTTGATGTGGCCGACATCATGGAGTTCTGGACAGACAGGCCAGGGTACCCCGTGGTGACCGTGTCCTACAGCCTGGGCACTAGGGTCACCCTGGAGCAGACTAGGTTCTTCCTCAACCCAGAGGCTGAGGATTCCCTGAACACCACTTGGCATGTCCCGATAACAATCTACTACCCCGGGGTGCTGCTGGCACTACAGCCAGACCTGGGCAACAGCACCAAGTGGCTGACGACCGAGTCGGATAGCTTTGAGATCCTCTCCACCCCTTACGTCATCAACTACAGGGAGGACGGCTACTACCGGGTCAACTACCAGGAGGAGAACTGGCTGGCCCTGCAGGAGCTCCTGCTGACAGACCCAGAGAGCATCGACAGGCTGAACAGGGCCCAGATCTATGATGACAGTTTTAACCTGGCCAGGGCAGACAGGCTCAGCTACCTGATCCCACTGGGAATCTCCAAGGCAGTAGCCCTGGAGACCGACTACATCCCACTCTTTTCCGCCCTGAAGGGGCTGCACTACCTGGACGGAATGATCAGGCAGGACAAGCAGGCCTATCCTGCACTCAAGAGCTACGTCACCAACCTGCTCAAGGACTTGTACAGCGACCTCGGCTTCGACATCCAGCTGGACGACACCTACCCCACCATCCAGAAGAAGAACCTGCTCATCGAGTGGCTGTGCCTGTATGGCTACGAGGACTGTGTGACAACGGCCGTGGAGAAGTTTTCTGAGTGGATGACCACCTCTGACCCAGATGAGGAGAACCCCATTGGCGTGGACCAGAGGGAGACCATCTATGAGGTGGCCATCAGGGAAGGTGGTGAGGAGGAGTTCAACTTTCTCCTGGAGCGGCTGCCCAATGTGAAGACGGCCGGTGAGGGGCTCTACATCATCACTGGGCTGGGCAAGACGGAAGACATCGGGCTGCTCAAGGTCCTCCTGGACATGACCATCACAGAGGGGTCACTCATCCGCAAGCAGGATGCCCGAATGGCCTACCGCAGCATCGGGGAGTCCACAGTGGGCAGGAGTGTCCAGTTCGCCTGGCTGGTCAACAACTATGATGCCATCTATGAGTACTTTGGCCCGGACCTCTTTGCCAGCACCGTGGCGGAGCTGCTGGACGGGTTTGCAGCCACTGCGCACCTGCCCACCGACATCAGTGAGCTGCAGGCCTTCCTGGAGAACCATGAGTCAGAGGTGCCGGTGAGCACCCTGGAGGAGGCTGTCGAGGAGGCCAGGGCCAATGAGAAGTGGGTGGAGCGCAACTTTGTGGACGTGGTCACCTGGCTTGCGGAGAATGCCGAGGACATCCCGGACCAGCTGGAGGAGGAGGGAGTGGGCTCACTGGAGCTTAACCTAGAGATCACCAGGCCATCGGCGGTTAGCGCCGGCGACAGTGTGGACATGTCCTGCACCCTGGAGGAGTCCTCCGAGATCATAGGACAAGTCTGCAGATTTGAGATGGAGGAGCTGGGAAGTACCCACCTAGTCATACAACCATCCATTTAAGGGGCACATGCACATACTATGCTTTTTTTGTATCATAGAGGAGATAAGGTTTTTCCATATTCAGATGTTTTTTCTGCAGTTGTAGTGAGTAACTTAAAAGTCAAACGTGTGTGGGCAAGCATACTCTATTTTGAAGCAAGCATACTTGTGAGAAGGTTTGCCAAATAGCCTTTTTTTCTAAAGTAATATGATGCAATAACAAACTATCCAATGTAAGATTCCTATGATTACCAAAGTGGGTTATTTACCACAACATACCTGCAAGTAATGCAGCAAAAAAATGCTAATTTGGTTATCACAAGAAGAAAAAATTACCACGGCATTTTAAACTACACATTGGAGTTTTGAATCTTTTTTCAGGGCCTGGAACTGTTGGTGGATCTGGCGACAGGCGAGGTGCTGGCCAACGGCGCCGACGACAGCAACTTCGTGGCCCTGGACACCGACTCCCGCAACAACGTGTGCGGCGTGACGGTTGTCTCTGCTGCCGAGGAGCACCTCGGCGAGTGGAAGTGCTTCATCAACGAGGGGCTGAGCAACATCCCATCAATCACCGGCATCTTCCAGCTGCTGCCAGCAGTGGAGGACTCCTACCTCAAGGAGGGGATCAGGTGTGCCAGAACAGAGGACCATTTATGGCAGAGATGATGGATGCTCTTCTCGTACATTTCTAATTTATTATATATGCTTTCCCAGATTGCCAAGGCACCTCATCCCTGACCACTACGACATCACCCTCATTGCCCTCATGGAGGAGGAGCCGTACTTGGCTGAGGGTGACGTAGCCATAGACCTCACCTACGACCCGACGGCTGACGATGCCAACAATTACAAGCAGGCCGTTGTCCTCCACATGAAGAACATCCACATTGACTTGGACTCCGTCGCCGTGGAGAACTTGGCTGGGACTGTCGCCATCACAGGCTATGAGTTTGACTATGAGAGGGAGTTTGTCAAAATCCTCCTGGACAGTGAGCTCAGCGACGTGGTCAGTGAGAGGTCCTACACCCTCTCCATGAGCTTCACATCCAACCTCAACATCGGCGACCTCAGAGGGTTCTACACCAGCACCTACCACGACGTGGCCTCCGATGCCGAGGAGACACTGGCGGTGACCCAGTTTGAGGCCGTGGATGCCAGGAGGGCCTTCCCATGCTTGGACGAGCCAGACATGAAGGCCACCTTCAAGGTCAGGCTTGGGAGAACAGAGGCCATGATGGCAGCCTCCAACATGCCGGTGGAGCAGACCGTGCCCCTGCCAGGGAGGGACGGCTATGCCCTCGACATCTTCCAGCAGTCTGAGCCCATGTCCACCTACCTGGTGGCCTTCTTTGTCGGCGACTACAACATGACCACCAGCGAGTCCACTACCATTCTGAGCAACTGGACTGTCTCCGTGCTGCACCAGCCCAGCCAGCTAGACCAGATTGGGCTGGCCCTGGAGTCTGCCGCCATTATGCTGGCCGGCTACGAGGACTACTTTGAGATCCCCTACCCGCTGCCCAAGTTGGACATGGTGGCAATCCCGGATTTCTACTATGGTGGCATGGAGAACTGGGGGCTGATCACCTACGCAGAGATTTATCTGTCCCTGGTGGAGGGCGACTCCTCCACGTTTGATGAGAAAAGCGTGCTGGAGGTGGTGGCCCACGAGGTGGCACACCAGTGGTTCGGCGATCTAGTCACTATGGAGTGGTGGGAGGATCTATGGCTCAATGAAGGTATGCAGAATATGTTAAGCTAATATAACAAATATATGATAATATATGTATGTATTATATAGTAGCAACATAAAAAAAATCCAACAGGATTTGCTGAGTATGCACAACACATCGGAGTTGACATCTTTGACCCAACATATGAGAGCTATGACACCATGGTGGTGACTGACGTGCAGTCCATCATGGGCTACGACTCGTGGGACTCCACCACCTCACTCAGCCACACTGTTGACAACCCAGAGTATGAGTGGCAGCCAAGCGGCATCGAGTACTCCAAGGGGGCCAGCCTCATCAGAATGATGAATGGCTTCCTAGGGGAGGATGTCTTCAAGGAGGGGCTGAACGACTACCTCAGTGAGTTCTCCTATGGAAATGCTGACCGGGAGGACCTCTGGGATGCCCTCGGGGAGGCTGGCCACTCTGCCGGGTCACTGCCGGTGACAGTCAACCTGACCTCCGTCATGGATGGGTGGACGGAACAGCCGGGGTTTCCCGTGGTCAACGTCAGTGGGAGGGTTGGTGACTTCGTCACCCTGGAGCAGTCGCGCTTCTACCTTAATGCCTCCCAGCCCCCAGGCGGTGAGGTCTGGGACATTCCGGTCAGCAGCAGCACAGTTGACGGCAGCTCCCTGGCCACCAACTGGTTCGACAGATCTGACAGGCAGATGACGCTTGCGGTCCCCGGCAGTCCGTACCTCCTCAACTACAACGTCATGGGCTACTACAGAGTCAACTACGACAGGGAGAACTGGGACTCACTGACTGACGTGCTCCTGACAGACCTGGAGCAGATCAACAGACTAAACAGGGCTCAGCTGCTGGATGATGGGTTCAACCTGGCCCGGGCCGACCTGCTCAGCTATGAGGTCCCCCTGAGGATGACCCCAGCACTGAGGCAGGAGACCGAGTACATCCCGCTGTACTCTGCCATGGCCGGGTTTGGGTATCTGGACATCATCTTCAGGAACGAGATCTACGGGTACCCGTTCCTCAAGGTCTACATCAAGTCCCTGCTGCTGGTACAGTACCAGGAGCTGGGCTTCATCGACACCTCTGATGGGGAGACCTATCCAACGGTGTCCAAGAGGGACCTGGTGGTCAGGTGGATGTGCGCCTACAACCACCAGGACTGTCTGAGCAAGGCCGAGTTGGAGTTTGCAGCCTGGGTGTCCGAGGCCGACCCGGACGCCACAAACCCAATCCACCCAGACCTTAGGAAGAACGTCTACGCCACCGCCGTCAGGCTTGGCGGGGAGACAGCCTTTGACTTCCTCCTGGCCAGGCTGCCCTCGGCCAAGTCTGAGGGGGAGATCAGGAGCATCATCCACGGCCTCGGCCATGCCAGTGAGCAGGGGCTGATCACCCGCCTGCTGGACTTGACCATCACAGATGAGGAGGAGTCCCCCATCCGCAGGGAGGACCGCAGCAGGGTCTACTCCACCGTCGGCTCCACCGCCGTTGGGAGGAAGGTCCAGTTCGGCTGGCTCCACTCCAACTACGACGACATCAAGGAGTTCTATGGCAGCAGTGGCTTCCCCGGCGCTGCCTACCAGCTGCTCCAGGGTTTCTTCGACGGCTGCTACGTGCCCAGCGAGATCAGCGAGCTGGAGGCCTTTTTGGGAGAGCACGAGGACGACCTCTTCTCCGTCTCCGTGGAGATGGCCGAGGGGGTGGAGGTGGCCAGGACCAATGAGAGGTGGGCGGAGGACAACTACGCCCACGTCCTGGGCTTCCTGCAGGACGCGGCATCGGGGACCGTGGACACGACAACTGGGGCGGACGTGGAGACCTCCCTGGGGACCACCGGTGGGGACGGCAGCGGCAGTGACGACGGTGCCACTGGCATTGCAGCCGGGATGCTCTCCATGCTCTCTGCCGCCACCATCATCATGCTCATTTAGTAGCATGTTGTGATTTTTCATGAAGCTGAAGCTCAATTAACAAATGTTATTACCCTAACCTACTGACTCATTTGTGTTCGTATACTACAGAACAGCAGTACAATGTACAGCAATGTACATTGTACATTGTAGCAGTACAATGTACAGCAGGTAATTTTTCAAAAACAAACATTTTAAAAAAATAAGTTTAGATATGCGGATAATGTTTGTGAAGACTTTTTAGGGCATATTTTGCCCAAGATTTTGGGCAAACTGACCTTCCTCAAGTACAAGAAACAACCTTTGTAAGTATTAGAAGATTAGTGTACAGATCGATGCAAACAGTCCAAGAGAAGGGGAATACGTACAAAGAAGCACCTGCACGTTTGTTAGTGTTCACTGATGCTCGCACATGTTGCATTTTATTTTGCATTTCATTTTTGCATATTTGACCCACAATGCAACTGCCATAGAGAAGACGGCTAATTTCTAGGAAGCTGACTAATGCACCTACTACTATGTACTACAACAGCATAGATTAGAACTAATTTGAGTATGTTTCTACTTTATCATCACAAATGTTGAGGAGGAGGGATGAGAGAGACAACTCATCTCTGTTTATCTCTCTCTCTGTCTTGTAACTCATCCCACAGTAGTATGTGAACTGTCACAGCATCTTTATCTCGATTTCTGACCACTCAACTCGTCTTAGTGAGGATGGCTGTGGAAGTTTATGGGACAACTTTCTCGCCTTCATGCAGGTGAGTTGTGACTATTAAAGCATCAGTAGCAAGGCTTGCTTTCCTTGCACATATGTTAGTCAGGTGTAACCAGGTATGAATGTTAGACATTGAAAATTAGGTGTGACCAGGTGTAGCCAGGTATGACTACTAGACATTAAAAATCAGGTGTGACCTGGTGTGACCTGGTGTGACCAGATAGCATAATCATGTTTGAGAGGTATGAAGGCAGAGAAAAAGCTTTTAGACACACAAAAAAGCAGAAAAAGACCTTTTCGAGCACTTGGACCAAATTTATTTGGTCTTTCTCACGCTTGTTTCAATTAAACATTTACATTTGTGCAGAGCAGTCTACATGGTCCTGGAGAAGCTGGGAGTGCCGTACGAGTCCAAGAAGGTCTTCCCGCCAGTAGGAGACCAGTTCAAGCCGGAGTTCTTGGAGCTGAACCCGCAGCACACAATCCCGGTCTACAAGGAGGGCGACCTGGTGCTGACCGAGAGCCGTGCCATACTGACGTACCTGGCCACTGTGCACCAAGACGAGAACCTGTACCCGAGGGACCCAAAACTCCGCGCCATGGTTGACAGCAAGCTCTACTTTGACATGGGCACGTTTTCCAACAGGACATCTGTGCTGTTGGTATGGTTGCCATTTTTGTTGCATGCAGTATAAGACACCTAACTGCATTATATTTTTTATTGTATTTGCCCTCTTAATAGACTCAGGCACTCACTTCCAAGAAGGCACCTTCAGAAAGTCAGTTGGAAAAGATAAAGGAGGCACTTGGATGGCTGAATGACTTTGTCAAGTATGATTTGTCAACTCAGAGTGCGTTCAAGTCAAGAATGTCAATTTTCTTTTGCCTCCTGTACGACCAGGCCCACCGGGTTCGTGGCAGGCACCTCCCACTTGACGGTGGCCGACATCTCCCTCGCCGCCAATGTCACCACCATCAGCACCACCGGCATCGTGCCCCTGTCTGACTACCCCGAGCTGCCAGCCTGGTTCGGCAGGGTGAGGGCCTCAGTGCCCAACTATGAGAGGGCCAACGGGGAGGGGGCCAACACCTTCGCGGAGTGGTACAGGAAGAGGCTGGCTGAGGGCACGGAAGGAAAATGACTCTTGATCACTTCTAAAAAGTACATCTTTCTTCCATTATTATGAATACATGTTCATCAATGAGATCACCCAGCACAGCGCAGACATCACATTTGGATACATCAGTTCATCCTCTGACCTTGCTTAAGCGCAACGGTTTCCATCTTGAGTTGCTAATAAAAAAAATATCATAATGATATAAGTCTTTAAATCTCTTAATTGTAAAAAGACTTTGTCATTTTCCTTTTGCTGAAGATTCTTCTTTTCTGTTTCTCCTTGATCTCTTGCATGTAGGTACACGTTGACCTCTCCTCTCCCTCTCCCGAATTACATAACATCTTTTTTTGTTGTTGTTCATGCGTACTACATAGTGCTTCGAGGAACTGTGACGCCCGACGGGACTTTTAAACGCACGGGCATAACAGATTCAGCTTTAAGCATGTAATGAAGCATGTCAATACAATACCACATAAATGTCACAATTTTGTTTCATAAATATGTTGAGCTTGTAAGTTTAAAAGTCCCGTCGGGCGTACGTACACGATTTGGTGCCAACAGGTAATGCAAGAATGACATTCAGCTAGTACAGAAATTTGAAAAAAAAAAACCCTCAAAAACCTGTTTCTACGTAGATACATAGAAAAACGTAGTAGGTACCTTCATAAATTATTCACGACCTCCCTCCTTTAACTTCGCCCATGAGTCAGACAAACAGAAAAACCAGGTTTATCCCCTATGTCCTTTTTGGGAGTGGGAGAGGCGGGGGTTTTGTGGTAGTGTCTAGTTATAGTACAGTACCTACGTAGGAGTGGAAGAGCACATTTCTCCGTGAGGCATCACCCAACTACGTAGGAGGAAGATGACGAAGGTGGAGGTCTTTGGAATGAACTATTCGCCCCCGTCCAGGTAGGAGAATTGGCATACTACTACGTAGTAATACCGTAAAAGTATGTAGATTCATAGCATAGGTGATTTACCCGATGAAACATTTGGAGTCTATAAGTAGGTAGTGTAGTGAATTTGTTGCTCTAGAGGGGTTGTGGACTCCGCATAGACTCCAAATGTTGGGTAGCTAGGCCGTCTTACTACTCTCAGCTTCTCAGGTTGCTCAGATCATTTGTTGAAAAACCCCATGAAGTAAACCAGAGGGTATACAGAAATAAAGGATACTGTACACTGTACTCCACATGTTATTAGGGCGGTGTATATGGTCCTGGAGAAGCTGAAGGTGCCGTACGAGCACACGCTTGTCAGCATTCCGAAAGGAGAGCAGATGAAGCCAGAGTTCCTGAAGCTGAACCCGCAGCACACGATCCCTGTCTACAAGGAGGGCGACCTGGTGCTGAACGAGAGCCGCGCCATCCTCGCCTACCTGGCGACGGTGCACAGAGATGAGGAGCTGTACCCGAGGGACCCCAAGGTCCGCGCCATGGTTGACTGCAGGCTCTACTTTGACCAGGGACTGCTCCAGAAGCTGTTCGCCTATGGTGTAAGGAAGCCTTTTAGGCAGTACTAGAACATGGATAAGTGGATAATTTTGATACCTGACAGATTAGGCCACTATTCACAGGAAATATATATAAAGACACTTATAATTAATTTCAGCAAATTCACTTAGGCATTTGATCCACTTGTCCTACTGCACCAAGATTGAGCTGTGGTAAAATTAACATCTAATCAATGCCTTTTTTCCCCTAGGTTCCAATCATTTTTCAAAAGACAATCCCGTCTGGAAATGAGATAGACAACATAAAGGAGTCTCTGGGATGGCTGAACGATTTCATCAAGTAATCAATGGTTTTGCCAAGTTGGAGTTCTACATCCCAACCAATATCGCTAGATAAATTTAGTTAGTGGTCTTCCTAACACCAGGGCAGGTGTTAAAATAGTGGAAAAAAAAAGAACCCCTTAGAGCAACCAAATTTTGATTCAATCACTAATTACCACTAAATGTCAATCACCAAAGGTGTGCCCCTCATAGTTAGACCCCCCAAATATTGGTTGGGATGCATTATAGACTTCCCCACCCCACCCCACCCCCTTCCTTGACTCCTGTCTGACGCACCCTCAGGCCGACCGGGTTCGGTGCCAGCACGCCCCATGCGACGATCGCCGACGTGGCCCTGTCGGCCACCTTCCGGCAGGCCCAGGCCCTGACCACCATCCCCACGGGGGAGGAGGAGTACCCGGAGCTGCCGGCCTGGATCGACAGGGTGAGGGATGTCGTGCCGGGCTACGAGGCGATCAACGACGGAGGCGCCAACGCCTTCACCGAGTTCTTCAAGGGGAGGCTGCAGGAGGCCTCCAAGGAAGATTGAGCGGCCCAATAACGTCATTAACGTCACTACCCCACCAATATCGCTAGCGTGAATTTAGTGATAAGTTACAATAAGGTTTTTCTCCCACTATTCTAACACCTGCGCTGGCGTTCTAACGCTGTATAAGTGATATAAAAA
>JAAUYM010067368.1_pt1 | contig 12725 bp, 13 predicted proteins | sample 7278001 | NCBI WGS metagenome assembly JAAUYM01 (sample SAMN14350224, study PRJNA611818) | marine sediment metagenome | isolation source: surface marine sediment (1.8m) | place: French Polynesia: Moorea | collected 2018-08
ATGGCGCCCTGCCAGCTTACTTGTTCTTTAGAAGTTTGTTTGTTTTTGTCTTACCAAAATCAAAACAACGCCAGAAAAGCGCTGCTGCCTTGCTTGCCTGGTCTAGGTTCTTTTTGCCGCTAGGCTACTCTCTCTACGTTTGGGCTTTTTAAAAAGCTGCTTACGCTTTTTTCCTGGTCCACCCTGCCAGTCTGCCCATTTACATAATAGGATATTACATGGCTATACCAAAAGAGTACAACACTTAAAGCATTAATAAATAAAGACATTCCTACGTACATACTCATGTGCTCTAATATAACTTGTATGAACATAAGATAATACCTAACATTTTCTATTTTATTCCGCATAGCTTGATTTTATTTCGCTCAAGGCTATACTGTCGGCACGGGGGGAAGTGAGGGGGAAGGACAAAAAAAACAAGAACTTAAAGAAACTTTTTTTGTTTTTGCTGTTATGAGCTGCATGTTCTCCTACGACCTTTGCCCTATTCTTCTAAAAATGTTTTTATTACAGTACATTTTTGCCAAATAGGAGAAATTTTTCAGGTGTTTATATGTAGGTATAAATACATGCACAGTAGTTACGGGCGCCAACTACAGCGAGGACGTTACTTTGAAGGTTTCGCATTAGCTTCATCAGGCCAACAAATAGTAGAAATAATTTCATCGTCACTAGCCCTGTACTGTACTACGTTCGTACGTACCTGTACGTACGGTTTGCTACGTTTGCTACGCCATGCCCGTTTGTCTCTTAAAGCATATACAAATTTTCTAGTGTTTTGTTCCATATGTCAAGATTTTACATATCATTTTTTATAATTCAATTTTGGCATCTAAACGGTAAAAGAAATGATTACAAACTAACATGCCGTTTACAAAAAGTAGTTGGGGAATGAGATTGTCTCAAGTTTCCTGGTTTCCTTTGGATCTCCTCCTTGACCCTTACTAACAATTGCATTGTGGTGCTCTCTTCCACGAAAAGCTGCTAGATGAGCAAAGTAAGTTGGAGCAGGATAGCTCACTGTTCTCTCACATCTTGGGTACAGATGGCACAAATAGTAAGTAAGATGCTGTATCTCATCAGGAAGTAATCCACTATCATCCCAGAGAACATGATAATTTGTTGGTTTTGTTGTGCCCTGAATTCCTTCATGAGATGCTAGAAAAAAACTTTGCTCTGTTGGGTGTGTCACACTTGTATCCACAACAGTTCCAGGTGGAATATTTCCCATTTTTCCAATTCCATCAGAAGGATTCTTTGGGAAGAACCTTGTATTGTGACGCTTCTGAGCCACAAGAAAAGTCACTTTTGGTTCATAATTTTTGTTTAGTTGATGACAAGCCCTCCTTATTGCTTGAAGCTCACTCTTGAGAACTTGCATAAATTGACCTTCACTAACTCCATCTCTAAAGTAAAACAGTTTTTCTGGCTTATACTTAAAGTCTGACTGTTCATAGAATTTCCACAATAGCTTTTGTGTCATGTCCTCCATTTTCTGAATTACTTCAACAGCACCATCACCAGACTGTAGACGGATTTCACAGTTATAATTTGTTGCATTTGGATCTGTGGATGCAACAACAGCAGCTATGGATGGCTTGAACTTTGCCTGATCAGGTGTTGGATGAGTGACGTCAGCCCCAATGAACATCACTGGCCTAGTCAGCAGAGTCGGTCTTGATATTTCATGGATGGCTTGGTTAATGCCACCAAGCTTTGCATTAAGTTTCATGCAAATGTTATGAAGGACTTGAATTCTAGGGCATGTAACATTTTTGATCAAGACAAACTGGGTTGGAATTCCAAGAATAACATCTCCAGTATGCTTGATAATGCTATACATAGGTCCTCTACACTGAGAGATCACCATTACAAGTTGTGGCTTATAGCCCAGATTCTTCTCTATTCCATGGACAAAGCCTTTGAAATCTTTTACAATGTTATCATAGCTCTTTTGGTGAGAGAGGCAGTAGATAGGATAATCCAAGGTCAAGTTTCTTTCCTTTCCTACTTCATAAAGAGTGTCAATAAATGTCTTTCTATCATTAAAGTGAACATTTGCCAAATCAAACAATCCCCATGACTTTAGATGCATTCCCATGACAAATCCAAGTCTTGGTTTGCTTCTGTCCCATCTTCCATTTAAAACTTGTTGCTCTTGCAGCATCCCGTTCTTACTATAAGCCAGTACTGGAGGATCAAGGACTCTGCCAGTCACTGTCACACACTCCTCTTTGATTTTGATTCCAAATGCTTTAGCATAAGAATCATTCTTAAATGAGTGATTCATCTTCTTAAGATTTTCTTTGATACGTTGCTGTCTTTCTAATGGAGGGACAGCAGTCTGTCTGATCATGCTGGCTACTTCTTCATCTGTAAGCTTTTTATTTCTAGGAAGTACTTGTTTTTTCAGTTGGGTCAACTCCATGGGAAGATAAACAGTGGCACTTGGATTGCCCACATGAATACATGGAAGATCAGGATACTTCAGCCGATATCCATATTCTTGGTTAAAGTACTGTTCTATGGTAATTTTTCTTCGCTTATTTTCCTTGTCTACTGCCATCATCAGTCTATTGGCAGGAGACATTAATTTGTTCACTCGATAATCTCTTTTCTGTCCGTTTGGCCTCATAAAACGAATCTTTAATCCAGAGAGCTCTTTCTGAATCTTTTCACATTCTCGTTTGTCTAATCCATGTACAACATCATTTGGAGGGCGTTTAAGGACGTCTCCAACAAATTGTATGACAGGAGTGGAAAAATATGCTGGCTTGTTTGCTATGTCCAAGTTTAGCATTGGTTTCCATCCCAGTCTGACAGACTGAAATGTTCCTACCCAAAGGTATTTTCCATTTCCCAATTGGATTACTTGCCTATCATGCTCATTAAAATAGCAGCGACCCACTGTCTCATAATGAAGCTGGGATGACATGCCCATTATGACATTCAAAATCTGAATAGCATTGCTCGGCTTGGTTGATGTTGATCCCCTTTGGAGATATTCTTCAATTAAATTCTTAACTTCAACAGTGCCAACTTTACTCAAAGTGATTGTTACAGTCATATCACTTGCCAAGTCTTCAGATTCTTTTAGTTTAACTTTGCCAACAAAGTTTCCAGCATCCCCAAGAGGCAGTTCATTAAGGGCATATATATTTTTCTGCCCATCAAAAACAACTTCACTTGGCCTTGGGAAAATTGTGACATACTTTTTCTTGACACCTTCCAATGCTTGGACTAGGATAGGGTGGTCTCCCTTCTTGAACTCTTTGTGGTTTGAGGTAAACACTGCATCATAGTGGTGTATCCTTCCATTATTAGGAAGGTTAATCTTCATTTCAAAATGATTGGAGTTCAGCGCAATTTCTTTTCCTTTAAGGCCAACTTGTCGATGATCTGCAGTCTTTGCACGAGGTGGTTCCAGCTGGATTCTCTTGTCATTCTTGTGGTGGTGGTAAGGTGGAGAGCTACCTCTTACAATGCAATCACCGAATGCTGATGGATTTCCAGATTTTTGATGACCAGACATTTTGAACACGTCCGTTCTTTTTGGAAAGACAGCAAAAAACTAAGAGAATCCCATATAAATTCAAAAATAATTTCCACGTTATTGTCGAGGGTATAATGCGTTACTTTGCCGTAGCACTTTTTAAAGATCCTTCATATATTGATTTATGCCACTGTGTGTGCACCATTCATGTACGTATACTGTTTAGTGGTATTCTAATATTAAAAATATTGACATGCGTTGTCTAAATACAGTTTTACTTTGTCATACAGCTCTTTGCCGATGCATTGATTAATGGTACGGCAATGGCAATATTGTGCCATGCAACACCTATGTACCGGCTTATGTACGAGTACATATGTATGTAGTTAGAGGATAACGTGTCATCCCGACAAGAAAAACAAACCTTCACTTAACTTTGTATGCACACGTCACAAAGTCACAGAGTCTCTTACTCCTGTCCAAAACCTCTCCAGTTTTTGCACCACCAACATTCTCTTTCCAAACAATATTTCCCATGTTTCGTCATCCTCTATGCGATCGCGAACACGCGTGCAGTTGCAGTGAGCAGCGAACACGGGTTTCGCTCCTCGCTTGTGAGCAAGAGGAGAGGGAGGAGGAGGAACTAGGAATTGGGAAGGAGGAACCTGCCTGTGCCTGTGCCTGTGCCTGTGCCGACTGCCACTGCCAACTGCCAATGATGGGGTTCGCTCAGCTGAACAGCGCACGCACGAGGGGAGAAATGGCATTAAACGTCGCGAGCGAGGCAGACCAAACCCGTCCAAGACAGAACAAATAACTCCACCTGCTGCTACTGTCTCGACTGGACTTGGCTGTGACTTGTGAATTATGTAACTGTTCTGTAATTTTGTACTTACTCTCACAAAGCCAGTTCAAACGTGAAGATGCCAAATAAGATGACACAATACTAGTTGCAGTTGGGCGGGGATAATAAAAAAATCCGGCCCCTTCAGGATGGATCCTCCCAAGCCGCCTCCGGACCTGGCCTGTTGTGTGTGTGGTCGACTCCTTCGCAGAGCGGTTCTCACCCCTTGCTGCGCCATTCCAGCATGTGAAATCTGCGCTACTGACCAGCTGGCGTGGAATAGAAACAGGTACGTGTGCTACTACTGTAAGTTAACTACGTGTGTTGGATTGTAGTTAGTTGTACCATAGCTCTGGAAAGCCAAGTGGGAAACAAATTTGTTAAAACGAAAATTTACCCGAATTTTGTTAGTTCGTTTTTCGTGGTAGTGTACCGCGGTTTTTCGTTTACACTTGACTGCAACTTTGGTGAGGAAGCAGAAGATTTACCAGATACCATCAAGTCTAAAAAGTTATTTATAGTATCAAATGGCGTGTAAAAAGTGTCAAGTTAAAATTTGAGAGCGAAGCAAACAATTTTTAACTTTTAGCGCTCAGTAAACAAATGCGTTTAGGTCAGATTACCTCGTATTGTTGATCTTGCCTTGCCATTCCTTGGATACGTGGATAGCCTGGATATTCCCACAGTGGAGATTTGGCTGAGGAAGCAAATTTGTGTGCAAACATATTTCCCTCGTTTACAATATTCGGGAAGTGCTTAGCACAGCACTTTGTGCTTCCTTCCAAGCTTTCTCTTATTATTATTATTATTTTACCCTAGCAACTAATTACGTAGAACCGTTCGATTGCGCGGCGGATCCGATCAGCCAGTTTCGAAGTCGATCCGTCGAAGTTTTGTTGACCCTAATCGAGTACTACCATACTACAGTTTCTCTCCACCGTGTCTGCAGGTGCTGGTCTGACGCGTGCCGCCGCAGCCGCAGCCGCAGCCGCACCGGCAGCCGCGCCAGACTCCTCCTCGGAGACCTCATCCCCGACCGGCGGAGGAGAGCGCGGGCCAGCGACTTCTTGAGCGGGGGCTCCGCCGGCGACGCCGGCGAGATCGGCGACAACAACAAATGTGCCGTCGACAAGAGGTTCCGGACGGACGAGCAACTTCGGGACTGCGCGGTCCCCGTCCGGGTGAAGGAGGAGGAGGAGGACTCGAAGGTCGAGATGAGGAAGGCGGCCGTCAAGGAGGAGAGGCCGGAAGAGGAGGCGGGGCCTGCTTGGCCGTCCACGATCAGGAAGGTGAAAGCGGAGAAGCAGGAGTCCGACGATGGGCAAGATCAAGAGGAGTCCAAGCTAGGGGTCAAGAGGGCCATCAAACGGGAGCACCCGGAATTGATGACCAATTTTTCTCCGCCATCTCCCCCCTGTGGGTCGGAGTGTTCTCCTCCTGAGAACGTCCAAGAGCCGCAGGAGGAGGAGGAGGTGGTACCGTGTGATGCGCCAATCAAGGAGCCTCCGGAGCTGGTGGACCTGGCCAGCTCCAGCGAGAGCGACTGCGAAGAGAGCAGGGTGGGCGGTCCCAGGGTCCCGGACGGGTAGGAAACATTGTGCACATACCACGTCCGTCTTGTGTAGGATCAGAATTGATGACTGTGTGCCAGCACATACCAGTACAAATGTTGCGCTCCGTACTCTTCCAGAGTCCAGTCCCAGGCCGTGACCTCCTTGTCCTCCTCTTCTGCGGTCCCTAAGAAGTCCAACATCCTTTGCTTGCTGTGTCACGCTCCCGACCACCGCACCAAGGAGTGCCCCACCATCCTGTCCGCCACCTGCAGGACCTGTGGCGTCAAGGGACACCTGGCGTTTGCATGTCCTCGGAGAAGGCGAAACAAGGTACGTGTGCGCACCCGCTCCAGAGTGAGGTGGACACTCGAGTACCTCGTGCGATTCCAGAAAAAGGACAGCAGCAGTGTCGAGTCCCTGGATGGAGAGGAGGCATGGATTAGGAAGGTGACGGAAGATCTGGAACTGCGAAAGGAAGGACATCAGGAGCGACAGGGCCACAGGAAGAGAAAGAAGAGCAAGCTAAAGGCCAGGTTTGGAATATAGAAATTTTGGCATAAGGAAAGTTTTTATTATATTCGTACTATTATTCTTATTCTGTTAGGTCTCTTCAGAAGAGGGTTGAGATTATGATTGCAATGCTACAGGAAAATATGGACGAGGGAGAGAAGATCCGGGCAAGGTGCGTTGCCGACAGAAATTGCCTTTATTTGGTATGCATTCTAAAAAAAAAAAATTGAAACTGACATTAGGAGCCGTAACTCTGGGAGCAAGCAAGATGACTCCAGGAGACCTAAGCCAGAACGGGAAGGTGGGGAAGGAGAGGAGAGTGGGAGAGCGTCGTCGTCATCGTACTCGTCAAAGGACAGGAAGAGGAAGAAGTCTGATTGGGTCTCCGCCTCCGCCTTCTCCTCCTCCCGACAGGTTGAGAGGCGGGTAGAGTACATGGAGGAAAAGATTCAGCTCACCAGGAGACAAGGTGCGAAGAGAGGTGGTGGTGGCGGAGGTGAACAGGATCTTGAAGAAGTGGAGAAGCAAAGAAAGGAGGAAAGAAGTTTCGCTGAAGGTGACAAATTTGCAAAGAGGAAGCCTAGGAAGATGATCCGCTGTCCTGGCCAGGGCGATTGCCGTCGTACTCCGTCTCTTTCACCTCCTAGTCCTCCTCCTCCTCCTCCTCATCTCAAGAAGGAAGAGGAGCCCTCCTCCTCCAACACGCATAGCGACTGGATGGCATATCCGGAGATAGCATCCTCTTCCGAAGACAGGGCGGAAGGCGTAGGGGCAGAGAGTCCCTACTGCGGGTGTGACCGGTGGCCATCCCGGAGAAAGTGTTACAACTGCCCTACCTTCCCTCTCGTGGCAGCCTCCGAGTTTGCCAGCGTCCTACCTTACGACGTGAACGAACAGGTACGGTGCAAAGGTACCTAGGTAGTACTTACTAGTCGGGTTATTGGAATTTCTTGTTGTTGTTATACTATATTATCTGTATGTGTACATGTAATTGCCCATCCTGTGCTTTAACTGTACAGTAATTCCTAAAAATCTTGTGAGAATCATGCCCGGATTTTGACCTTTTCCCCCCGCAGGTGATCTCGCTGACCGTCTATCCTGACGTGTCGAGTGTCTGCGCGCCCCCTCCACCAGACGGGACCACCGTCAAGGTGCTACCGACCTCTGGGCGCAGGTTCGAGGTAGGCAATCTCAAGCAACATCAATCCTGTATAAATAAGTTATCTGAAAATTGGCTACTTTGCCACTCAGTCGGCAGATCGGCACTCAGACTGAGGACCTTACCCACCGATTGAGCATACGTTTTGGTGCCAAGTGTAGATGTTTGTGTGCATGTACGGCACATGAAATTGATGGTTATTATCATGTACCTATCCATGTGTAATTTTTTTACGTACACAAAAGTCTACGTTTGAATAATGTATTATCAAGTGACAATAGCTAATCTTGGCATTTTTAGGAGCTCAGTCGGAGCACTACTTGATTAAATTGTGCTGAAAATTAGAGCAGATCGTTTTTGATAGGGATGGCAAGAATCAAGATTTAAGGTTGTTGGGGGGGATTCCTCCCCTCTCCCCCTTCCAGATCAATCCCCGGAAGATCCGCTTGGGCGAGTCTGGCGTGTTCGGCCATATTATCCTCAGGGCCAAGATGAAGCGAAAGCATGAGGAGAGCGGAGATGTCTATTTCCGGACATTTCAGGTGGGGCGCAGTAATGCCATCATGCCTACCAATATAGTGTACGTGCAACCTGGTGACTGAATAAATCTTCTCCGGACAGGGCATGCCGGTCGGTCGGTGCCAACTCGGACAAGGAGAGGAAGACGGAGAGGAAGACGGAGATGGAGGGAAAGTGGCGGAAGAGGAGGAGAAAGAAGGTCAGAGGGAGTGTCTGCTGCCCAGGAAGACAGGCGTGAAACCGACTGATCCGCGCAATGAGGCAATCCGCGGATTGCCGGATCTCAGGGAGAAGCTGTCCAGCAGGAAGAGGGGGTGTGAGGAGGGCTACAGCGGTCGTCACCAGCACCACCTCGAAGTCAACAAGGGAGAGGGACATGGAGGAGAAGGCCAAGCGGGAATGGAGGACCTGAGAGGCATGCTGATGAAGAGGATGGGAAGAGATAGGGGCTGCAATAGAGATGAATATCACGGAGGAAGACACTGGTTGTCGTAATTGGTGGATAGATGATTATAGTACTAGCATACTAGCATGTGTTCGTGAAGAAGTGTCAGACATACAGTGCCTTATTTTATTGCGCGAAGAGAATAAAGTGTTTCTATCGAGTTAGTAAGGTCTGAAAGCGCGATTTCGAATTGTGCCGTCATCCTTAGTTTGGACGGCTACCAAGAAGCTTTCTCTTATTCTGCAAAGAGTGTCCTTCGGATGCAAGGAGATTGTTTTCTCTGCCGCGGACCCTGGGCAGTCTCTTTTCGTTTGGAGGACAGAAGAAAGCTGCAGGGGGGGAGGAGGGGGAGGGAGAGGAAACGCATGAGCGTACGAAGTTGTTGAAAAGCGGGTCCAAAGCATCATTTTTCCGCACGTGTGTGCCGTGATGTCGGAGGAGCTGAAGTCGTGGCTGGCCCGCGTGTCTGACCCGGGCTTCCTGCCCTGGAGCGAGAGGGACGAGGAGGGGATGCCCGCGCTGGACGATTCCGCCTCAGTTGAGGCAGACCCGATGGCGGGCTTCGAAACACGTGGCAGCGGCCAAGAGGAGGAGGAGGAGGACTTCTCCTATCGCGGAGGTCGCGACGCCGACGGCCGTCCGCACGGCGGCGGCACCGTGCAGTGGGGCAACGGGGACGCCATCATGTGCGACTTCCACCGCGGGGTGCGCGAGGGGGACGGCGTCGTCGTCTGCCCGAGGGAAGGGGTGGCCAGGCTGTGCGGGAAGTTCGTACGAGGGAAGTTGGAAGGGAGAGGAAAGCTGGTGAGTTTGATGGGGGTGGGGTGGGGTAAAAACTAAGACGCGAGGGAATGCCCTCCGAGTTTGTTGGAAAACAATATTTGGAGGGTCAGTGAGGGTGGTGGAAAATTTAACTTGGTGTAGGACGATGCGAGCAACTCTTTTTTTTCTCGAATAAAGCTGGCCCGTCACATTAGAGCATCTTACTAATCATGCTACCAACATCTAGTAGGTACAGTACACTTTTATTATAATCCTTCAGATCCGAATGGACACTTCAGTGACAGATTGCTTCTTCCGACGCAGCGTGATGCACGGGCCTGCCAGAAGAATTGACATCAAGAAGTTTCGCGAATTTCGGCGCCAACTCGCTTTCCTGGGGAGGTATCGGAACGGCCGCCCGTGGGGAACGTGCTGGTTGTACAAGTGAGTTGACACCACCAACTACGGCAGTTAAATCAGTATATAAAAAAAGAATGCTACCGGTACATTTTGCTCCCACCCAACAGGGAAGGTGGCGGTTTCCTGGTTGGAGTTGTGGACGGATCTGGCGAGTTCAGCGGCGACAACCTCACCTACATCTACCCGGACATGCGATCTGCCTTCGTCGGGCGCTTCAGCAGAGGCGTCATGGTGAGCGCTAGGACCAGGGAGGTGGTCGGGGCGTCGTCGTCGGGGGACGGCGGGTTTGTCCCGGTGCCGGTCTTTAGCCCGGAGAGTGACGGCGACGGCGGCGGAGACGCAGTCGGCTACTCTTGTGCCACCCGGTCCAGCGTAGGGCAGAACCCGCTCGTCCCGGATCCCTACGAGTCCCGGACGGTTCAAGTGGGTCCTTCCTCTTTTCCGGGCGCTGGAGAGGGCCTCTTCGCCCGGAGGGACCTTCCCGCCGGCACTCTCGTCGCCTTCTACAACGGGGTGCGCATCCCCTATGCCCTGGGCGGGCCCAAGGAGGAATGGAGCACCTCCGGGTACAAGATCTTCATTAACGCTGACTTTACTTCCGGCGAGAGGATGGACATCCCCAACAACCTGACCGACACCGGGCGGTACCGGGCCACCCTCGGCCACAAGGTCAACCATTCCTTTGTGCCCAACTGCGACCAGTGGTTTTTCGACCACCCTCGCTTCGGCGTCGTCCCCTGCCAGCGGGCAATCAGGCAGATCTCTGCCGGCGAGGAGGTCACCATGGACTACGAGTACGACCCGTACAATTGCCCGGAGTGGTTCAGGAAGGCTTTGCTGGACTTCGTGGCTGGCGCCTCGGAGGAGAACCTCGAGAAGCTCAACTCCAAGTACGACCGGTTTGTCAGGAGCGAGTGCCGGATGGAGGGGCACAGAAAGTTCGTCTTTCCCAAGCTGGATGGCGCAGACTTCGTAACTTGAGATGGACTCCAAGACAACGTTATTATTATTATTATCATTGTTAAAAAACGGACAAGATTAAACTTCCGCATGGATATATCTATACATTTAAATGAGATAGACACTTAAAACATGTTAAAACACGGAACTATTAAAGGTGTCCCCAAGTCAGGTCAGGTTGGAGGAAGGGGCTTGCAGATTGGCCGTGCTGGCGGAGCGATCCACCTGTTCCTGCGACTGGTGCTGCTGGCGCATCCTGCTCAGTCGGTCGCTGCCGGCGAATGTCGCCGACTTCTTCAGTCTGGCCTCCTCCTGCACCCTGAGGTCCCTCTCTGTCGGCCACAGGACAAACCAGTCGGTCAGGGTCGTCTCTGCCCCCGCGCGAGGATCCCCGTTGGAGACAGAGCGGTCCTTGGGGCCGACCTCTTCGGCGCCCTGCAGTAGCCCGGTCAGTCCCACGATGCACCGGCCGAGGACGACGTTCCTTCCGAAGAAGCCCCGGTCGCTGCACACGGAGAGCTCGAGGCGACGCCGGCCCACCTCGGACGAAGGCAGGAAGTAGGTCAGCGTCTCCTCGAAGATGGGGTTGACCTTGCTGCGCTGGGAGCGCGTCTTGCGCTTGCTGTTGGGCAAGCGCCGGTTGAACCCCGGCCCGCAGCTCTCGATGGCGTACAGCTTAACGTAGGGTGACGGCCGCAGGGTGGTGTGCGGGGTCTCCTGCAGGTTCTTCACCTTGTGCACCACCACGGAAAGGGTGGCCTCTTGCGCAGAGTACTTGAGGCTGAGGAGCACCCGGGGGCGGCGATCGAACCGGGCCGGAGGAGGCCGGTCCTGCCTGCCCGGAGAGACAAAAGTGCCGCCGCTGTTGATGCTGGTGGCGGCGGCGGCGGCGGGGAAGGACTTTGTCGAAGCGTTGGTCGAGGTCTCGTGGGCGGTGGGGGAAAGGCCGTTGGGAGAGACTTGTCCAGCCGTCGTCTCTGTGTTGGGGCGGTCGTCGGCCTCGGCGGGCTTCTTCTCTGCGCTCGGGGAAGAAGTTGGCAATGTGCTGCTGGCGTCGTCGTCAGCTTGTGGAGCTGTTGGCCCATCAGTCTTTGCCGCATCAAGATCCCCGGATGTGCCAAGAAGGAAGCTGGAGGCAGGCGCCGCAGGATTTAATTTTGCAAGATTCGACTGTGGGATTTCCCCATGCTGCTGCTGCTCTTGTTCTTGCTGGTATTGCTCCTGCTGTTGCCTGTCGTGGGCCATCGTTGTTGCATGCATGATCTGTCTCAGCTCCTGCAGACCACGGTGGACTCCGAAGCTGGTGGTTTTAGGGCGATGGAGGTACCTGGAAAAAGCAAGAAGCAATGCTCGTACGTAGCATCACATTAAAAATACAGTAAGAGCTACTGACTGCAGCAAGCAATTCTCAGCAGACCTGAAACAAACCGAGAGGAATATGCAAGGCTGCTTTCCGCCGTCCAGCCGATAGATCCTGGCCTTCTTGGGAGGCGGCCGCAGGTTGTACTCCCGGTTCAGGAGGCTCATGTCCGGCTGGAGCAGGAGTTCGGATAGGTCGATGCGGAGAGTGCCCAGGGTCTCCCCGCTCCTCTCACACACGACGGTCACCTAGCAACATGCATGGAATGAACGCGGAGATTTGCGTCGGTTTTGACGAACAGGCTTGATCCCATCGCCCGCCCTTGACGCGCTGACCTTGAGCGTGTCCGAAGCGGGGTCGCGGACGAGGAAGCTCATCCTGTGGGCGAAGACGGGTTCGACGGACGCGTGGGCCGGGTCGGTCACCTGGGAGATGCCGCACAGCTCCAGTCGGACGGAGGCGTCGGGCGATCGGAGTCCAGTGCGTCCGCCCAGCAGATTGGAGCAGGAGTCCACCATGGCCGTCAGCACGCCCAAGTGGTAGCCGTCGTCGCCGCCGAGCTGGAATTCAACAAGGGGTGCTGCTTTCTGCACGCATGCTACACCCCTTGGAGTCTTTTTTTTTTTTTTTACTGACCTGCGCCTTGGGCCTTTCCATGGTAAGCGCCGCCCACGACACCTCCATCTTGATGGATCCC
>JAAUYM010134825.1_pt1 | contig 12724 bp, 3 predicted proteins | sample 7278001 | NCBI WGS metagenome assembly JAAUYM01 (sample SAMN14350224, study PRJNA611818) | marine sediment metagenome | isolation source: surface marine sediment (1.8m) | place: French Polynesia: Moorea | collected 2018-08
CAAGACAGACAGGACGTGGATTGATCCTCCTACGCTCTCCGAGCTTCGGAGAATGAGGATAAAATACCTTAAAAAATAGATAAAATATACTTTAATAAAATATACAATCATGATCACCAGTAACTTAAGACCGATCCCGATAGCTATCGGGACTCACAACCGATCGCTATTCATCGATCACCAAAGAAATGACCCTTCAAAATTCATCCCGATGCTTCGGGATACAACTCAACATTCAAAATTCACAACTCAACATTCATAGCCAATCACTATTTCACTAATTCACTGATAACCAGTAACCATTTCAATGTATAACTTTAAAACAACACTCTTATGCCAACTGTAGAATATGTATATATAGACCCAAACACTGTCATCAATGATAGTAATAATCGTAATAGCTGCAATTTTGACCAAAATAATCCTAACGGAGGACACCCGGCCTTTCCAGACTTGGATATTCAAGCTAGGAATACTTTTAACCCAGATACGCCCTATTTTAACCTCCCTTACCTAGGGCTTTCGTATGATTTGATAAATAGACAGTGGTACCCAGACCCTATCGCGGTGAGGGATCATGGAAATGCCTTTAATAGAAACGGTAATGTACGCGAATGCCCCTTCTCTCTTGGCGAATGGTGGAACATAGAAACCCTGACCAGTACCATGAACTTAGCCACCAACGTACAATCACCATGGGATGGTTACCATACTGGTCTAATTCGTAGCATCAAGAATTTTTGTGTGAATGATTCTTCGTCATTCAGAGCCATGCAAACAGGCAATGAAACACACATGAAACAAACCCCATTGGTTAATCCGGCAAACCGATTGATAGACCCCTCCGAACGTGGTGGGCTGGGATACTTTATGGGAATGATCTTTAACGTGCTTGTGGCTTCCAAGGCGGGATACACCTTTATCATCCACCTGTCGCTGTTGGACAAGGTTGTTCCACCCGATGGACAACAAGGCAGCCAATATGGCAATCGGCGTCCCGACCTGATCGCCTTGACAGTATATCAAGATGTGAATGGTAATCATTGGGGCAGAATACACATCCTGGAGGCCAAGGGCAGTATGGCCGAAACACCGTGGGATATTGGTCCGACTATGGCGGCAATAAATGGCAACACAGTTCGTGGCAAGCTGGCACAAGCGATGTCTCAGTGCAATAGCTTTACACAATTTATTACTCCTAATCCAAATATTAACCAACAATATCGAAGTTGGGGACTGGCAGGTTTTATTGTTAATGCGGCAGCTGGACAAAGTGTCCAACCCGCAAGCCGTGTGGCCACCGTAGCCAATATAGGCCGCAACGGTCGGTGGCGTGTCTGGGTGACGGACCCCAATGAAGAGGTGGATCCTGCACCCACCTCCTTTACCGATGACTACCTGAGGGTCTTCTATGCCCAGTACCTGCCTTACTTTTTGGATGATCTTGGTTGGTATCCTGTTTATGAATGGCATAAAAAAGCACCAGTCCTTAGCGATAGAAATAGCCTCGTAAGAGAATATAAAATACATGAGAAAAAATTATCCCTCACTCATGGAGACGTGTACTTCCTAACAGTCCAGATCGACGACCACACCGAGGTGGGCATAGACACCGAGATCATATACCTATTGATGAACGAACCCAAGGGAGGATATGATAGCTTGATATTAGATAATTTAGATAATATAGAGGAAACAAAAGAACCATCTGATGAATTATTAAAGGAAGCTTCCCTTACCGCCCTGATCGCCGGGGTACTTAAGAAGTACGAGCAGCCGTGGGACATAGGAGATGCAAAAGGGACAAATTACTATTATGACAGCGATAAAGGTCAATCCAAAGAGATCTACAATGTCTATATAAGCAGGGAGGGGATCCTTACGGCCAGGACCGTGCCCGAGGAGATTGATGAAAAATCGGATAGGTTCGATCTTGACGCTCTAGATTGAGAAACCAAAGAACAAGGAAATTAATTGTAATAAAGAACCCTACCATGAGCATCCTCATCGACTTTTACGACCGCTTGCAACTATACCGGCCCGACACCTCCTCCATAGTGTTGGACGAGACGACGGTGCCCAATGATGCCGATGGCAATCCCCATCCTGTGCTGTCCCTCCTAAGGCAGGCCTTCGATACCGACCAGACCCTTGTGGTCCACTTGTCCGAGCCACTGGCATGGAACAACCCTCTAGTGGTCCAAGGCACCGCCACCCTGCTACAAGCAGAGGCAGCGGTCACGGCCACCTTTACACAGTCCTCCGGACCCGAGCCACAGCTACAGCTCTTCATAAAGGCAGTGCTGCCCAGGCCTACAGACAAGGAAGGCTGGTACTTCTCCACCAGCTTCCCCAACTTCTCCCGCACACCCTTGGACAGGCTCAACATCCTAAATCCTGAGTTCTACTTCGCTTCCTACCCCCATGAGTCCGCAGAGGTATTCTTCCCTTTGCAAGAGGGTCTCCACTTTCAAAGCGAGCTGCTGCTGGCCAACGACCTGAGGCCCATCACGGCAGATACCTCCCCAGCAAACACCCAACGCATACGTATTGGCGGGCCCATAGGCATGGAGGAGTCCTTCCCCAGCATGGCCCTTACCGCCGATACCGACCAGATGGGAGACCTCACCGTAAACCTCCTGGGTACGGTGCCCCTGACGCTACGTCAGGCAAATCTCGCCATCTCCACCTTTCAGACCAGCCTTTTGGGTAAGGTATCTGCCCTGGGGCGGGAGATCGACGTGCGCATGAACCTCCCCACCCAATCGGACAGGGAGGCCCTGGGGCTGACCTTTACGGGTCCCATCCCCATCCCTAGCCTAGGGGAGGTCGTCCGCCTTGTTGGAGGCGATGACCTGGCCAGCATCTTTCCCGTCTCCTTCTTGGAGGTCTCCGGGCTGGCTATCACAGAGATGGCCTTCCACTTCCATCCCATGGGTCTCGGAAGGACCGCCGCCAGCCTCTCCCTAGGGGCTACCGACCCCGAGACGGGATGGACGCTCTCCTCCTCTCCCCACATGAGCCTTAAGAACTTTGCCCTGGAGCTCTATACCCGCACCCACAAGGTCAATGGCGACCGTTTCTACCGCAGCTATAGTGGCAGCGTCTTTGGAATCTTTCAGTTCAATGACGCCCTACAGGTGGAGGTAAGCGTGAGCGTATCTGACCGTGGCGACTGGCTGCTGCGCATAGAGCAGGAATCCGACAGACCCCATCTACAGGACCTTGTCGATTGGATCGGCCAGTCCGATTCCCTGGTACTGGACGCTCTTCCCGACGTGGTACGTTCCACACCCAGTGTTGCTCTTCGCAGTGTGGAGGTCAGCGTCCATCCCTTCTCCCCGACGAGGGTCAACTTCATCTCCTTTCTCATAGAGCAGACGGCCCCATGGGTCATCGTGGAGGGTGTGGTATCTGTTGAGGACTGGTCCATAGCCCTCACCCTGACCAACAATCCACAGAGCTGGGGTACCTACGGAACCCTAGAAGGTACGGTACTCTTGGGGAGTGTACCCATGACCGTGACCATCCCCATCCCCCTGTCGGAGACCGCAACGCTGGGCATGTCAGAGGCAGTGGAGTTGCCTAGCCTAGGCGACCTTGCCCAACTGCTAGGAGGTGATGAACTAAGCTCGCTGCTCCCTGATAACCTCGATACGGTGGGAGGCTTTATGTTGCAAGACCTCCAGATGGAGTTCACCCTGAGCCCGACCCAACTGGAGCGCCTCTCTTTCTCCCTACGTTCGTATCAGGACTGGGTGATCCTTGCGGACAGGCTTATCCTGAAGGATGTGAACATAGAGATGAACATCCAAGACCCACTGAGCAGCGGTCGTGGCGTTACCGCATCCATCGGTGGCAGCCTGCTCCTTGGGAAGACCGAGGTCTTTGTGATGGCCGAACGCGACAGTGATGGGGCTTGGGGGATCTCCGCAGGTGCCGGGATCCTCTCCCTGCCCAGCTTGGCCGATATGGCCCAGCTGATCGGCTCCGACACGTTCGACCGTATGCTCACTGTATTCCCCGACAGCATCGTCAACGGTCATGTCCATATTACGGACCTGGACCTGCAGGCCACCGTTGACGACCAGGGATCCCGCTTTCAAGGTGTGGGCTTTGCCCTGAGCTTGGGGTCTGCCAGTACCCCCGAAGAAGACTCCATCTGGGGGAACAGCTTGCGCTTCTCCGTTGCGGCGAATGATGACATTAACCCCGACAAAGGCATGTCCGTACAGATCACCATGGGCCAACAACTCCCCATCGGCACGCTACTGGCCGACCTGGCCGGCAAGTTTGGCCTGGCGGACCAGGACTTCCCCCAGGCCTTGGAGAGCCTGGTCTTCCACGACCTGGCAGTAGCCTTTAACACGGCCACCAAGGACTTCTCCTTCTCTGGTGGGGCGATGTTCGATATGGGCGGCAAGGAGGTGGCCATCACCGTAAGCATTGCCATCACCCGCGACAGAGATGGCAACTATAGCAAGACCTTTACCGGTCAGCTCGCCCTAGGTTCACGCACCTTCGATGTGGTGTTCGATAGCGACCCTGCCGGCACCTCCTTCATTGCTGCTTATAGCCATGACGGCAGCCAGGAGCCTATCGCCCTCAAGGAGCTGGTAGGACATCTGTCTGAGGAGGTGGCCGCCCCGATCCCCGACAGCCTTACCCTGGGCCTACAGCAGATCCTCCTGGCCGTGGACCGGCAGACGGTGGGCAACCGGTCCACTACCCGCTTTGTCCTAGGCATCAAGCTCGGCCTGTCCTTGGACCTCAGGGAGCTGCCTCTGGTGGGGGGGCAGCTGCCCCAAGGGACGCAGCTGGGCATCGAGGACCTGCAATGCATCCTCGCCAGTGCCGCCCTTACCGAGGCGGAGGTGGGGGACCTTAACGCCCTGCTGCCAGACCACCTCTCGCCCTTGCCCTCTAAGAATATTGCGGCCAAGCGTCCCCAGATCGGTGCCACCATGGCCCTCAACGGGGAGGTGATCCCCTTGGAAGTGCCCATGCTTAGCACCACCGTGGAGACCGAGGGCCTCCTCACACAGGATACTGCCCCAGAGGGAGAGTCCGCTTTCATCCCCAATACTCCCACCACCGAAGAGGAAGGCATCAAGTGGTTTGACCTTAACAAGCAGTTGGGGCCCATGGCACTCAAACGATTGGGGATGCAGTATCAAGAGGGCTCCCTGCGGATCCTGCTAGATGCTGACCTCTCCGCGGGTCCCCTGACGATCTCCCTACAGGGGCTGGGTGCCGGCTCCCCCCTGGATCGTTTTCACCCGCAGTTTCAGCTCAGTGGCCTGGGTCTGGAGTATGCCAAGCCCCCCACGGAGATCAGTGGGACCTTCCTCCGGGACCTACAGCAAGATGCCTACACGGGTGCCATAACCATAAGGACACCCAGCCTAAGCATCGTCGCCCTAGGAGCCTATCAGGAGGTCAATGGGCAGCCCTCCATCTTTATCTATGCCGTGGCCGATCTGGTCAAGGGCATAGGCCCGCCCTTTCTGGAGTTGCAGGGCCTCTGCGTGGGCTTTGGCTATAACCGCAGCCTTCGCATGCCGGACGTACATGGCATACGCAGCTTCCCCCTGGTAAGCGTGGCCCGGGGCGATGCAGACTATGGCGACGACCCCATTGCGGTGCTGCAACAGATAAGGGGGGTGGTGCCCGCCTCCCGTGGCGACCTCTTTATGGCCTTTGGGATCAAGTTCAACTCCTTTAAGATGCTGGACTCCTTTGCCTTGCTCATCCTCCGTCTTGGCAACCGCACGGTGCTGGACCTGCTGGGGCTCTCCAAGCTGCGGGTGCCCTCGCGCTCGGCCAAGCCCCTGGCCGAGGCGACCCTGGCCCTCAAGGCCTCCTACGACTTCGACGAGGGGTCCCTCAAGGTGATCGGGGTGCTCACCCCAGACTCCTATGCGCTGTCCAAACAATGTGTGCTCACGGGAGGCTTTGCCTTCTATAGCTGGATGGCAGGTCCCCATGCGGGCGATTTCGCCCTCACCCTGGGTGGCTACCACCCGGACTTTGTGGTGCCGGCCCACTACCCACGGGTGCCACGCCTGGGCTTCCACTGGCAGCTCAGCGATGCCCTTAACATCCGGGGGGGGATGTACTTTACCCTCACCCCCCATGCCCTGATGGCCGGGGGACGCCTGGAGGCCCTCTTTGAGAAGCGCTTTAGGGTGGGGTTCGATATCGGTATCGCCGGGGCGGAGCTCTCTGGCACCGTCAGGGCCTACCTTATCATCGGTGCCGACCTTATCATCTCCTGGGAGCCTTATTTCTATCAGGCCGACCTCTACTTGAGTGTGGGCATCAGTGCCGTGTTCCGCGGTAGGGTGCGCTTCTTGGGCTTCAGTGCCTCCCGGGAGCTGCGCTTTGACCTCAGCCTCAGTGCCGGCCTGCGTATCTGGGGACCGGAGTTCTCCGGCATCGCCCATGTGGACTGGTCGGTGGTCTCCTTCGATGTGCGCTTTGGCAGTGGTAGCCCCACTACTCCGCCACCCCTGTCGTGGAGCGCATTCCGCCAGGCCTTCCTGCCCGGGGAGGATGCCCTCTGCACTGTGAGCATACAGCAGGGCCTGCTGCGCGAAGATCCTACGGGAGTGCGGGTGGTGAACCCCGCAGCATTGGTGCTCACCACCAACTCGGTGATCCCTGCCACCACTTCTAACATGGGACACAGGGGCAAGGGTTTTGGGATCGCTCCCATGGACCTTAGAAGTGTGGATAGTGCTGAGCATAGAATCACCCTAGTGGATATGGACGACAATGAGCGCGACGTCACCGACGAGTTTGTGATGACCCCCATAGAGCAACCGTTGCCCGCTGCGCTCTGGGGCGACACCTTTGGTACGAGTGTCGATGGGGAGCGGCTGCTGCCCGACATGCTCACGGGATTCACCATCACCCCCAAGCCCAAGCAGCGACCCGAGCAGACCGAGGAACGGCTGGTGAGCGACTTCGCCTACGATGTGGCCCTACGCAGTGGGGCCTTCACCCGACAGACGCCCTTGGCACTGGCGTACGACCCTGCGGACGATGCGGGTAGGAGGACTTTCCTACAAGGAATCGGCGACAGAGCGAACCAACGGGACCTATTGCTCACCGAGCTGGGGCTGGACACTGGTGCTGTGAGGCTCCATGCCCTGGGCCAGGATACCGAGGAGGCCTTCTTGGTGGCACCGGAGGTGGTTACAATGTTGAATTAAGAATGAAGAATTAAAAGTGAAGAATGATGTTCAGATGTGTATTAATTGTTGCGCTTTAGCGTGGTATCGTATAGAAGGCATCAACGACACAAAGAAAAATGAACGGTCAACACCATAGCACTCCGCCGTATGAAGCACGGAGTAGGCTTGCGGTGGGAACATAACCGCAAAGTACGCAACGAGACGCAACGAAAGAATGAACAGTCAACACCATCGGCAGAAGACCAAAAAAGTCAGCAACGGTTATTTCGAGCCCATGTAAAAAATTTGCAAAGAATGGTTGGTGACGCTCTGCGGATCTTCAATACCTGCGGTCTGATAGTCCCTACCCTCTATCTCCTTGTTCATTTTCTTTGCTTGCCCAAAGAGAACGAACCAAAAGAAAGGGCACTTTTCCGTAGGTGTTGCCACGCATAGCGTGGCACCGCAGCCACAGGCTAGATCTTCTCCACGTCCTCCGCCACGTCCTCCGCCAAAGGCTTTGGCCGTCGGTGGAAGGCTTCGAAGATCCTTTACGCCAGTGTCTGCTACACTGCGGAAAAGGGTTCAAAGCTTCGCTTTGATGGGGTTTTGCCATGTGCTAAATGAAATAACTATTCTGATCACTAGTTTCGATGTAACATCAAAAACACAATTATTTGATATACAGATTTTTAAATATATGTATCATTGGTAAGTGAGCTCTCGCCAACGGCGTGGCCGATCGAGAGATCCCACGAAACTCAGTAGAAGACCTTTATCAACAAGAGGGCAAGACAGACAGGACGTGGATTGATCCTCCTATGCTCTCCGAGCTTCGGAGGATGTGGATAAAATATACTTTAAAGCAATTATGAGATCACATAGAGATATCGATTCACCCTTTCCTCTACTGTACATACTGTATGAGGGATATAGACAACCAAAAACGAATTATCAATGACCATTCGCTTTACTATTCACCAATTCACTAATAACTAAAGACAGATAAAAATGAGAGACATCACAACTGGATTACTTGTAAAGATGCCCCTGGACGAATTCTCCACGGTGGGATCGCAACTGACAGCCTTGGACGTATCGGGCAACGATAGGCACAGCTTCTCCATCCATGGGGAGGCGCGGATCGTCCCTGACGACACTTTTGGCAGCTGCCTGAGCCTTAATGGGGGTGAGGATTGCCTCACCCTGCCTAACAACAGCATTCCCACCGGCAATGCGCTTACCATGACCCTATGGGCCTGTGGGGGCAGTGACTTACCTGCGGATACCGTTTTGATATCGGCCATGGATAGCCATGACCAAAGGAATTTGATGATTCACCTACCTTGGGGGGATGGACACATCTATTTTGACTGTGGTAACACTGGCGGTAGTTACGACCGTATCGACAAACAGGGTGTGGATAAGGACTACCAGAGCCGCTGGACCCACTGGGCCTTTACCAAGGACGCCGGCACAGGGGAGATGCGTATCTATAAGGACGGTGTCCTTTGGCACAGCGGTACAGGAAAGACCCATTCCCTCTCCCCCTCTGGGTCCGTGGAGCTGGGCAGAGGCTATCTAGGCAAGCTGGCCTACTTACGTATCTATGACCGAGCCCTCACCCAGGACGAGGTGCAGGCGGTAATCCGCCAGGACCAGACCGCCAAGGCCACCTACAAGACGGAGCATGCGCTGGACTTTCACCTCTTGGACCACGATGCCCGCAACGTGCTCTACATCTCCGAGGAGGCCACGGTGAACACCGTGCAGTGGGTGGTGAGGAACACCTCTGACCGCCACATTGAGACCATGGAGACAACAGGTACGGAGGTCTCCGAGGAGCACCATCACCTGCGGCTCACCTTTAAGCCCAAGACCTTTGAGGGGACCATAGAGGCAACGGACAGCAGTAGATTCGTACGGGCAGAGGCCCTGCCCGAGGGCTGGGTGGCCAGCCAGGCCACGGAGCAGCACGACGGCAAGGTCTCCCTCTACCTACTTTATACGGGGACACCTTCCTACACACTGAATGCTGGGGAGGAATGGCCCTTTACCTTGGCCTATGGCAGTGCCTACGCCATGGGAGGTGCCCGGGGTACCACCGTGGAGTTGCGCTATGACCAACTGAAGTATCAGGGGGAAACCGCCAAGATGGAGGGGACGCATCTAAACGTTGTGGACATCGTGAATCAACGGGGCAAGAAGAACATCCCCCTCCACGTGGGTGTGGTGGGCAGCAACACGGTCCTCAACGATGCGGATCCCAACCTTCCCCATAGCGGTACGGCCAGCACCTTGAGGATACGGTTGGCGAGCACCCTCAAGGAAGGCGCCATACGTTTTATGACGGGCAATGCGGACACTGAGAGGAACACCCGATTCACCCTGCTGTTCGACGATCCCGTGGGCAGGGACTGGGACCTGGCCACTGTGGACCAGCTCAACGCCATTGAGGTCACGGCGCAGTTGGAGGATGGCACGCCCTGCCAGGTGATCAGGGACGATCAGGGAATGGCCCCAGTCTTTGAGATTACCCCTGCGACGTCTCGGCTGGCTCCTGGGCAAGGTCTAGAGATCGTGCTGAGCAACCTGCATACCAGCAGCCCCTCGGGCCTTGCCAACCTCTACCTGCGGTACGAGGACGTGCCGGGCTATTGGGACAGCCAGTTTGTGATCCTCGTGGAGAAGACACCCCTGATCCATAGGGATGTCAATGGCAGCAGAAATGTGGGCATAGGCGTACAGCCCGACGCCGACAACCGGTTAAGGGTGGATGGCAACTTGTCGGTCACCGATGGGAAGGTGGGTATTGGTATCAGCGATCCAACCGCTACGTTTCAGATAGTGCCAGAAGAGAATGCAAGTGGTCTGGAGATCAACAGCCCCACAGCGGGGAACACACACTTGCCTTGGAAGAACAACTGGAACTATATTTCTGGGAATGGAGTGATCTTTCGCGATCCCACTGATCAGGAGAAGATACGCATCGATACGACCACTGGCAACGTGGGCATAGGCACCGCTGATCCAGAAAGGTCTCTACACATAAGGGGAGACTTAATCCGGCTGGACAGGGACAGCGAAGACCCGGAGATCATGATCACGCGCTGGTCTGGCGACTACGGTGAGGTCTGGAAGAACTTTGCTCTCTCGACTGAGGCGAATGGGCCTAATGATGGCAAATTTTCCATCGCCGACAGAGGCACTACTCTAGGAGGGGCAGGTGCCACCAAAAGACTTACCATAGATACCAAAGGCAATGTGGGCATAGGCACCACCGATCCGATCGCAAAACTACATATCATAGACATAGAACAGGGTGCTAACTCTCATGGAACACTGAGACTAGGCCCCAACCCCAACGGTGGGAGTAATTTGCGACTAGGCTATCACAAGGACTACTCGTGGATCCAGTCCCATGGCTCAAAGCCTCTAAGGATAAATGAGTTAGGCAACAACACTATACTAAATCTAAACAGTGGCCGTGTGGGCATAGGCACCACCAATCCTTCCGCAAAATTGGATGTGAATGGGGACATTAGGGTCTCTGGAAACGTACCTATCCAATTTAAGCGATATTCAAACCTTGGAGACAATGTTTATCATGATACTGATTTTAGCTCAGACGACTACAATGCGGCCATTGTGGGATTCTGGACTCCTTCTGGAGATATACAAGAGGATGACTCTGGTGCCATTATGTCAATGTACATGTACACATACTCAAGAAGATGGCATATAAGGGCTGATTTTCGATCACATAAAAAACATGAGAACTGGTATGTGGATGTCATGTTTGTAAGGAAGGAGCTGTCTAGCAGATCTGGTTATTAGCATACCTAAAACTGTACACGATGTGGGATTGAAGGACAGAAGCAATGAACAATTACGAATTACGAGTTTTCAATTGGTAAATCTGTTGATCTTCTCACCCGCTCTGCGAGGTCTGCGGACTTCGTGGACGATTGCCGATCGACAAGTATGAATTGAGAATGAACAATGAATAATGCGAATCAAGAGTTGAAAACATATATTGATTGTCAGACAGTTGTGACTATTCGGACGAATCGTTCTCAAAAGCTGAAAACATAAGTTGTTGAATGTCAGAATTTTTTGAAATTCAACTTTTGATTCGCATGAATAATTAGTGTATCCACTCCGCGAAATCCCCAGACTTCGTGGAGGATCGCCGATCGACAATTGTGAATTTGTGAACCCGATGGTGCGGACTTGCAGTCCGTGCAAGGAAATGTAACATATCCACAACGAGATGAGCAAAACAAAAGAACGGTCGAGCTACAAAGAACCCGATGGCCCCCGAAGTTCAGTAGCATGCCCGAACAACAGGCAAAGGAAAGAGAACAAGGACAATACGCTTTAAAAATTAGAACAAATTTACCTCATCAGTCAATTACGAATTGAGAATTACGAATGAAGAGTAAGGAGTAAGTCAGTGAATTAGCGATTGATGAATGCGATGCGCTGAGCATGTCGAAGCAGCCAATGAACTCAAAACTCACCCCTCCTACGCGTGCGCTAGCGCTTGGCTTCGGAGGATGAGGAGAACTCAAAACAGAATAGCAAATAGGGAATTAACGAATCAGCAAGCGTATAGTTCGGATGAAGTCGAGACGTGGATTCACAGATTCCCAGTTTCCAGACCGATCATTCGTAATTCATAATTGAAAATTCGCAATTGACTCACAGACACACAGGTTCCAGACCGGTCATTCGTAATTCGTAATTGAGAACTCGTAATTGACTCACAGATTCCCAGATTCCCAGATTGAAGATTAAAGACAGATGAGACATCGACCACAAACGTTTACACGGCAGCCTCTACTTGCCATAGCCTTGACCCTAGCGACCGGGCATGTCCTTTCCCAACAGATAGCACTCGAGGGCCAGGTCTCCGTACACAACAGTCGTTATAACACAGGCACGATCGAGTATGTGCAGGAAGCCTATATCACCGCCCCCTTCGCCACGGCGGACAACACAGACGAGATGGGTCGCTTCTCCCTGGTCTTTGTGGGCATGGAGTCCGGTACCACGGTGAGAGTACAGGTGGAGAAGGCGGGACTGGAGGTGGTGAATGGCCAAGAGCTACAGCAGGTGGTGATCGGCCGTAGAGATCCTTTGCGCATATACATGGCGGAGAAGAGCATGTTGGCCCAGGCGCAGACCGAGCTGTACAGCATAAGCATGGAGTGCCTGCATGCCCAGCGGGATACCCTGATCGCCCAGCTGCGAAGCGAGGGCAAGCAGAGAGCACAGGCCATAGCTGAGTTGCGAGGGCGTTTGGGAAGGGAGATCACCGACCGCTTTGAGGCCGAGGGCCTGCTCAATGAACGTATCGCCGCCCTAGAGAAACGCCTTCCCAGCTTTGCCCAAGAACTGGCGGCCCAGAACCTGGACTTCGCCTCGGACCTGTACGTCAGTGCCTACGAACGCTACAAGGCGGGCGACATAGAGGGGGTAGTGGCACTGCTGGACAGCATTGCACTGGAAAACTCCTACCTGGACGCCATGCGGATCCAGCA
>JAAUYM010005079.1_pt1 | contig 12718 bp, 12 predicted proteins | sample 7278001 | NCBI WGS metagenome assembly JAAUYM01 (sample SAMN14350224, study PRJNA611818) | marine sediment metagenome | isolation source: surface marine sediment (1.8m) | place: French Polynesia: Moorea | collected 2018-08
CGTACGAAACTTGGGCTTGATTGAAAGGGAGTCCTTGTACGAGAACGGGGGAGGAGGAGGAGGAGGAGGAGGAGGAAGGGGAGGAGAGCCAGTACACGGTCACGGACACCGCACGCCCTCCTTTCTCAGCTGATCCAACAATGTTTTGGAGGGGAAAGAAGAAGGAAGGTTGGGTTGGGCTGCCCTGGGCTGTGCCTGTGGTGCTGGGTTGGAGACTGGAAATCCAAGACCATCTCTGCTGCTGCTGCCGCCGCCGCCGCCACTACCAGTGTTGTTGTCTGGGATGAGGGTGCAAGAAGAGAAGACTCTTTCCTCCCCCCTTCCTCCCCCTCTCTCTCTTTCTCCCTTCTCCTGGGGGAAAAAAGGGAGGGAGAGTAGCGCACCATGCTGCTAGTAAGGATGAGGATGGGAAGAACTCAGAAAAATTTGAAAGGGAGGAACTGTCAATTCTCGGCATACAACATTGGATGAAATTGCACAAGTCAACAGGAAGCAAATTGTGTGATGCTGTGTGCGCTCTTGCATCCGTTAATCTCAACCCTTTAAAATTAATGCACAACAACGGATGCTTGAGAAGAGAGGGGGAAGGAATAAAAGTCCAAAATGAGTGGAGAGGATTAATCCGGAGACCCGATGAGACTCGCCCATCACCCCCCGTACAAACACGTGCACTGCATTTACCCCTGCGCATAGCACAACCAGGGTTGCCAAGTCTGCAATTAGTAAGAAAAAAGTAAATAAACAAAAAGCAAAAACTCCTATTTTTGGTCTTAGAAAAAAAGACAAAAAATAGGAGCTTTTGCTCCTTTTTGTTACCAAATCTTCCAGTATTGGCTTTAAAAAAGCCAAACTGGTATCCCTGGGCACCAACAACCCCCAGGGTGAAGTGTAGAAGAGTCTTCTCTTCTTGGCTGTGGCTGTGTTGTTCCGATGGGTGGAGGAGGTGGAGGAGAAGGAGGAAGAGGAGGAGGAGGAGGAAGCGGCAGCAGCAGTTTCACCGGGGGTCTCTCCTCTTTCTCCTTCACCCACTCGGCGTGCGCTCTCTCTCTCTTTCCTTCTTTCCACCCTCCTCCTCTCCTCGTGTTGTGTGGAGGGGGTTGGAATGGGGAGGAGGAGGAGGAGGGGGCAGTAGTAGAGCTCAGGGTGGCGGGGGAAGAGGAATCAAGGAAGCTCTAGTATTGTAGTTTTAGGCAGAATTTTTTTTTGTACTAGGACCTTCTTGTACGGAAGCTGACTTAGTTCTTGTGTGCCAAATTGGTGTGTGCGTGTGGGTGGTCTAAACAGGAGTGTGTTCGCGTGTGAGCTCTGCTTGAAGAGAGCCACAATGTGATTTTTTTTCGTCTTCGTCAAATAATTAGGAGCATAGAGGGAAAAAAGGACGCAGAAAATTTTCTCTCTCCCCTTCCTTTCCTACTACTATAAAAGAAATTGCTGTGAGTCCCTGGAGAAATCGAACTCTGTTTCTGCCAACAGGGAGTGAGAATGTTGTGTCTTCAGAAAAAGCAGGAGGAGGAGGGAGGAGGAGGAGGAGGAGAAGTCAGGATTGATGGCATCAAGCGGGAGCCACAGGAGGAGGACCATTCAGCCTTCGAACCTGCTTCCAACATCGCAGGAAAGGAAGACAGCGGGTAAGGAAGGACCAAAAGTTTTTTCCCCCTTTGTTGTCGAAAAAGTTGATTAAAATTTAAATGCATTCGACCAAGACTCAACTCAACGTTCCCTTCCCTCGGGGGGTAATGAACTGCAGTTGTTGAGCAGTGCAGAAGAAAAAATTTTTGGTTGGCCACCTCCTCTTCCTCTTCCTCCTTCTCCTGTCAACAAGACCCCAAGCAACATCATCAGCTTATGGTCAGTCAGTCAGGCAAGGAGTACAAGACAGGGGGGGAAGGAAGAAACGGGGGGGCAGGAGAGGTCAAGTCTGAAATGTCTCGTCAGAGCAAGCACGAGAGATTTTTGCTGTTGGAGGCTCCAAGATTGTCAGAGTAAATAACGAAGCCAGTCAGTGTTTCAAAATAAGTCGGAGAGTACACTGTAATGCCCATAAAACCCCCGACCCTGTTTTAATTTTTGTGCCATTTTTTGACTAAAACAACCCAGATTTTTTTTAAAAAAAGACCAAACTGGCATCCCTGGTCCGGACGGATCTTTGGAGCTTGTCAGCGGAGAAAAAAGGCTTCCTAGCACCACCACCACCGCCAAAAAAAATCTTTCTCCTTTGGCGAAACCCAATCTGCCTAAATTCCTCCTTTATCTCCGTTTTACCCTCTCTCTTTTTTCTTGGGAGAATCTTTTTTACTCCTCGTCCTTCTCCTCTCTTATCTGTCCCTTTGTCTACCTGCATTTATTTTCTTCTTCCGTGAAAGGAAGGAAGAATTTTCTTGGCTGTGACAGAGAAAACCATCTTCTTGGCGGTGTGGGTGCAATTTGACTCAAGACAGAAAGAGAGAGAGAGAGTAGGAGGCAATCATTAATCTGATTGAAGGAGAGGAGGAGGAGAAGATTCCCGCATTCCTTCCAGAAAAGTGTCTGGACATCGATGTTTTAAGGGAGAAAATCCATACCGACATTCTTGGCTCTTTCCAAGAGAGACCAATTTTCTTCCTTTTTTTCCGGAGGGGAGAAAAGGGAGAAATTCCTGCATTATCTGGAATAACAGAGATAAAAAAGAATCAAGCACCTTTTTTTTTTTGGAGAAGAATTTAGGGCACCTGTTCTTATGAAATTGAACTAGTATGTACAGTTAGTAGGAGAGATTCCCCTCCTCACAAATTTCGATGTACGTACAGTAGGTATGATGGTGATGCCAAAGGGGCAAATTGGCGTGATCATCTTCATCCTCTTCCTCCAGGGGGCAGGCGTCCTCCCTCCATCTCTGAAAAAGATGGATGGTCGTCGATTCTCGCCCGGCATTTTGGGGCGGAGGAGATTTTTGGGTCGCTGTTGTTTACCGGAGAAAAAAAATGGCTTTAATCCCCCAGGTGAATGAGGCAACGGCGGGGGCTTCTTTCTCCCTCCTGCCCTTCTCAGTTTCCAATTACTATGAGGGCCATTCCCCTCACCTTCCTCCTGTTGTTTCCTGTTGTCGTCAGGAGAATTAGGGAAGAGAACTGCCCTCCTCCTCCTTCTCCTCCTCCTCCTCGTCATCTTCTATCCCAAACCCTCCCGCCGTAACCTGGAAGCTTCATCTTCCCTCTCCTTCGTGGGTCGCCCACCCGCCCAAAAAACTTCCTTTCTCTCATCCATCCGCCGTTGTTTGTTTCAAGCCCTCGGGGCTCAAAAATCTCCCCCTTCCCCTCCCAGATGCGGCTGCGGCGGCGACGGTAATAGCGGCACTTTCATCATCAGCCTCCTCTGTTCTGATGTAATGGACTGATATATGAAGGTCTCGCTTTGACAGCGTCTTCATGCGGGCGTTAAGAGGTCTACAGTACAGTAGGTACCCTAAGGTCCCTCCGGGGGTCCCTCCGGGGGTCCCTCTGGCTTTTACAGCTACTCCAAAGCGACCACGTCATTTCCGGCCGTGTTTTCGTCATAACGGGGGCCTCAAATTAAATAATCTTTTTAGCGGAAGTTGGGCAAGGGCTGAGGATTTTTTTTAATGCAAGATAGTATTTTCTAGTTCAGTTATTGAGGGCACAGTGATAGGATGTGCCTACTTCATTATTCCTTCACGGCTTGGAGTAGAAAAAAATCCTGTAACTCTATAACTTTTACTTAAAAGATTTAAGTAATTTGAGTACCACATCGTGCCTTTATAACAAAAGTTGTAGAGGTAGGATAGCTCTTTACAAAAAGGTAAAGCACGGATTTTTCCGCCAAAAATTGAGGGAGACATGGTAGTTTGAACTTACTGTAGTATTTTTTTTTCAATTTTTGCCTCCTCTATGTACTACCGTACCGTCTGTATCTATATTCTGAGATACCAAGCAAACCACGTCACTTCCGGCGTCATTTCTGGTGGTTTAATTTCCGATTTATTCGAGTTTCCCCTTTTATCCAAGTGGCAGCAACATGTAAATTCTGTCCTAGCATCCTAAAATCCTGGAATATTTCCCACTTACCCAAATTCCCATTAACTGAGTTCCACTGTACATATTAAATTTGCTTTTTTTCTCTCTCACTTCCAGCACCTCCTCCGAGATGTTCCCAGGGGCTGTCCTGAGCAGTGGCATCAGCAGTGGCGCCAGCGACCTGTCCGATGGTGGCAGCTCAGTTGACGCCTCCTCGTCCAACAAGGACAGTGCCAACCTCTCCTCCTCCGGGGAGGAGGCCACCTCCGACTACCAGAGGTCCACTCCGAGTCCAAGAGAAGAAGAAGGCATCAGCAAAGTCCCCAGCAAAGTCCCAGCAATGCTGTGTAAGGACCTCGGATTTGGGGATGAGATTAAGGAGGAGGTGGTTGCCACCAAGGATGAAGATAATGGTGATAACTTCAGCTTCTCTCCATCCACCTTCTATGCCAAGCGGTCCATTCCCTTTCCAAGGACCAGCAAAAAAAAGAAGCTCAAGATAGTGATGGAACACTGTGATGAAGACGGTGATGATGATGATAACAAAAGTGAGGTCGACTCCTCGGTCTCTACCACTGCTGCTTCCTCTGGTGTCCGGTGCATCCACCACCTGGATGACCCATCACTGCTCCATATGGATGCTGAGTGCCGCTTCCTTGTGCTTGCAGCCATCGGGGATGCCCGGATGCGTCTCTGCGACCGGCTCACCCTTATCCGAGACCCACGGATCATGCGCTCTTGTCCTCGGGTGCAGGTGGAGCCACCACCAGCCCGGTTGCTGCTGCAGGCGGCACCTGGGATGGTACTGGACAGTGCTGATGCATCCAGGGATCTCCTGGCAGGGGTCAGCGTCAGCCCTAAGAGAATTAGAACAAGTGGTGTAAGTAGTGGGAGCGAGTGGTTTGTGCATGCTCATGGCAAGGCCGCAGCTGCGGGGCCAGCAATAGTGATCAAGACAGAGAGTACAATAAAAACAGCAATCATCAGGCCAGCTGTGCTAAGAGTGGATGGTGACAAAGACAAAGAAAAAATTATCAGGCAGAACTGCAAAGAGGCTACTACTAAAAGAAGCTTCTCATCATTACCGAAGTCCTTGCCAAAGATCTCCATAGAGTCATCATCATCGTCATCAATGCCAGCAGTTGCAGCAATGCCTTTCCAGCCACCCCCCCTGAAATCCTCCTACCTGTTCGGCTTTAGTGATGACTTTGAGTGTGTTCCTCCTGGAGAGCTGCTCATCATCAGCGACGAAGAAGAGGAGGAGGAAGAAGAAGAGGAAGGAGAAACCCCAGAGAATGTCACAATGGAGAAGGTGGAGAATAAGAAAGACAAAGGGAATCCTGAATTGAGCAAGGCTGTCATTGCTCCGGTTGTCACCAAGGAAGAGGAAGAGGATGAAAAAGAGTTTAAGTTCTGCCCACCTCTGGACGTCATCCAACACCAGCAGCAGCAACAACAACAACAGCAACAGCAGCAGCAGCAGCAGAAGCTTCGTTTTCCAACTGTTCAGGCCCCACAGAACATGATCGAGTGCAAGTGGGAAGGATGCCAGATGCTGTTCAAGACCTACGGGAGGCTCTCAGACCATCTAAAGGTGAACAGTTTCTTGTTCCTGATTTTATTCCAAATTCTCTTCAGTTTCCCAGAAAAAAGTTTTTTCTTTTAATGCATTTTTGAGTGCTTTCCTCCTCTTATTTCCACCAGCCTTTCTTTCTTACTCTTTCTGGGGAAAGTTTGTGCCATTAGATCCATCAGCTGTCTGCTAAGCAGCAGCAACTGAGGAATGAAGCAAAAGGGAAGTGTGTGTTTACCCCCTTCACACACAAAATAGCAGCTTTTAGGATCCTTCATTCTCTTCCAGAAAGAGTTCATTCCTCTCAAATCACTCTTTTTCTTTTCTTTTCCTGAATCGCCAAAGAGGAGAAGGAAGCAAGACTTTCTCACACACTCCATCTTAGCTGTGTCCTCTCTTACACCCAAATCCTCACAAAATGAGAACATTTCTTGATACAGTCGAACCCGTTTGAATAAGAATTGAACAAACAAAAATTATGCCTAAATGAGAATAGGATGAATCACTTAGCTTTGACTGTACTTGAAACTACGACACAGAAATGTGTACTACAGTATAAAGTATAAAGACGAGGCTTTCCATCATATGCTAAGGGGGGATTTTCATTCATTTTCTCTCCGTCTGGACAAATCCAGTATCTTCTCTGGCTCAGACTGTAATGCATTAATTAGGTGTATATTTTGGGGGGCTCAGAATGTACGTACAACAATATACATTTTTGAGTGAGCTCAGACTTGATACGTTATACTACAGTATACTATATTTTTGGGCTTAAGTGGTACTACAGCACGCCTTTTTTGTGGAGCTTAGACTGTAGGTAATAGTATCTACTTTTTTTTCCAGGCTACCCACATCATGGGCCAAGTCTGCCAACAACAGCAGCAACAACATAACAACAGCACTGCCACCTCCACCACCTCCTCCTCCTCCTCCTACCGCTGCCTGTGGTCTGACTGCAAGGTATTTGGAAAGCGGTCGTGCTCACGCTCCTGGCTGGAGAAGCATGTCCCTACCCACGGGGGCAGGTTTGCATTTGCATGCATTGTCAGTGGATGCAGGATGAGGTTCAGCTCACAGGTGAGGGACAGGGAGAGAGCGGAAGGGAGATGAAAGAAGCACACGAAGAGAAGCTTGCAAGTAAATGAACTGTACTTGTTTCATTAGGTGACATTTCTCAATACACCTACGTATAGACTTGAAATTGCATCTGAGTCATATATGAGGCAGTTTGAAATCATCACTCAACAAGTTCTGCAAGAACAAACAAATTCTTATATCATGTTTTGCTCATGTCTAGCAAAAAAACAATGACTTGCTTCTCATAGTGTGCTTTCTATGGCATACCTTATGCTGCCCCTCCAACTATTTTTGTGACCAACTACACAGAACAAAAAAAGGTCGTTCTGATGGAAGGGGTTAACATTGAGACGATTACACAAAAAAGTGATGTGAAGATCATATCCGGCAAATTTCTCTCATTTCTCTTCCTCCAGAAAATACTCCAACGCCATGTGGACAGCCACTTTGCCACTGATGAGGAGAACAAGAAGAAGAAAAAGGACAAAAAGTCTAGTTGGGTAGATGGTGCAACTGGCCGCACCAGTGCCAAGTGCATTGGCACAGGTAGTTTAGGCGTTGCCACAGAAGGCTTCAGTGCCAAGAAGAGCAGCAAGGGGACCGCACGCAAGAGTGGCCATGCCAACCTGGCGTGGTGGCACTGCGCCAGGGCAGAGGAGTTTGGCCTCCTCTATGGGATCTGCCCTCGCAAGAGTGCTGGCACACTGCAGAGGCGGATGATGGTGTCGTCGGAGTCATCGCGCCGCTTGCGCCGTGCTGGCGTCAGGTTGCGCCAGCGTGAAAATCTCTTCTCAGCACGCAACTTTGACTTTTTCGATGTTGGTGTTATGGCTGGGGTGAGGCATTCCATAAGCAGCTTGGAGACATCAGCGGAGAGACTGTTCGAGAGTCCTGAGACAGTGGAGGCTCAGGTGCAAAGGGTGCTAGCCAAGAAGATGGACCCGACCACCAGAAAGATGATGGCGCTTGTCAGATGGAACCCGGAGAATGTGTAAGTTCGTCTGACACTATTATTCTAAATAACTAGTCTCTTTTGCTGGTCATTTATAGAAACTCCCGAAAAAAACTTTTTCTCACTGGTTCACTCTCACTCTCCTTTTGGGAAGAACACAGGGTCTATCTCTTGATGCTTTCTCCATGTCCCCCTAAAAAAAATAACAGAAAGTCCCCAAGTATCTTTTATTATAAGGGACAGAAAAAAATATTGAAGCAACATGAAGAGGCAGGGGAAAAGAAGAAAAGGTTTTTCCCCACTCCCAACTTAAACAGTTTATGACACACATCCTACCAGAGGATTTTTTCTTAAAAAAAGACCATTCTGACCCATTCATAATTTTCTTCTACAACATCTGCATTTGGATGTTTCTTCTTTTATAGTCAGGTTCAGCTCAATTCCCAAAATATTTTTAAGGGAGTGGAGAATAGGAGGGTGCCAACAGAAGGAAATGCTGTTGCAGACCGGAAATTTTTTTCAATATTAAGACTTTAAAAATCTCCAATATTGAGACGAAAAATCTGATGGCATTTTTGGTGGCACCATAAAACCAAGTCCTCCAAAAAAATTCAAGTAAGAAAGACTATTTACTTTTTTTTCTCCCACCAGGTTCGATGACGAGTGGATCCCAGCAGAATCCATAGGCGCTATTCGTCGGGTCAGCCTGTCCCAGCTACCCGAGGCCTCCAAGAATCGCATTGGGACAGCCCTGTTTGGGACCACAGGGTTTCAGTCGGGCAGGAAGAGGAAGAGGAAAGCATGCTAGACCAAATGGCAGATAAATTTTCTTTTCTTTTTTTACCTCAAGTGACTTTCGCGAGAAAGGGGAAAGAAAATCCACCAACCAAGACTGAATCAAAACAAAAAAGTTGTGTTCGTTGTTGTTGTCGTGCAAAAATTCAAGAGGCATAAAAGGAGAGGAGGAAAAAGTCTTTCCTTCCCATGTGATAAACTCTAGTACCTGATGAAGATAGGAAAAGTTAACCTCACACATTTTGTGGTTGTCCATTTTTTCTTACCCATGTTTTTGTACCTTTTTTAATCTCACACACTTCAGGTATACCTGAGAAGGACTTTTTCCAATGATCTCTTGACTACACTAAAATTCGTCCTGTTGTCAGCATCAGCATCACTGCTGAGAAAAACTGCCTGCCATGTATATTTTTTTTTGGTGTAACTGAATGTGTTCGATCTTTGTACTAGTAGTAGATCATCTCCCTTTCTAAGCAAAGAGAAAAACCTAAGCTTAACAAAAATACCACCTTCTTTTGACATTTTTTCCCCTACTGATCTCGACCCAAACTGCTGGTTATTATTGTCTGTTTCCTTTCGTGCATCCATGAAAAGAAAAAAGCGAAGAAAGACAAAAATAAATTTGAAAAAAATCAAAAACTGATCTTCTTTATCTGAAGCATTTTCTTGATGCAAGCCATCATAAAAAAGTATTTGTCCATTCTGTATCTTGAAAATCTCGCCATATCTTTAATTGGTGAACGATCTACTTCCTCTGATTGCAGATTTGTCTACCCTGAGGCTTTGTGGGTTCTGCAGAAAAATCATCCTACTGTACTCTACCTACATTCTCTACTTTACTCTACTCTGCTCGTTTCCGTCGAACCAGATGAAACAGCCAAAACAGGCCTTGTTCGATTGTCCCCCGCTCTTCCTCAGGTGTTCTGAGCTGGCACATCGTGATGACTGATGACTTTTAGTTTTTTTTTTGTCCTGGTTTCAGGGACCAAAGAGGGGGAATCTCTCTCCCTTTCTCTCAACTTTCTGGCCACAGGGTTTCAAGAGACTCTTCACTCCTTCTGAGACAAAGAAACTGCAACCAAGCTTCTTTAACTTGAAAGAGTTTAGTAGTACCTAGTACATGTACAAAGAGGATTGCAACGCGTCATGGAAAGTTTCTGTGTAATTCTACAATGTACAGTATTTCTCAAAAAACTTTGGGAGAAAAAACCCCCTCAAATTTCACGTCCCAATTTTAGCTAGAAGTACATCAATGGAGAAAAAAACAGTAAAGGAGGCATCCACCAGAGAAGAAGCAACAGAGAGAAATTTCTGTTTCACTCCATCTCGTACCCCGCAGGTGGGTCAGAAGTAGTCGGTGGAGCCGTAGCTCTGTGGGCAGTACTTCGGCGCGTAGTAGGAGTACACGTCCATCAGCGGGTTGCCGGACACGTTCATGCGACTGAAAAATTCATTTTGCATTTTCATGCAAGGACGCTTTGTAACAAGCTAAGCAAAACTTAAACCACTCAAAATGTGGATGTAACCATTGCCCCCCCCCCTGATGATTTTTCATCTACAGTGAAGAATCAAACAGACCTAGTACATCTTTCAATGCAATTTTACAAAAAAAAAATATACAAGCATACCTTAGTTTACAGAACATCCTAACATCCAATAAATTACGCTTTTCACTTTTGTTTAGGTGACTATCTTAGCAGTAAAAATGTGGTGGCAAATTTAAGTTTAAAAATTGTTTGATTTTTTACTAAATGAAAAATTTATAAGGCGCAGTCTTACTTGACCCGAAAAAAAGTTTTGGATACTATTTTGAAAGTTCTAGTAGGTGTACATTAATTAATTTTGTATGTTTTGACTTGGAAATCTTCCATTTTGACTTTGTAGACAGTTTAATTTAGCTAGGTTTGTCTGTTGTTGTGGTTGGTTGGGGTATTTCATTTGGCACCCACCTGGAGAATCTGTTGAAGAAGTGAATGACCCACGCATTCCCCACCTTCTCCTCCCACTCTCGCACGCTGGAGACGCCCCCCGGGGGAAACATCTCCTTCTCCTGCAAACACGTTCATCAAAAATTGCCATTCCCTATCACCATCTTGCCTGCAGGTCTTTGAACAGAGTGTCCTTGTCTTCTGCTTAGTTAGCAAGCAAAAAAAACACAAAGAACAGCAACAGACCGACATATAGACATCGATGGTCCGGAAACGCACGGGGAAATTGTGGACAAGATTATACCAGAGGTACCAGAGAGAGAGAGAGAGACAGAGGTGCGTGGCCTCACCTGGTACGGACGGAAGGGATGGAACGTCTCCGGATGCTTGATCACCAATCCGTGGCAAGATTCCACATCTTGAACAAGCAAAATTCCACGACATTGGAGAGGGGAACCTCCACAACACACTAGTATGCTTCACTATGCAGCAGCAACAAAAAAAAAGTACTCCGCCTCCTCCCCAGCACCTGGAATGCCGCTGAAGACCTTCCCCGGGATGTTGTTGTAGCTGGTGGCGGCGGCCTCCGGCACCCCGCAGAGGTCCATGAGGGTCATGGTGAGCAACCAGGGGCCAGCCTCGGACCGGATCTCTCCCCTGAACTCGGAACGGAAGTTCTCCATGTACTTCTCCAGCAGAGGGTGCCTCTGGAAGTTGTTACAGCGTCACAGCTTTCGTCATTTCTGGTGCTGGCCAACAACGGCATCCGGTCACCTTTTCCATGTGGATGATGTAGTTGGTGAGGTGAAACTCGTTCCTCTCCTCCAGCTCCCGCCTGCTTGCCGTCGCCGCCAGGATGTTGGGCTTGTCGGACAGCGACCTCAGGAAGATGGTGTCCGTGTCCGCGTACCAACCGCCGTACTAGCGTGGGTGAAACGAGAAGATTTTGTATTGAAAAAAAATTATAGAAGAGAAAACATGTTCTTGTTGTTGCTGTTGTTATTATTATTTTTAATTTTCTTGTTTTTGTTGTCGTCTCTATAGAACAACAGTATACTGTTGCTTTTCCCTTTTGCTGCAGTCATGAATAAGCTTGCGAAAGGATTAGATCTGAACTGGTCATGTTTCTTGTCTTCGCGCACCTTGTAAAGGATGGCCAGTCTAAGGGCATCACTCAGGTGCACGGAGAAGTACTTGCTGTTCTGGAAGGCGTTCCTCTCCTGCAGCTCGTACAGGGGAGTGTCTGGAGACGGAGGAGGAAAGGAGGAGCTATGAGACATACCGTGTGCGCCACCAAAAAGAACATCCGCACTTTTTCTGGGAGAAAAGTTAACAAATCTTGACCAACCTCTGAAGTCCAGCGCCGGGACGAGCCTGCGGAATAGCACCGGTCCGCCCCGGGAGACGGCGGCCTCGTAGACGGCGCAGGTGACGCGGTCCCGGAGGTCCAGCCCGGGGGCGCGGGTGGCCAGCACCACCGAGGAGAGGTTGGCGGCCGACACAGCAGACTCGATGGCGCAGGAGACGCGCGGGCGCAACCTGCAACGGACACGTACCGTTAAAGAAGAGTAATTTATTATTTTGAAACCCATCCCTAGGTTCTTCCGACATCTCCAGGAGGAAGAGGTGTTCCTGTCCGTCGTCGGTGCCGAGGTCGGAGTCGGCCAGCGACTGCAGGTCCACCCAGCCGACGTCGCAAGGGGATCCGGAGGTGGCTGAGGGAATGAACAATTTGCTCCAATGAGAAGCTGTGCCCACCTCAAATAAAAAAACTATGTTCAAGATGGGTGCACATCACACCTCAAATTTTCACATTAATGAGGTTTTAGTGAGAGGTAACGTCGACTGTACAGGTACACCGATCCTTTCATGAGGTGGGAGGACTAATGACGCACCCTGATCAAGTGGTTCAAGTTTTTTTATGAAATATTTTCAGTTGAAAGAATGACTTTTGATTGAAACAGCCAACCACTCACCGTCACCACCGTCCTCAGCAGGCAGAGGAGGGTCTAATCCAAGCGGGAAGTACGCCTTGAGGAGGATCAGCAGCAACAGACTGGCCAGTATCACGCGGATGAGCAATGTAGGGCCCATGGCGGCAGTTACTAGTCAATGGATAAGTGGATCAATAAGTGAATTAATTGATTCACTTATTGATCCACTTGTGCTTGAGTGGATCAATTTGCCAGTGTTCTATTGTACAAACTTTGACACATGTGGTTCACACGTGCAAAGGGGTGAGTGCAAAGCTAGAAGCTCAGAGGAGACAGGAGACACTGGGAGGCACTCTGAGACACACGGAGACACAAAAGCACAGGGTAGGTGCCCATTCATATTAATAATATTGGTATAGGCAATGTAGGTATAGGCAGTGTTGGCACAC
>JAAUYM010110501.1_pt1 | contig 12716 bp, 10 predicted proteins | sample 7278001 | NCBI WGS metagenome assembly JAAUYM01 (sample SAMN14350224, study PRJNA611818) | marine sediment metagenome | isolation source: surface marine sediment (1.8m) | place: French Polynesia: Moorea | collected 2018-08
CACCCCCCCCAGCCACACCCCGGGGCGCCCAAGGGCGGAAGAACACATAAGATTCTGATTTAATTCTTATTTAAGTCATGCCAAGAGATGCAATCTGAACTTTGCCCTACTGTACATGCTGTGGCTGCTTGGCTCCCCTGCCTTAGCTACCTTAGCTTGGCTTTGCTTGGCTTAGGAGCTAGACGGCTTAGGAGTTAAACGGCTAACTTCGACCACCAGGTAAAATCGCCAACGTTGGGAATTTTTTTTTCGTTCTATTTTTTTTTAATGACAGTCCCGCACATTTTCTTTTCTAAACGTCGCCTCTCTCGAAAAGCGAAAAAAATACTTCAAAAGACGTTTTTTTCTCGGGATGACGGCAAAAAAAAATATGTAGGCAAGAGAGTAGGTCTGCTGCCTTCTTGAAACTTTTAGAGGAAAAAAGTTGAAGAGGAGGGAGGCAAAATCCAATTTTCCCTTTTTTTTTTCCTCCTCCCGCACTAACCTTGATGAGGGAGAGGGAGGGAGGAAAAAAAAACCTGTCAGAAGAATCCAAACAATCTCTCTCTCTAGCCAAAAAAAAGTATTTCCTACTCCTCTCTGCAAAACCTTGCAGTCATCTTTTATGAGGAGGAGGAGACGTACAGTTTCTATCTCATCAAAGACAGGAGGAGACAGCACACTACGTGGTAACCTCCATTTTTTGCGAAAAGGAAAGAATTTAAAACCAGAATGTGGATGCCCATAAAAGCCGGGGAGGAGGAGGAGGGAAGGGGAAAATGCCAGAATTTCACCCACGAGAAATGAGATTCCCCTCTCTTTCTCCTATCCTCTACAGGCAACCCCACACTATCCTCCTCCTCCTCCTGTAATAGAAATGGCTTGGGGAGCAAGATGAAGTAAATGGAGGTGGCAGTGGTAGCTTTGGAAGAAGAAGAAGAAGCAAGCCTCCCAGGGCAAAAAAAAAGCAGCAGCAGCAGCAGTTCTTCCACCACCATTCCTAGTACGCAGCAAGTGTACCCCTCCTCCTCCTCCTTCTTCCCTTTTCTTTGCTAGGCCGATTCTTCTTCCAACATTTGCAGCAGCAGCAGCAGCAGCTACAGAGTAGGTCATTTATCACGGCGGCCGCTCGGGATGCCAGACTGCACTGTCAAATATGTATGCGATTGTGGTGGTGGTGGTGATGCTGCTGCTGCTGCTGCTGCTGCTGCTGCTGCTGGTGGAGAAGGAGGATGAGGCCCTGCCTGCCTGCCTGGCTCTGCCTGGGTCTACTTGCTCGCACCGTCGCGACCATTGAGGTGGGGAGGGTGGCTTTCCTCCTCCCGAGGTGGCTCTTTTGGCTCCGCCCACAAAGTAGTTCCCACAAGTAAATGTGTTTCTCTTTATCAAAAAATGTGGAAAATCCGAGCAGGATATGAGCTCGTCTCAACTTTAAGACGTGGAATTAAAGTGTTTGCCTATTTGGCACTACCAGCATTTCGGCGAAAAGTCCCGTCTGTGAACAGAGCTGCTGTTCCTTTGCATCGTGCGCTGCCGGCAAGGAAAAAAAAGTTGTGTCCTGATTGGCTTGGCAGCAGAAGTTGCTGCTGCTGCTGCACTACTTTACTACACACATATGGGAAATTGCACACAGTCTTTTATGTGTTTCTTCCCTTCCCTCCGCTTCTCCGTACTCGCGTGACTCCTCCTCCTCCTCTTCCCCTTGTAATATGTGGGTCATAATGCCCCAGTAGTACAGTCAATGTTCGATATAACGAAAAAGGCCGTAAGCAGAAAAAATATATATCCCAGTAGTAAAAAAGATGGTGGTTAGAATAATCTTCACAGCTATGTTGAAAGTGTATTCACTATATTGAAAGTTGACTGTACCTACAGTAGAGCCAAAAGCGACACTTTGATGGCCAGGGAGGGTAGAAATGGGAGATGACAGCTTTGCAAAATCAGTCAGTCGGTGTGCGATGATTTATGAGTGCGGTGGGCAATCGATTCCTCTGTTTTTTCGTTTTTTTTTAAGAAACTCCTTGTCTTAGTCCCATTTTTTTCTTGCAAATCGTATGAAATCTGAACCAGGCCTTTGCTTGACAAGGAGGAGAAAAAGTATGTTGACGGACGGAGGGAGAAAATGGGGAAAAAAATACGTTGTTGCTGTTGCTAGGATCTTTCTTCCGATGGCAACAGCTTACATATATTCGGTCAACATGACCATTAAACTGTCTTTTTTTTGTCTTTTTTTTTTTGCAGATCTTGCTTGAGTTCGACGAGACGCCGTGGGACAAGAGGGAGTGGCTGTACGTGTACCGCGACCCGCCGCAGTTCCACCTCTTCCTGCTGGAGGAGAACCTGGTGCTGGCGCACCGGTCCGGGTCGGGCCCGTTCAGGACCTCCTCCTCCTCCTCGTCGTCGTCGTCGTCGTCGTCGTCGACGTCCTCTCACAGCGGCTCGCTGCACCCGGCCCTCTCCTTCAAACCGCTAGTCGACAACGTGGGCCTGTGGAGGTCAAAGCATCACAAGCCGGTCGAGTTCCTGGTGGACCTCAAGCTGGACTTTCAAGACTGCAATAAACTCAAAGTCATGCGGGTGAGACGGGTGCTGCCGTTCCCGGGTGGGGGGAAGAAACTCCATCCAGTTTCCTTCAATTTTTTTTCTCTCTTTCCAGCATTGGGATTCGTCGATCCCCGGGTTGAACACGAGCGAGGAGTCTGAGCGCTGCGTGCGCCGGTGGTCGGAGCTCCAGGACGGCCAGCACATACTCACCAACACGCCCACGGTGAGGAACAGGAATTGGAAGATCCTTGAGGCAGCTTTCTGTGCGGTGTGCCACAGGGTGTTTCACTGCGATTGGTTTAGGGCTCCTATCTCTTGAAGTAGTAAAGACAGTCAAGTGGCACCAAATTTTCTTCAGGGACCAAGGGTAAATTTGTGCCAAAGGAGAACTTGTTCACACCCTGCATACCTATAGTGTTTTTATCTCCCTCTTTTTTACTGCGTGGAGGCAAGAAAGTGTTAAACTTACAATGATCTGGCAACTCTGTAGGTACTATGGTTGTTCCCCCCACACACACGAAAAAAAAAAACAAATTATTCCCTAATGAACACTGGCGATCACTTTCTTTTTCAGGTCCTGCTGGGCTTTCGCTTGATGGTGTACCGGGCGGAAGGGACCACCCAGTGGTTCACCGCCGTCACCACCGGATACAACGACGACACCGGGGTGAGCAGTTGGACATACATTGTAGTGCTCTCAGGGATTTAAAAATTTTCCTGTTGAAAGTTTTTGTTTGGTAAAAAGAAAAAAAATAAGTGCCTAGTCTCTGGATGTTTTCCCCAGCATAGTAACTAGTTCTAACAAAATGGACAAGCTTTCAACTACGCGTATAGCGCCTCTCGATCCTCCTGTGTACTTTCCTAGTCTCTTGTGTACTAGAAAGCCTATGTACAATCTCTCTGGTTTTTGGCTTTCTCGCATTTACTCCCGCCGTATTGTGAAAGAGGCTAAATGAATTATTCAGGGGTGACCAGAATTTTTTTGGTGTGTGTAGCCTCTTCATATAGGGACTGAAAGTCGATATCGAATTTGCCCTTAGTTTAAACGAACCTATATCTGGAAGAGTGATTGCAATTTGTGGGTTTTTTTTTCACGAACCTCTCTCTTCCTTGCATAATAGAAGCGCTCAATAATTAAGAGCTTGTATGCAGGATTATATTTTGTCGATGATGGAGCACAGAATAGGATATTGCTCTCTTTTTTTACTTCTTTTCCCCTGTCCTAATTACTCAATTATAGGTTTATCGCCTTAGACTATCGACTTATTTACATTCTGTGGGTTTTTTTGTTTCTTCTCCCAGGAGTTCCTGGTGACTGACGACAGCGTCCTGCAGGAGCACCACGAGGACCCCCGGCTGGTGCAGATGAAGATACTGGGAGAGGGAGGTGGGTGGTACTTGCATACCGGCATACATGAGCACAAGAATCGGTAAACAAAACTTTGATATAAAACAAGGGGGGTTACCAACTTTTTTTTTCATTTCCTCCTATTCAGCACTACGCACAGGTTGAGAACCGATGCTTTAAAAGCTCCCTCCTCCTTTCCTTCCTCCTCCTGCCGGGTTGCTTTCTCTTGTGTCCTCTCACGTTCTCTCTCTTTCTCTCTTTACGTGTCTCACATCGCTCTTCTCTCTTTTTTCTCTCTTGACAGTCGTGGCTTCCATCCTTGAGGGTGGCGACGGGTCCATCTCACACCGGTCGCGATCGTCAAGGGCATCAACCGCGGCAGCAAGGATACCAAAGGTGAGATATGGCAAAGCAGCTCTTTTTTTAGGGGGGAGGCTTTCAACCAGCAAAAGTGTTTAGAGCAGCTTTGTACAGTGGAACGTCGTTGTAGTTTACTATACTGATGTTCCTAGTATTTCTATGCAGCGAAGAGTTGTTCAGCAGGAACAAAAATTACTAATAATAAAGAGAATTTACCATATTGAGGTTCCACTGCACTTTAAAATTCTCAACTAATCTCTTTGAAAAAAAAAGAAAAAAAAATTATGCGGACTAGTGCACTGTACGTTGAGTCACATATGTAAACTACTGTTACTCTCCTAGCTCTTCCATTTACCGTATTTGTGGATTCGTTGTCGTAGTGACCTCCTCCTCTTGATTTTGTCTCTCTCCCGTGGCCTTTTGATTCATTAAAAAATCAAGGCACGCTCTCCTCCTCCTCCCCCCTGCTCTCTACACAACATATTGCGTCTTCCACGGAAACCGTTGGCTTTCCCCCCTGACAGTTACATAGTACTATAGTGGTCTACTGCACATACTAGTTAAGTTACTTACTCATCTGTTCTGGCAGAATATTTGTTCATTTATTTCTCATTACGTATTTATTACTGTATGTAGGTACATAGCTCGTTAGTACCATTTTGTACTCTATTTTGTTGAGACTTTGTGGCATAGTACGGTTGAACTCGGGTTAACAAGAAATATCGGTTAATTGAGAAGCTTTTAATTCTGATCCACGGAGCAGAATTAAGATTTGTAATGTGAGTAAAGCTTGGTTCAGTGGGAAACTCGAAATTTTTTTTTCACTTTTCTCGACTGTCCAAGTTTCACTGTGCCATAGTATTGCCGGCTCGCATTCTCTTTAACGAATGTAAGAAAAAAATGATCCCAGCATTTTATTGGAGCCGCTTGTGAAGAACTGCCTTGCGAGAATGAGGTTTGGTACATTTCTGGTATACGCGTACTGTTGCAGAGTTCTCATTCTTTCTTCTACATTTCCACCCGCAGCCACAGACTCCTCCCTCCTCCTCCACTTCCTCCTCAGCATCTAGTCGCCCCGTGGAAGCCGCCGCCTCCTCCTCTTCTTCCTCCTCCGTTCAGGGGCGTACGGCCAAAAAAGCGAACGCCGCATCTACCTCCAAGACTGCCACCAGGAGTTCCTCCTTCGACGACCGCAAGGCCGCCAAGAAGGGCTTCTCCTCCTCCCACGAAAAGAAGTCACAACAGCAGCAGCAGCAGCGGCGGCGGCCGCAATCGTCGCCGCCCTCGCCCCCTCCCTCGCCGCCGCCCAAGCGGAAGGAGGCGGCCAAGGAGAAAAAGCCGCGAGGGAGGCCGAGGACGCGCGGCCTGTTGTCGCCTCCTGCGCCGCCGCCGGTGCCCTCATCGCCGGCCAAGGCAGCGGAGAAGGAGTTGACTAGCTCGTTGCGCCGGCGCAGCAAGGAGGCGGCGTCGGCGTCGGCGTTGGCGTCGACGTCGGCGTCGACGTCGGAGAAGCCGCCAGTCAGAAGAGCGTCCTCGGCCTCATCGGCGGCCAAGTCAACCCCGGCGACTTTGTCGTCGGCGACCGCGGCGGCGGCGACGGAAGAGGAAGATCAGGAGGAGGAGGTGAAGTCGCTGGGGAGCCCTGAGGTCCCGCTGGGCGAGATCAGGCGCCAGCAGAGGGAGGCCAGGAAGAGTCTGAAGAGGAAAAAGAGCCAGCGGGGAGCGAAAGGTAGGAATGCCAAATGTGCTAGCATTCTGTATACAGTATTACACTGCACAAGAAGTTTCCGAACATTGAAGTTGACTTCCACTTTGTTGTACGTACCTATATAATCGTCTTTCGCAAAACTCACTTTGAGTTCGACATCAAGCAGAATGAATTTGGACTCCTCTCGTGCCCAAGCGACTTTGCTCGGCTATACTTTGTGAGGATGTACGTAGTAGTAATCCCGTCCGATATCCCCCTCGCCAAGGCATACAATAGTGCGAGAGTCGATATTCGATTTTGATGGCAAGTCCGGTTGGTTGTGGAAAAACGTACTCAGTTTTTTGGCAAGCTTGTGACTCGAGACTTCTTGTGATCACTACCACAGCTAGTAATATCATTCGATTATGTCAAGAGTTCGATTTATGGTAGGCAGGCAGTATTGCCCTCATGACTTCCCAACCAATATTGGTACCTTTGTAGAGCCACACAAACGGCTACGTCGATAGTGGTAATTAGTGATGGGGTCAAAATTTGGGTTGCTCTATGTACAGTAGGTTGCTCCAAGAGTTCTTTTTTTCACTATTTTAACACCTGCTCTGGCGCCATTACTAAATGCACGCTACCGATATTGATTGGGTTAGTACATCTTGCCATAACTGAATATTGACTGCATTTGCTAATCTAGTGAGCTTCTTTATCACCGAACGACTTAACAGATGGATAATGAATGGCTTCAGTGCGGGCGGTGGGGAGGGGGAGCCCTTGTGTTGAATTAATGAAAATGTCACGTCTTTTCTGCCCTTTCTCCCACGTCATCTCTAAGAGGGTTATCGATCTTTTACCTACGGTGCAAAAAGTCCCATAACGAAAAAAAAACTTGATTTGGTCCTATATTAGGTAATTTCCTAATACTGTACTATATATTGAAGGGGCAAGGACTACAAAATGGGGGTCGGGTTTTTTTCCTGGGTCAGATGACAGGGGGAGAGCAAGAAGAAAATAGTATGTACCTACAAAAGGGTTTTTTTGCCAGATGATTTTTTTTCTGCCTACCTTTTCCAAATTTGCGTTTCCTCCTAAACACGCTCCTAGGTAGGATTGTCGCTGTCTAGCGAGCGACATTCCACTTTAAACATGGAGAGAGAGGGGGAGTCGTGCAACCTGTGTACAGTACCGTAGTCCTCGTACATGTACAAGTTACAGTACATCTTACTCAAGAGTTTCACATATCCGGACTAGTGTACAGGATGCTTTCAATCTAACTGTTTCTCAAAAATGTTCCCGCTTAAGTAGAACAGAGTAGTAGAATAGTTGTTGTACTACGTGATGCCATTTTCTTTTTCTACCTTGTGCGTAGGGAGGCTCTTAGAACGGAGAAAGCAAGTTAAGTGAGGGAGAGTGAGGCAAACTCAATTACTACTTTTTTTATTGATAGGTAGAGTGTACTATTAGTAGTTGTGAAGCTACTTGAGAAGTAAGTCAATTACCGTTTACGTTCTACTATACGGTTGGTCTATGGTGTATTTCTTTGTGTGTGTGTGTTTTTGTAATGCTTAGATATGTACACCGGTTGGAGAGACCTGCCGTTGGCAGGAAAGTACTGTACTACCACGGAAAGTACTAGTACGAGAGGGAAGGATGGAGCTCTGCCTTGCATAATGCATGAGAATGCAGCAAAGTGGCGCAGTACTACTGCTACAGTGAAATCTCAAAAAGCAATCTTGTTGGTCAGCAGGGAATATCTAGGTACTACTACTGTACAGGAGCATTTTGGTAGGAATGATCCTCCATTCCGGGAGAAGAGAGGTCCCCCAATAGCCAGAGTACAAATATGCCTCAGCTACATTTCAGTCTGCATTTCACGTCTTGGAGTTTTCAAGGTTTTTAGAAAGTTACATTTGCTCTTTTAGCGATTTTTCTTTGCAAATTTGAAAAGTTCAAAAACATTCTTTTTAATTAAATCTTGTCTGGCCTTTGCTGCCTTCTTCCTCCCTCTCTTCTCATGGTGAAATTAAAAAATTTTTAAAAAGCAGAAAAATCCGCCTGTCAAATTTGGAAACCGGTTCTCCATTCTTTTTTTCCGGGAAGGGTAAATATTTGTGCAGCAGTCCTAGTGGGAGAAAGGAAGTTGCTTGTTATACACTGAACAGTGGAATCTCGACGTTATGATGTTGCTGGCCAGTAGAAAAAATATTACTCGTTACATCAAGAAGATACACTACTGTAGTACGTGTTACGTACAGTAGTATTATAGTACTGAGATTGATTGTTTATCTGGACTCGCTATATCGGGATTTTACTGTAGCATACTTACAGCGAGGCAAGCGCGTGAACCTCACATGTGCTGGCTGAATGCTGCTCTTCCCTTTCCCTTTAACCCATTTCCTGGAATAAAACCGGCTGCCTCAATGCATGCTCGCGTTTCGTCGGGAAGGGAAGGATGGATGGCCAAGGCAAGAAAGTCCTCCTCCCTCCTCTGGCAAACAGGCCAGTGTTCCCAGTCGTGCCATTTTATATGCAGGGCTATATTTTTGCACTAATAAAAGTGCATGAATATACGTAGCAAACTCTTTGTGAAAGTTATTCTGTGGGATTGAGATTGTTTCTAGTTAGACCTGGGCATAACTACACTGATTGGGCCTGGCCTGGGCTAATTTTTTAAAAATAAGATTTGGGCGTGCTGTCTCATCTTTCCCGGGATCTGGCAGCCCTGAAGCAGGGCAGAGCGGCCTCCAGAGACGAGGGGGAGGTGCACTTTTTTTAACGTCCCATATCGACGACGTCACACTTTTGAGGGTGTTTCTGTATTGCTACCGTATACTATACTCGTACAGTAGATAGATCGTACACAAAAACACAGTTCTTAGAAACAGAGTGACGTGTTGTTTTTTTCTGTGTGTGAGAGGCAGCTTAGGCAAAAATTACAAATTTGGTAATAAGAGCAATAAGAGGATTTACAACTAACATGTGTTGTGGAGTTTACTGTAGCGGATGTTCCCTGTACTATGTAGTACCGCTACTGCGTGATGATGATGACACCTTTTTTTATTGGTCTGCGTCGATGAGTCACGCCAGTAGACTTGCCTAGGTAGGTCGAACGTCGACTGAACTGTAGTGTAGGTACAGTGCAGACAAAAAGGCATAGCTTTTGACGCCCCATTGTTTGGTGGGCGGAAGACGACGGCGTTTTCCCAAGAAACCCCGTTTGCTTTAACGGCCAGGCGGGGGAAGAGGAGGCCTTGTTTTTTGTCGGTGCGAGTTGACTGACTGATTAGAGGCCCTATGGCGTCGGAAGAGAGGGAGGTAGGGACGCTAAGGGAGGGCTTCATAACTGGGTCACCAGCTAATGCGGCGGAGAAGCAGAAAAAAGGGAAGGAAATAAATGTTAGGCATAGTCAACTTTCGATAGGCAGTTATTTGGGAAAAGTTTACTAAATCGAGGTTCCTTAAATTTGAGATCTTTAATATTTATATGTGAAGTTCTTTGCTAAATAGACGTACGTTCACTAAATCGAAGGTTCACTGTACACATTGTGAAGAGTGAGGAGGACAGTTGCGTCGTCGAAAAAAAACATCTGAAGGGAGATATTTCTGAGATGCAGGAACAGTGGAATCTCGATCATAATGACGTTGGTCGGCACGAAATTTTGTTAAAGTGAGATCTTTCGCTATATCGAAGTGTTGGTGTGGGTACCTATAGTAGCATTTTGGCAAGCAGACAAAAATGTTATAGTGGAGGTTTATGTTAGATCGAGATGCTCTATATCTAGATTTCACTGTACTGCATTAATCGTAGTACGTACAATGTGCCTGTGTTGTTATTGCCCTCCCCCTCCGCAGCATCGTTGTCCATGTCGCAAAAGTGAATGATGGAGGAGGCTTTTTAATGTGGCCGTATATGTATTTTTGTAAAAAGTAGGTTGCATGGCAGTTGTGGCAGGCGGGAAATCCTATTTTTGTACGTACCCTAGTTAGTGACAGGAGGAGGGGGAGGACAATCTTTCCAGGCTGCATTGCCAGCCAAGTGTGACTTGGTACAGGTACAGTCAATTTGCACTACAGTGAAGTTGACTGTCAGTGGAAAGAACTGTGTCACTATAGTGTCTTACTGCTTTTGACTGCACCTTTTAGTACAGTGTAGTGTAGTGTAGTAATACAGTACGATTTGTTTTTTTTCTTAAAAATAGGCATATTGGATGTTGGAAAAGTCATTTTTGCGTGACACCGGTGAAGAACCGAGAGAGAGAGAAACAACCTGTAGTAATGTGCGGCACGATGGGAAAAAGAAAAGGAGACAAGAGGGAAGAAAAGAGCCGCCGCCAAAGGGGGGCATTGAAAAACAATCTTGAGGCCGCAATTTCGCCTCCTCCTCCTCCTCCTCCTCTACGTTGGAGCACTCGCTGCTGCTGTTTCTGCTATCGGACCGGAGGTGGTTACGTAGCATCAGACCCACCATTGCCCCCGCCGCCGCCGCCGCCGCCGCCGGCCGCTTCCCTGCCACCATTACAGCGAGCGCTGTGTGTGTACGTGCGACATCGTAGGCTGCCATTTTTAAGCGATCCTTGTTCCCTTCCCTCCTCTCCTCTTGTCTCTGTGTGGTGTAGTAGGCCTTCTTCCTCCCTCCCCTTCTCCTCTTTCGTCCTCCTCGCGACCGACCTACGTCGTTCCGCGCCAACCGGCACCTCCGACGACGACATTGACGACGGCGACCGCCGCCACTGCGGTGGGGGCGGCGGCGCCGGCGGCTGCCTCCTCCTTGATGGCCGCAGAGGCGGCGGATGGACAGAGTAAAGAGGCAGGCTTGAGCAACAGCCCCCCTTCTTTTCTCCCTCCCAACTCGGCAGAGTACGAGGGCAAGCAAGCAACGTCCTCCTCTCCTCCTCCTCCTTCTCCTCCTTCGCCGGCATGCTCTGCACCAGCCCCGCTTTTTGTGCGAGTGCGCTTGCCTTCTCTTTTCTCTCTTTCTCATTCTCCGCCTCCTGGAGTGGAGTCGTGGTGTGCTGCTGTCGCTCGCTCACCCTCAAGGAGGAGGAGGCGGAGGAGGAGACCACGAGCAAAGTGTGGCTTAGAGTGATACGCGTAGTGCGGTGGAGAACAAGGAAGGTCTTCTCGCCAAGAATCACCCCACCCCGGGATGAACCCGGTGTTGTGTAGACCACCCGGAGGAACTGACGGAGGGCGCCCTTTCCTATCCTCTCTGGAAGGGTCAAGGTCTCCTTTGGTGTGTGTTTTTTGCAAATCGGAAGGAGTCGTACAGTAGTTAGTTCTGGGTGGGGCGTGCCAAGACTGCCAAGACTTTTCTGGGGAATCTACTTGCCGCCCTTAGCTACCCTTAGCTAACACCGTGACAATAAAAAGAGAGAAAGAGAGACAGACATTGTGAAGAGAAGGTGCAAGTGTGCTCATCATTTTTTTTTCTCTCTCCCCGCCTGCTTATCCTCCCCTCGCTGCCTCCCTCCCTCCTTTCTCGTCGTCGTCGTCATCTATTCCTGGCCATTCCCTCTGATTGTGTTCTCGTCTCTCGGTGTGTGCAGTGAGCTACAGAGAGAAGGGAGTAACTAGGGGCAACTCGACTGTCCCCCTCCTTTCCCCCCTCCTCCCGCGACAGTGTCCGTGAAAACGTGAGGAGCATTTGTCTTGTCGCCCTCGCTGCTCTCGCTGCAGAGTGTCGCAAGCGACGGCGCCAACATCACCCAGGAGGAGGAGAACACGGTGTTTTTCCCCAGTAAGAAGTGTTGTTGTAACTGCTACTACACTTGGGGAGGGGTCTGGGCTGGAGGAGGCCGAAGAGGGAGCCGTGTGAGGGGGGAGGGGAGAAAGGACGGAAGCAAAAGAAAGGTAATTATCCGAGAAAGGTCAGCCCGGAGCTTTCAATTATTCATATCAGCTCTTGTAAATGCCACCAAATGACATTCCAATCTCCTAGCAGCGCTTCGCAGGAAACGAGAGAGAGAGAGAGAGAAAGCATATCTTAACCGTGTAATTTTGGCCGCCGTGGCAGTTTCTCTAAATGTGTTGGAAAGAGAGCAGCAGGGACGTGACACAGCAGAGTACGAGTGAATGCTACCACAGTGGAAGGAAGCTACAGGCACAAAACGTTTTAGTAAGCAAAACATCGTCAAAATGGTATTTGTCGTCACGTGGAGACGTATCATGTCGAGACTTCACTGTGCTACTACTAGTTATAGTGATGTTGGTGTTGCCCTCATTTCTTTACAGCGGGGGTGACAAAGTGCTAAGCTCTATGTCACATCGGCGTGAGACCCTCTTTCATTCGAGCAGACTTTTGTGAACTTGTGCTCTCTCGTGATTTCGTATTCCTTCTCCTCCTCCTCCTTTTTCTGCACGGCTGGAGATGCAGTGACGTGATAAGCATGAAAAGAACCGAGGGAAAGAGAGAGAGACAGTTGTGCACTCACTGTACGTGCATAGTACACGCTGCCGAGTGTGTAGGCCTTTTCCCCCCTCTCCTCTCTCGGCCCAGACCAATCTCTGCCACATTCCCCCCCCCCTTTTTCCTCCTTTCTCATACAGGCCTGCAAGGTGTGGGAAAGGGGGGCGAGCGAGCGAGCAAGCGACGAGCGAGTGAGCGTGATGCATTCACCTTTTCTGAACGGTCGTGGTTTTCGGAGTGGATGGAGGGCAAAAGATATTTCCACCCGTCCCTTCCTCCCTCCCTCCACCATTAAAGTTTTCCTTCTCTCCCTCCCCTGGCAACGCGTAGAAGGAAAGAGCAAATTACCGCCTTCCTCCTCCTTCCTTTCCACTCTTTTTTGG
>JAAUYM010112718.1_pt1 | contig 12715 bp, 14 predicted proteins | sample 7278001 | NCBI WGS metagenome assembly JAAUYM01 (sample SAMN14350224, study PRJNA611818) | marine sediment metagenome | isolation source: surface marine sediment (1.8m) | place: French Polynesia: Moorea | collected 2018-08
GAGAGAGAGAGACGCAGACCACCAGCACCACCGAGATATGGGAGAAAGAAAGAAAGCAGAAATTGGATGCCGGGGAGGAGGAGGAGCTTACAACCTGATCCCGTCCTCAAGTCCGCCATTTTTGAAGCAATGTTTCAACAATTTCTGCTTGTGTTTGTTCTTGCTGCGGCGGCATCAAAAGCTTCTCTCTCTCTCTCCCCGGTTCATTTGTCTTCACGCTTGGAAGAGTCCCTCTTCCCCTACTATACGGATGGATCTGCAGCTTGTGAAACTACAGTGGAACTCGGTTAATCGGGACTCGGAATTGATAGGAAAAGAAACAGAAATTATTGTGTTGGCACGTGGCACTCCGTCAAATGAAAAATTCGAATATTTGGGAAAATTGTGCAGTTTCCCTACTTGTCCTGTGTTTGTTTTACTGCACCAGTTCGTTTGCACCATTTTATATTTTTCTTCATATTTCATCTCCCCCGTTGCTGGCGAGCGAGCGATGATTACGTCAAAAAGGAGGCGGGAGCATCAATCGTCATCACTCTGGGCTTGTCGCTACAGAAATGGTCCTCCTCTTTTTTTTTTATTCACTCCCAAATAATGAACGCACCCACACACTCTCTTACGCCTCCCCCGGACCTTCACAGTGTTGTTGTTGTATCCAGGCCATCTTCTTCCATTTTCTCGAACAAAAAAGAGGAGAGAGAGAGCGTCATCATGGTTGTCAGGATGAACAATGACATTCTGCCTAATTTCAGCTCGAGAGAGAAAGAGAGAGAGCGACGGCGGCGACAGCGGCGACGGAGGTGTAAAAGCGACAAGAACAGAATCCGTTCAAAGACCTACGGTGAGACGATGACGGAGAGCGAAGAGAGTCTTCAAGTGACTTTAAGCGAACAGAGTTTAAGTGGGAATTACACTCTGTTGTACGGGGTAGGTACTAAGTGTCTCAACAAGAAGAAGAAGAACATCAACATCTTGTTACATTCTATGACCTGTCGGCTTCGCTGCAGGTAAAAAAGGAAGCCAAGGAAGGGAAGGAAGACAGGGAAGAAAATATCTCCGCTCGAGGCGATTCGAAAACAAGTGACGGCGATTAAGACCTCTCTCCTCCTCCTCCTTCTTCAATGTCTCTATTCACGAAGAAAAGTTTCGGAGCATAACTTCTGCGCATGGAGTTGGAAATGTAGATGATCCAATTCGTCAACGGTTGGGACGTTCCTCAAGCACTCCATCCGGTCCAGTGTTCCCGGCATCATGCCAAGGAGAGCTGACGTCTCCCCCCTCCCCCTTCATTTTTGCTGTTTGTTCTTGGCTCCGCCACATCTCTCACCTGTCCAGTGCCATCCATCTTCAGTGGACGTGGTGGCTAGACAAGAGACCCGCTAAATTTCTGCGTCGTGGGCCAGTTTGAGCCGTAAATGATAGGATGGCAAGAACAAGAGCGGCCCGCGGACGAGCACTTTCAGTCTTCCAGGCCTCTGCGGTCGAGTCTCTGGTTGGCTGCACCATCCAGGGTGGTGGTTTCTACAGTCAACTTTTGATTTTTTAAGTCGCCCGTCAGCAGAAAAGAAACCCTTTGCCATATTAAAGCTTTTTACTATATAAAAAGTAAAAATAGATCTTTATTGTATTAAAAGTTTTACTGCCACTATATCAAACAGCACTATTACAAGAGTCGACTGTATGTACCTACTACAACAGTATGTGGCTGGATACAAATGGAGTCATCAGAAAAAAGGGGGGGTTGCGCCGGCCCCGACGCGACACCTGACTTCCTCCACTTCACCTAATCTTTCTCATAATTTGGTAACAAAAGGGTTGACGTGGACAAAAGGCAACGGCTTCGCTCATACGTACCCGCAAGGGGGAGAGGGACATAAAAAAAAAATTAGCGTCCGACTATACGTAGGGCACAGCTAATTTTTTCCACCACTCGACGAGGGTGCAGAAAAAGTGCTAATTGAAAAAGCAGACAGGTATGGCACAGGGGTGAAAGGCAGGGAGGAAGACGAGGCGAGGTAGACAAGAACTCAATTCGCTCATGCTGCAGAGGAGAAGGAGGAGATTTGTCACTGTCGCCCGATGGATTTAGAAGCGAGGAGGAGGCAGGAAAAGAGAAGAGGGGAAGGGGGAGGGGTTGCTGAGTTGACGAGAATTAACCCGGGCGCAACTGTGAACAACACCTCTATGTACGGAGTACGTACGCAGTAAGAACACTTTGCTCCATGAAGGCAGCTCCGTGTTAAGTCGAGAGAGACAAATTTATGTCGGAGGAGAGAGAGAGAGAGAGGCGGCGGCGACACCTTGCAAGCGACAAAAAAGAAGTCTTTTCTTCTTCTTCAGGAATTAAGCCGCGAAAGATTGCATTCTTTGATAGCGGCGGGAAGAAGAGGAGGAGGAGGAGGAGGAGGAGGACGGACGAGGAGGAGGAGGACGGACGAGGAGGGAGACGGGGCGATGACAAAACCGCTTCTCTCTTTCTCTGCCCTTTTGATGCATGTCGAGAGGAGGAAAGGATACCGTACAATAAACGGCCCCAAAAGTGAGCCAAGAAGACTGGAAGAAGGAGAGAGAGAGAAAAAAAAAAAAAACAAGAACGAGCAATGTTCTTACATCTGTGAAGAGGTAAGAAGGAAAAAACATGGGATAAATCAATTCTGTACAACGTTAAAAATGCGGTTTTGAAAGAATGAAGTTGTTAACCAGGATAAGCCAGTTGTTATCCACATGTCGACAAAAACAAATGAATCAGCACAAACAACAAAGATGCTTTTCAGCTTGATTATGTACTCGTATAACAATAACAATAAAGAGGAAAAAAGCAATATGTCCTAGGACTTCGTCGCGGACAACACGAGGGAGGAGCAAAAGAGGTCTTCTTGATGGATATGTTTTCACTTTGATGCACCTTCCTTCTCTCCCTCTTCTTTTTTCTCTCCTCTCCAGAAACTTTTTGGCCCTCCGCCGATATCTCCCTCTCTTATCGCCGCGCGTTCATTTTTCACCTTCTCCTCCTCCTCCTTCTCCATGCAAGCAAGGCCAGGCCAAGCCAAGCAGGCACCCCTTTTGCCAAGGCAGAGTCAAGTACTTCCTCGCTTACGGCAGCATCTTCCCTCCCCATCTCTCCTCTTCCCTTCTCCTCCACGATGATGGACGTCGGGGGCTCATCAGAGTCAGAAGATAAATCAGGCTGTCCGGAGAGAAAAAGAGGAGGGGGGAGGAGGAGAGGAGAAATGAAGACGTAAAATTTACGCTGCCTATCAATCTGAAGGAAGGAAGGGAGGGAGGAGGAGGAGGAGGAGGAGGAGGATGGAAGAGGAGGAGGAGGAGGAAGAGGAGGAGGAGGAGCTGGCGAGGTCTTGACAGGGGGGAGGGGAGGAGGAGTGACGGACGGACGGAATGAGACAGGCAGACAACACCTTCAAAAGCGAGGTTGGAAAGGAGAAAAAATGTGCATGAAATGACGACGCGCGGATTAGGATGTCTGAATGGGATATTAGTGGGCACATTTGCGGAAAATTAAAATCGCAAATGCTCACTTTGAATTCTATGGTGGATGGAAGGGAGGTCGGAGGGGGAGTGGAGTGATGTGGTGCCAAGTCCGTCGCGTAAATCTTCCAAGAGACTTGAGCCAGCGGGTTGGAAATCGAAGCTGAGCAAGACGAGACAATCCCAAGTCACTTCTTCTTCTTCACCACTTCAGTTGGAAGGCGAAAAGGGCAGTTCCCAAAAACTCGTGTCCTCAGACCACCTCCTCCTCCTCTGCCTCAGCCACAGCCACGCCTACAAGATTGATCCGATTAATCCCAGTGACAGGTCTCTCTCTCTGCCCTTCTTGACTTGACTCACCCGGCGGGACAATTGCTAATTTTGTGGAGCAAATATGTGTTTCTACATAATTGCTTACGTTCACACAATATGTGCAAACCTGTAGAAACACGCCATTCGCGCTAGCATGACTAATTCTATTCATTGCAAGTTCCAAGACTGAGTATATTATCACAGCTGTTGAAAAAAACTCATCCTGAAATGTGCTTTTGATTGTCAAGGAACGTATCATTAGACTACCACACATCAAAGACACGTTTCATTGCTTAGACATGTAATCTCACCAACATTTGTTCCTGAAGGTATGTTCCATAATCCTGAAGAGTCCCGTCGGGTGCTCCCTCCGTCTCCCGGCCCCCTCCTCCCCCCACATCAAGTCGACGAATACGGGTAACTCGACTCTGCCTCGTCACGTGGAGGAGAAGAGGGGGGGGAGGGTTTTGACGTGGGGCCACATTTCATCTGGCTGATAGCGTCTCCTTCTTCCTCTGCCCTGCTGAAGACGGGAAAGAGACATGTTGGGAAATTTCTAGAAAGAGAGGAGGAGGAGTGGGATGCCGAGATTTCCCCTTAAGGAGGTGTCTTAATTGTAAATTGAGTCCTCACCTACGGAGCACAAACTAATAACTCGCGTACCTGGCGAGCATGGCAACTGAAGACACGTCTAAAAAAAAAGAGCTTAACCGCAAACCTTTCCTTTTTGAAAGATTTCCCAGTCTTCGCACCCGCAAAGTCAGGAGGGGAGAAAATTTCTCATGCGCTGCAGGCCCCCCCCCCTCCACTCCCTCTTAATTCCGGGGCGCGCAGCAGTGACGCCTTTCTTTCATGGCGAAAGAGAAAAAAAAATGAAAATTTGTCCGGTGTCTTCTTTTTCCTTTTTTTCCTCGATGCCCCCCGGGTCTCCCGCCGAGAGATTTGACGTCTCTCTCACTCTCTGTCTCCTCTGTTCACGCACGCACACCGCCCTGCCAATAATATTTCATCAAGTCCCGTACTACTAGTACTACTACGTACAGTCAATATCCGATTTTGGCAAGTTCGTAACTCGACAGTTCTTGTTGCACCTTAGTCAAACATTCAATCAATTGTGGCAAGCATTCGATTAAATGCAACTTTTTGGGTCATGAGAGACATTTTCATAACTTAATATCGACAGTACTAAGAGAAAATAAAAAAAATCGAAATCTTGCCTCCTCCAGAAAAAAAAGGTGTGTGAACGAACAACCGAACGCTGCTGCTGCTCCAGAAAAGCCATCACGGGCGATAATGATTTCCTGTCTCTTATTTCCCGGGGAGCCTCTTTCTTTTCGTCTTTTCAGGGAGGAGAGAGAGAGAGAGAGATGACAAATGGTATCGGGCCAATAACAAATGAAGCGATTTCTCTGTGACAGGCAGGGGAAGAAGAAAAGAAGCTCCGTCCTCTCCTCGCCCCCCTTCCTCCCTCTCGCCCTTAGGCTTCCTGCCTCTGCTGACGATTTACCTCCTCCCAAGTCGATATCAGCGTCTTCCCCCTCTTTTTTTTTCGAAAGTTTTTTGGGGGAGGGGGGCGCGCCTAATGATCAGGAATGCTGCTGGCAGGCAAGTAATCAGCCCTATTGTCTCTGAGAAAAGAGAGAGAGAGAGAGAGGAAAAGAAGAAGTTGAAGAAGCCCCCTTTGGCGAAATGCCACTCCACAACAGACGACTGATGCTCTCTCTCTCTCTCTCTCCTTCTTTCTTATAGTCTCTGATAATGAGACATAGCTTTCGTCAGTTGGGGGAGGGAGGGGGGGAGCCGATATCGGGATGCACCGTTATGGACTATTTAATCGCAAGCCACACACAAAAAAAACTACTACACACACAGCATGGTTTCTCCCGGACAGAATTTTGAAGAATTATGTTTGATTCCGTGCGCAACAGCAGACTGGGAGATGATGGGAAAGTACGTACAGTAGACGCGACTCAATCCCTGGCGGCATATTCCCCATCACGTGCCAGGCCAAATAAGGGGCTCTTAGAGGACGTGGTGGCATCGTGAGATGGCAAATTTGCCTTTTTCCCCCTCCTCCCCTTTTCGGGGGTACAATTACGGCTGTGTGCAGCTCACCTTTTGGGTCTTAGCAGTCAACACACATACTGCACCATTTCAGCTGCCTTGTCAGTAAGGCAAGGCAAGCTTTGGCATCACTTCTTGAAAGTTTTTTTGTGTGGAAAGCGTACTGCTACAGTACATTTAAGAGACAATTTAGTTGACTTGTTGGATTCTAAAATGTTTAGCACGCTTTTCTCAGAGCGCTTGCAAGAAGGATGGCGAAGTTTTGTCTTACTGCGGCCGGATGAAAAGATCAATCGGACAAAAAAGAAGGAAGGAGAAGGAGGAGAAGGAGAAGCGGCCAGAGAAGCCACCACATTGTCTCTACTATATAGTGGGGTGAAAGAAAAAGGGGGAAGAAGAGGGAAGGAAGGAACCGGAGAGAAATTGCTGTCAATACACCCACCCCGTCCCTCTCCTCTCTTCCTTTTTGTCGGCACCGCCGGCCATGTAAACACAAAGTGGTTTCCCGCAAAAAAAGAAAGAAGTGGAAGAAGGAACTAATCCCGTGCTTGCTGACTTGGCTCATGCTGACTATTGGAGAACTCTGTGTGTGTGTGTGTGTACTAGTATACGTAGAAGTCAGGGTGGTCAGATGGGTAATTTTATAGTCTTTTTGGGTCTACATGGGTCTTGTGGGCTTAATAACAAATAAAAAGTATTATAGTTGCCCACTAGGGTTTGTGGCTCCTTTAGACTTGTGCGTATTTACTGATGGGGCCGAGTAGTCCATACTTCTGGATTGGGCAACCCGTTTAGGCTTTCTAGTATCTGGCAATCCTGCTAGAACTTTTGGTATGGGAGGTGTCGAATTCAGTTCACAACCGCCTGTTCCCCTCTTTACTTTTATTGAATTCTGCAAAAGTTTTCTCTAGGTCTCACCGGAGAGAAAGTTGGGAGAACTGTTGCGGTTGCGAGATATGTGCACATCTCTCCCAACGCATGACGAGGAAGGGAAAGGAAAGGATTGGAAGTTCTCAGAGTGGAAAAAGAAGACGAAGAGACGACGGCGATGGACGATGCCAGAGGCAGATGGACCAACGCTTGAAGCAGCACTGCAGAAGAAGGAGCAGGAGGTGGTGGTGGTGGGATTGGATGGACAGCAGGGGAGTCAAAGGAGAGCAGAGTCATCCTGCTTTGTGTATTTGAGTGACTGGGAATGCCAGATCATGCAACTCCTCCTCCTCCTTCCCCCTTGGGGTCCTCCTCTCATCCCTCCCCTCCCCTCCCCTTCACACTTCCTCTGACTGACTGCTCCGCTCCTCCCCCCTTCACAGAGATTTTTTTTTTCAAAAGGAAGAGAGTAGATCGCGGAGGTATGGAGTTAAAAATTTCACTTCATCTCTCACCCACCAGCCCCCATTGTGCTTCCCTCGATTTCACAACTTTGGAAGATCTTTGTGCGGCAGAATTGATTTTCCTCCCCCCTCCCTGCACTCTTGCACTACACACAGAAGAGATTATTGGATCAGCCAAATGACTGAACTATTTTTTTTTCCTGTTTCAGAAGCATTTTTGCTTCTTCACTGTATTACGTTTTTAAAGCCTGGCTTTTTTTCCCATTTTGAAACGAAGTCTCCGAAAGCATCGTAGGTACCTACTAGTACATAGAAGGGGAGTCAATCCTGGTCGAATCAATCACCTGAGCGGCGGCGATGGCGACCTTGTCAGACCTCTTGAACGAAATGCCTCATCTTCGCAAAAGGAGGAGGCGACTCTTCTTCTTCTTCTTCTTCTTCTTCTTGCCCACACACGGAGGTGTCCGTCCACGAGCTGTGGCGGGCGATCCCCGCATGAATCATAGGGGAGTTGACAAAAGGTGTTCATCAGCCACCTTCGGAGAGTTCACGTATAGGGGAGCAGAACTTCTCGCGTATTCGAGGTACCCATTCCCCCCGATGATTTAGGGAGAAGCACTGAAAACATCTGACAAAAGTTATTAGTGTGCACAGAGTACTACTTGACCACTTTTTGGCGGCAAAATCGCCCTAAGCCCTACTACCTACCTACTTCTATTCCCCCGACAAGCGGAGACTGCATGCGTGTATGGTGGATAATATATTGTCCGTCAGTCCACGGTCTCCCCCCCTTCCCCCCCGCCCTCAGTCATGCCTCTCGCCTCCTCCTCCTCTTCCCCTAAGCCCGTGTTGGGATTACCACACCTTCTGCAGGTCGGAGGAAGAGAAGGAGAAGAAGGAGGGATCAATCAGGACTTGATTAGATCGGCTTTGGCGGCGGCGACGGCGGCAACGACGACGAAGAAGACGGAGGAGGAAAAATTATGAGGCATCAGAGTGACTTGCACGATGTGTCTCCTCTCTCCTCTCCTTCTCCTTCTCCCCACACATTGGTTGGGTTGGAGGTGTTTGTGGCTGGGGGCCATCTCTGTACGTTGGAAGTATTCTCTCCTCGCTTGTTGTGCACAGAGGAAAAAAAATCTGCAGCGCAGGTCGGAACAACAGCGACCAGCACCCAAATAAAGATGCAAGATTTATTGACGAAGCTAAAAGGTTTCTTCTTAGCTTACTTTTTTAATGTTGTAGTAGGCTTTCTGGAATTATTTAAACTTGGGCATATTTGCTGTTGGGATATTTTACAGCTTTTTAAGATCTGGCAGCTCTGGACTGGTCAATTTTCAAGACAATGATGGCCTCTTGAAAAAGGGATGCGTGTGACTCTGGATGCATTTACCATCATCATCTATCCTTGCAACCTAACACTCTTTGCAAAAAAAGAAGCTCCCTTTAGCTCATCCTGTGTCCTGAATGACAAATGCCTACTCTTCCTCAGTGTTATTGCTCCTCTGGGACAAAGGATGTAAGGAGAAGAAACCAAGAGTGACTATCTTTTTTCGGAGTGGGTGGCGGAGGAAGGAAGGTAGTAGTAGCATCAACCTGAAAATGAAACCTTTCCTCTCCCCCTCCCCATACTCGTCTCTTTCCTCCTCTTTCTCCCTGAAGCCGTCTAATATGTCCCTTGTTTTTGCTTCAAGAGGAAGTCGAACATCGAGATCCATGAACTTCCTTGTAGTCGTTTTCGTTCTCTTTTCTGTTCTAACAATCTGTCAGACATGCCACTCCTTTGCAATGACATAATTTTCTTTTCTCAAAGCGGTTTTTCTTGTTTGTTTTTACGGTAGGAGAAAGATGGAAGAAATATATAGAGCAGTTGGAAGGAGGTGGATGAGGAGGAGACGACGACGACGAAAAAGACGGCGACGGCGGCGGCACTCAGCGGTAATACGAGAAAGGGAAAAAAAAGCTGAACGTGCTCTGAATGCAGGTGCCGCCGCCGCATCCTCCCCCCCCCCTCTCCCTAAAACAGAACAACCGACACCGGCCAATTTGGACAATTGGAAGGAGGAGGAGAGAGTTAATTAGGCCGGGTGCGGCTGCCAAGAAGACTATAAGTGGGGGTGGCATGCAAGGAGGAGATGGCGAAACCTATATTGCACACACTAATAGCGCCAAGTAGAAGAAGGTTCTGATATCGGGTTGTCAGGTGAGCGTGGTGGGGAGGGAGGGAGGGAGGAGACAAATGGAGTGGACTGAGACGAGCGAGGGTGTTGTTTACAGGAAGAGAGGGAGGCAGGGAGGGAGAGAGGGAGGGACTTGCCTTCTAATTTCCCCCTCCCTTCTTTCCTAAGACGTGATCTCTCTCTCTCTCTCTCTCTCTCTCCCCTCTTTCTTGATGGGTGAGCGCTAAATATCGATCAATGACAAATGGATCTCAAAAGGGGAAAAAATGGCGAGATTGTGAATTAGCGCCTCTGAGGAAATTGCAGCTTCCTTGCTTCCCCCAACACTGGGTTATTAACGATCGAACTTAATTCTTGGGGCGCTTCTCTTGCCGCTGCTGCTGCTGCTGCTGCTGCATCCATTGGTGGTGGTGGAAAGAGAGGAAATTAATGACGCCCCCCCTCCTCCTTCAACTCAGCACCGAGAATTAGCGAGAGAATTTCGCCACTGATGACGACGTTACGTTACCCGAGTTTTTTTTTTCTTCACTAATTAATGGATTCTCCCTTGATTGGAGAGTCATTTTCCGATCCGAGGGCGACTTAAGAGGAGCTGGAGAAGAAGGAAAAGCCACCATCAAAAGAGAGCGTGCGACGAAAGCGCAATCGGTGTGTGGTAAACTAACTTCTCACTTCCCCCTTCTGCACCTTCTCACTTTGCAAAAGGGCGATTTTCCATCTCCTCACTTTTTTTGGGGGGAAAAAACAAATCGGAAAGGGAGGAGGGAAGTCCTTGCAGGCAGATTCGGCCCCCCTCCCTGGGCCACAAATCAAAAAGACCCCTCCCCTCTGCCAGTTCCACCGCAGCACTTTTGCCGAAAGCTTCCACCTCGCGGGAGATCAGAGCATTGACAGGAAGCAGACCTTTTTTCAGAAGAAAAAAAAAATCCAAGACACTTTTCCTGCTCCTCCTTCTCCTTCTCCGGGACATCACACGTCTTCTTCGCCAAGCGGGAGGTGTTCCTCCTCCTCCTCCCCCCTCCTCCGTCCCAGCATGCAGAAGTCACTCTCTCCCGCCTGGCAAAACTGCTCATGATTTACGACAAGTGACAGAAGTAACGAAGTCATCCCCCTGCCTCGGCAGCACCCAGCGCGCTGTCACCTTCCTCTTTCCTCCTTCCTCATCCCAGTGGGACGGATGAGATGGGGAGGCAAATCATTGCAGCCAGCGGGCCGCATCACACACATGTACCGGTACTTACCTATGTCAATGTGGCCCTACATAGAACTTAGCCGTACGAAGGCTGGCGTGGCCAACCTGGCCGCTTTTGGCCCGTGGGTGTCTATTTGCCTCCATCGTCCCCTCCCCCTCCAAATATTTTGAATGCGCCCAACGGCTTGAGTGACAAGGTGTTTACCCTGCAGTGCAGTGTCGCTGCTACGGGACAAAGCCGACCTCTGTCTCTGTGTGCCGTGAGAGCCCAACCCGCGGGGTATGTGTGCGTGTGTAACGTGTGAGGGACATATGAGACGATGTTGAGCGGGGGCGAATGGGTCTCTCTCTTTGCAGCACAGGTGGCCGCCTTAACAGGAGATAGAAGCAGCATCAGTCGAGCTGTCAGGGAGGGAGGGAGGGGAGGGGAGGGGAGGAGAGCGTGGATTGTGTCAACGAGACTTCACCGCATGCGGCATCTCTCTCTCCCTCTCCCTCCTCCTCGCAGTTGGAAGAGGAAGACGGGACTGTTTTTAAAATCTCCGAAATTTATTATGCGCTCTCGCGGAGGGGGGAGGGAAGAAGTGGAAGTGGAAGAAGAAGAAGGGCGATTCATGCGATCTCCTTCTCGAGAAATCAAAAACTTGACTCAGCCTGTACCGGAAAACGGAAAAAAAAATCTCTTCCTCTTCTGCTCCTCTCTCTCAGATTGGATGTGAAAGGCAGACACATAATTTTCGCAAGAAGGAAAACCTCGCCTCCTCCTACTCCCCCACTTTCCCCAGATATTCTTTCTCTCTCTCTCTAAAACGGCTTTTTTCTCCATCCTTTTTTTTCTCTCCTCTTCTTTCTCCTTCTGCGGTGGCAAATAAGCTTCTTGGGTTCTGACTTTGACTGCTTCAAGTCGATCGCTTCTGACGTCTCCAAATCTTAAATCACTCCTTTTCTCCCCCTCCTGCTCCTAGCACAGCAGCAGCAGGAGAAGCAGAAGATGAAGCTTCCTTCCCCTTCTTCTCTCAGCCCTTCCATTTGCAAGAGAACGTGAAAAAAGGCGGAGGAGAAGGAGGAGAGGAAGGGAGAAGAGTCTGACATTGACGAACTGAATGTGTCACTTGATAAAGAGTGGGTTGCTCCTTCTTCCTCTCTCTCCTGCTCCTCCTGCTCCTCCTCCGCATGAGTGATTTTTGCGTTCTCCTCCAAGTACGTTTCATTTTCGGACTTGGGGAGAGAGGGAGAGAAAGAAAAAGCGTCGGTCTGTCTGTCCATCCCCCTTCCTCCTTCTTCTCCTCTTCTTCCTCCTCCTCCGACCCCTAAAACAACAATCATTACTCTTGTTGTCCCATCAAGACCTTTTTTTTCTTCTTCCTCCTACGCCCTCACACACAACTCCTCGCCAGAAGGAGGAGATGGGGAAGAAGAAAGAAAGAGAGAGGCCACATGTTTCTCTTCAGGTTTTTCTGACGGATGCCACACAGGGGAGATGGGGAAGGGGGAGTGGGGACTGGAGAAAAAAAAGAGGAGAGAGAGACAGAAAGTACGTACAACGAACTTTTGCTTGTAGAAAATTTGGAAAGGTTGATGATCCGTCCAGCAACGAAATTGACAAATTCGTGCCGGATATTCAAGTGCAACAAAACAGCTACCAAAGTTAACCCTACCTTTTACCCTGCGTACACTTACATAGCGATGGCAGCGACATCTCTTTTCTACTTTTGGAGTGTTTCTGTTCGAGCGGATCTAAGATTTTTCCTTGGTCTCTTGAAGGGAGGAGGCGAGGGGGGGTTTCAAATTTCACCGATTTTTTCTCGAAACAAAGAGATAAAAAAAGAAGCTAAGCTAGAGGGAAATCTCTTAGATGGATGGAAAGCTGAAAATACGAAGTAATAACTTTTGTTTTCCGTCCGGATCTCGCAGCGAGCAAGCAAGAATTTCCACTTTGATGACAAGAGTCGATTGGAAAGCGTAGGTTGGGTACGTACCTCACTTGTCACTGTACATAAAAATGCATTGCTGTCTTTTTTCGCTCCTGATTATGCTTTGCGATCGATGGTGGTGAGTGGTGACATATCTTTTTTTTCTACTTTTGGTGCTCTGACGTAACGAACGAACTTTGTTTCTGTTCCTGTGGATTCTTTCGGAGTGGTCGGAGA
>JAAUYM010092842.1_pt1 | contig 12708 bp, 20 predicted proteins | sample 7278001 | NCBI WGS metagenome assembly JAAUYM01 (sample SAMN14350224, study PRJNA611818) | marine sediment metagenome | isolation source: surface marine sediment (1.8m) | place: French Polynesia: Moorea | collected 2018-08
CTCCAGGTCTGTCTGCATGACTTCTTTCTGGAGGTCATTTCCCATATCTTTTTTTTTTCATTTTTTGTGACGGGAACAGGTTAAGAATTATGAACTGCGAAAAGGGCTTCTGTTGAAATTCCCTTTCTTCTTACTCAACGTGAATCCAAAGGCACCGAAGTAAGAACATGGAGGGGAAAATTCCAAACGAAGCAGTTTGGCATATATTTGCGTACACTTCCCACTCTTTCCGAATTTCGAGCATGGTTGGTACGTACCACCACTTGCTCTGATATCCTGTGTGGGTCGTCGTGAGGTCGTAAATTTTTGCTTCTTCTTCTTCTCCTTCTTGCCGCAGCGGCTGCGGCGGCTGTGGCGGCTGCGGCGGCTGCGGAAGCACTTTTATTATTATCACGCCCACCACAGAGGAGAAGAAGAATGAGAGTTTTTTTCTTCTTCTTTTTCTGCCCCTTTTTAACGGCATAATTAGATTAATGGGGTTCCGCAAATCCGTGAGAGAGAGAGAGAGAGAGACAACACAGCGATTTTTTTAAAAGTGCCATTTGTCTTAAATTTACAAAAGCTTTCGTTGCTTCCGTGTGCAGTGCAAAAGAAGAAGTATTAAGTACGTTTAGGTTCTTTCCTAGAACCTTCTCGGCTTTGTGGTGGCAGAGTGAGGGAGTGAGAGAGAGAGACCCCCGGCAATTAAAAACCCATCCATTCAGGCTAAAAGTGTTTGTTTCTTATCCCCAGAATTCCGGCTTCCACCTAGTTTTTTTTTTGTTCAAGGCCTTCTTGGCACAAGTCAATTTCCCGTCCTACTTGGAAATATTATTATCTAAATACGGAAAGGTTCGTCTGTGCCTCACTAATGGCGCACTTCCTTGTTTCTTTTCTTTCTTTTTTAGAGAATCGACTGGAGCCCCAAGGATGTGGACAGGGAACTCTGTCTCGTGAAGGGAAAATCCGAGGTAAGCTAATGTACATAGAAAAAACCTACGTATTTACTTCTGAGACGTGTTGATTTGAGTATTAGTCTAATTGCGCGAAAGTATGCACTTTTTTTGTCTCATTCAGTAAACCTCCGCTACACACAAACTTTTCTAAGCCAGGAATAACAGCCAAAAAATCGGTTATTTGCAAAGAATGCTGTAACTGCCAAATTAGAGATTTTGTAATACATATACTGTATAACGTTTGCAGGACTACGTACCATAGTATATCGAGTGCGTCCATAGGAGAGAAATTAGGTGGCTTTATTACTCCCCCTCTCCACATTTTTTTTAACCACGTGCAAGATGCATTTCAAAATGAAAAAGATAACGCTTCATAGCGAGGAGGGTGGGGGGGAAAGGAGAAAAATATCGTGTCGGATTTTATGGGAAAATCAAGGCCCCTCCAGAAGTTTTCTTCAGAGCTGTCGGAGGAAAAAAAAAAGAGGAGTTCCTCCCTGAAAACGGGTGCCCCATTTCGCGTTCCACGTAAGGGGCTTTCATTATATATTCGAGACAATGGGAAGGGAAGGAAGAGAGGAAAGAAAGAACTTCCTAATTGCCACCTTCTGCAATGGAAAAGGGAAGGGGGGGCACAAGCACCAAAAGGATTGTGAGAAACGATTTCAAAGCATATTTTTTAGTGGCCAACTATTTTTTCTTGCTACGCGTTGCTTACAGCAAAAGGTTCGTCATAGACAAGCCTTTCAAGAACTTTTGTCGCATAAAAAACATCAAGATGGTTTTTTTTATGGCAAGGGTTGTTAGCTGCATAGGTGTGGAAAAAATGCAAGGTATCTATAATTATAGAAGGTGGGGATGCTGACATGGGCACTAAACACCATGGAAAAAGAAGGGAGGCTTTTGTCTGTCCTGATTATTCATGCAGATGGATATCTCTCTCTCTCTCTACCACTACTACTCCGGTTGCTGGCTGCAACCTGAGTGACCTCGCCTCACCAGAAAAGGCCTTTTGACAAAAGATGTTGCTCTTTAGTAAATTACAGTGGATGTTTGTTCAGTTACTGTATATGGCAAGATGTCTTACATGAGAGAGAAAAAAAGTTGCCCAAGAAAACATTTTGCCACAACTGAACATAGTACATATTACATCTCTCTCTCTTTCTCTTTTTCCGCAGTCCGACTGCCAAAACTACGTCCGCGTGTTCTCCCCGCTGGAGGGCGGCTCCCGCCTCCTCATCTGCGGCACCTCCGCCTTCAACCCCAAGTGCAGGCACTACAGCAACGGCGGCGCGGTCGAGTCCGAGTTCTCCGGCAGGGGGTTTGTCCCCTTCGACCCGCGCCACAACTCCACGGCCCTGGTGGCCGAGGACGCCCTCTACTCCGGCACCGTGGCCGACTTCTCCGGCTCGGACGCCCTCATCGTCCGCGGACGCGTCCGCACACAGCAGTATGACCTCAAGCACCTCAACGGTAACGGGCCGCGCTTTAAAGCAAAAAAAAAAAAGCACAAAGTCGCAACACAACATGATCAAATCGCACTAAGTCGCAAAACAGCATGACGAATTTTTCCCGGATCTCTTCCAGCGCCTCAGTTTGTTGGATCGGTGGAAGAGGGCGACTACGTCTACTTCTTCTTCAGGGAGACCGCGGTGGAGTACATCAATTGTGGAAAGGTAACAAGTACCACATGTACCGTACATGCTGCAGAAAGTTCCCAAGAAAGTTTATAGTTTTGGCCCTTTGGCCTTTTAATATACCGGTAGTATAAGAAATCATATTTAAGTAGAACTACGGTACCTAGTATATAACATGGTTGTGTATAACAAATGAGGTTGCTAGAGACAGTCGTTTAACACCACAACTTGTTTCTGTGTTAGGTTGTTTATTCCCGCGTCGCCCGGGTGTGCAAGCGCGACTTGGGCGTCTCCGTCGGCCTCTCCTCCTCCTCCGCCTCCTCCGACAACTGGACCACCTTCCTCAAGGCCAGGCTCAACTGCTCGGTGCCGGGGGACATACCCTTTTACTTCAACGAGATACAGGTAAAAAGTGGAGAGTCGTCAATTTTTAATAAATAAAGTCTTTAAGATTTATAATCATAATAATAATACATGTAATTATTATTTGCAGTCCATCCACCGTGCTGGCAACCAAGTGCTGGCCGTGTTCACGACCCCGTCGAACGCGCCGGCCGCCAGCGCCGTCTGCAGCTTCAGCCTGACGCGGGTGGAGGCTCTCTTCTCCAGCAGCGCCTTCAGGGCGCAATCCGGCGCAGACGCCAACTGGCTGCCGGTGCCGCCGGCGCAGACGCCAAGGCCGAGACCGGGACAGTGCCGGAGGTATGGTTACCCCCAAAGTTGAGCTTTTTAACCTCCCCCATAATCCTTTATTGGATAGAGTCAGCAGAAAGGCAATAAAGGAATTACATTGTTGGTGATGTTGCTCCCATCACTGATCTAGATATGCTTTTTTTTTCATTGTTGGCGCTGTTGTGTAATCTTGATGTTAATTTTAATCTTCTTCCTCAGCTCTTCCACGGACGCCAGCCTCAATTTCATCCGTCGCCATGTCCTCATGGATGAGGCGGTCTTGTCCGATGGCAACGTCTCTGCCCCCGCCGCTCCCGTCTTCGTGCAGATCAGCCACGGGGAGAGGCTCACCGCGATCACCAGCATGGAGAACGACGACCACAGGGCCATCATCCTGGCCGGCACCAGCGACGGCAGGATGCTCAAGATCTGGTCAGACAACAACTCCGGGAGGGTCAGGCTTCTGGAGGCATCCAGGTACAACATACGAAAAAGGAAAAAAAAAGAGTTTAGTTAAACACCGTCCTCCTCAGAATGTTTTCCCCTGGGGTCGCCGTGCGCGACCTGCTGGTGGCCTCCACGTCCTTGCACTCCTCCTCCCGGTGGTGGGCGGTGGCTACGTCGGACTCGTCTGTGGCGTCGCTGCCGCTGAGGAGGTGCGACTCCCTGGGCGCGTGCGCGGCGTGCGCGGGCGGGTTCGCCGAGTACGCGTGCTCGTGGGACGCCGCCGAGGGGGCGTGCGTGGAGTTAGAGGCCGAGAAGGAGTGGCTGGTCAGGAGGAAGGAGGACTGTCCGGAGGAGGAAGAGGAGACGACCACAACTGTCAACCAATATGTGAAACAAAAGGGTAAGAGTTAAGCGAGAAGGCGGTGCCAGTTTTTAATTTATAAAACAACACAATTTCACAATTTCAGACGATGATGCTCAAGGAGACATGTACAAGGAAAGACTTCCAACAGCTTCATCAGTCAATGTTGAAGAAGGAATCGGCAAGCCGAATGACACGGAAGAGGCCAATCACGGCCTGGAGGAGGAGGAACAGGAGGAGGAGAAAGAGGAGCCGTTCCAGATCCCCTTCGACGTGTTCGAGATCAACTCCAGGGCGGCGTCTGTCTCCTCCTCTTCTTCCGGGAGCGGACACCAGGAATACCACCGCCCGCCAGCCGTGGCAGCTGGCGGCAGCTGTCCCAGCTGCGTCTGCGAGTGCCCGGTGGAGGTTGTGGCCCGCGCCGGAAACGTCACCGTCGTCGGTGACCACGGCGACGGTGATGAGGAGGATGGCGAAGGCGAAGGAGCAGCTGTTGCCGACGACGTCCCTGAGGACGCCGCCGTGGTTGAGGAGCTTCGTCCGTCGTCGTCAGGCGCTGCGGACGATGGTGGTGGCGGCGGCTTCGAGGTGGAGAGCCCCTTCCGGAGGCAGCAGAAGAGGCTGGACGCCCTCCTGGGGATTATCGACAGCTCCGGCGGCGACGGAGGAGGAGAAGCAGATCATCAGGGAGAAGCATCCTGGGAGGAGAACGACCTCGACCTCGCGGAAAAAGGTCTGTTCGGATAGCAACTCTGGGAACTGTCAGCAACACTCTTTTTTATAATATTACCTTTTGCCATAGTGCTTCCGAAGCGCGAGTCGGGTCCGGCGTCTTCTGTCCGAGACCCTTCTCCTCCCTCGTCTTCTTCCCGGCCTTCTCCCCCGTCCTCCTCTTCCGCGGCGGCCGCTCTCTACTACTCCGAGCAGACGCTGGCGGCGGCCGCGCTCTCCTGCGCCCTCGTCTCGCTGGTGGTGGGCTTCGCGGCCGGCGTCCTCTGCTCCAGCTACGTCAGGGGGAAGAAGGCGGCGGCGGCCGCGGCGGCGGCGACGGCAGTGACGGCGGAAGTGGGCCCCGGAGAGGAGGAAGGGAAGAGGGGAGGAGGGAAGAGGCACAAACAGTACTTCGATTCTGCATCTATGCAAAGGTGTGTGTTGTACTGCCCTTTCTGGACAAGATACCCGACCAGACATACCGATTGTCTCGTCGGTACATATCAGACATATTTCAAGCATAATAACTTGCTGAATACTACTTTTTTTTCTCTCACATGTAATAGGCGACACGAATTAAACACACACCTGCTATTCATGTGGAGTTAAAAAAAGTTTAAACAAATGGCAGTCAAAATAGGCATATGACGTTGTTAGGTTATACTGTAGGTAATAGTAGCTTTACTATGTAGGTCAGAAGTGTCTTATTTTTAGTACTACATAGGCTTGATGTGGCAAGGGAAATAATGTCTATTGGAACTACATAGTATACTGTACATGTTTCCTCCCAAAGAACCCCGAGCGTCTCTCAAGTGGCCGAGGACGAGGAGGGCGGCTTTACCTCCGGCGGCGCCATCACCAGGGCCCTCAGCAGGCAGAACTCAATCTCCGACGGGAGAAAGGACGACGACAGGGGCAACTGCTCCCCTCTCCCGCCGACGAGCGCCAAGTGCAACGGCAGGACCATCTCCTCGCAACAACAACAACAACAGCAGCAGCAGCAGCAACAAGTCGGACTATCGAGGTGCTTGCCGCAAAAAGTGAAGAAGATCTACTTGTGAGAGAGAGATAAACTTGAAAGAAGAAAAAAATAAGATGGTGCAATGCAAATGGTTTTTCTTTGGAAAGAAGAGCGACTTCTACCTACTAGTCTCCTCGGGCAAGGAAAGGGAGAAAGCATGCATTTCAAGGCTGTGAATTTAATAAAATATTTCCTGAAGAGTTATTAAAGTTTGATGCCTGTTTCTCTTAGCAAATCCTTGAACCAAGGGGATTTTTTTCTCTCCAGATGCTGAACCAAATTTATTAGGCAGTACCCCTTTACAGTGCACTGTTTAGTCGTCAGCATAGCAGGGAACGAATCCCTCCGGGATTGGCACGGCCACCACCGTCTCCTTTGCTCCGGAGAGAACCGCCGGCAGCTGGAACCAGCTTTCCTCATCGGGATCGAAACTGTATGGGAAAGGCATTTGTGGGGGAGGGGGACAATTTTTTTTTTTTACTTTTCAAAAATCACGCCCGTGCAGTACACGCGCACCTGTAGATGGCGTCGGTGAAGCCCTGGTCGCCTCCCTCGCTGCCGCCGACGGTGACGAAGCTCTTCCCGTAGGGCAGGGAGGCGGCGCCCACCAGCCCGTGCGGGGCCTCTGGGCCGGCGCGCCAGGTCAGGGAGCCCAGCTCCAGGATCTCGGTGGAGCGGTCGGAGGAGTAGTCTGGGGAAGTGACTCCGCCGCCGAAGACCACGTAGCTGGAGCCGTCCGCCCTCTCGGCCAGTCCGGCCGGGCCGGCGTAGCGGTCGGCGGTCGGCGGGGCGATCTCGGTGAACAAGCGTTCGTCCCGACCCAGGAGCCAAGCCTGGCGGTTCCAGCTAATAATTACTGGATGTCCCAGGAAAGGTTGACTAACCATCAATTTCATTTTCACATAGTAATTACTACACAAAACAAAAAAATCTATGCTCGGCACCGAAATGTATGCTCAAATGGTGGCTACATAGCTAATTTAGCCACATTTTGGGGTGCCCAGTCGGAGGTCTGACTGAGCACTGATGTGCTGACTGAGTGCTGAAGTAGCCAACTTTCATATTACTTAATTAAAGGCTCTTCGTTGTTTGCAAATGCTGGCACTGAAGTCATTATGTAGTGTAGCACTAATGTAATGAAATTACCTTAGGTCCTTCTTCGTTCGGTCTTGCGTCAAGCAAAAGCAGATGGGAGGAATTGATCGCGAGTACGTGGTGGAGGTCCATCGGCCTGGAGACAGGCACCAAAAAAAAAGTGAGTAAAAAAAGTTTCACAACTTGTCCACAGCTTCTTCCAGCCACCTCGGAAGACTGATGTACTCTTCGAAGGAGCCGTCCTCCACGTGCAGGATCTCGGTGACGTCCAGCAGGTTGTCGTCGCCGAAGCTGGTGGAGCCTCCGGTCACCCACCACTCCTCGGGGGAGAGCATGATGGCGGAAGAATACCTGGAACAGGTTCAAGTCTTCTCATTGCATGCCGGCCTCCATACCACTTGAAACCAGAGTTGCCATCTCTCAGCCAGTCGCGGTGACAACTTTCCCAGCAAAATATATGTGTAAACAGATTTGTGGTTTTAAATAATACTGTTACAAAAATAAATAACATTTTTATGTGTCGAACGAAATGAAAAAAAATGAACGAAAAAAAAATGAACAAAATGTCAGATTTTTTAAAGCTTTTTTGGTATAGAACATGCCAATTGGAACACTTCTTCAAACTTACCTTCTCCCGAAGTTCATAGAGAAGCCGGGATTTTCCCACTCATCAAGGTCTGCGTTGTAGCTGCAAATGAGAAATTACATTTTATCTAATTTCAAAATTTGGAAACAACTACGCGTACGGCAGTTCCAGAGAAGTAGATCACTTTGGAAGTTGGGGGTGTAATTTACTTGTCAGTAGGAGATATAACATCGGTACCAGCAAATTTGTTCCACTTAAGTCTTTCAATCCATTTATCCAGCTAATTCACTCCTTGTTCTACGTACTGTACCTAAAGCACAGGTCGGTGTAGTTGTCCTCCCCGAACTTGCCCCCGCAGACGAGCACGTGATCCTCCAGGAAGACCCCTACTCCGCCGTACTCCCCCACCGGGTAGGGCGCCGGCAGGAAGCAGGGCGTCTGCGGGTCGGACTCCACGTCCACCGCCTCCACCTCGTCCAGGTACTCCTCGTAGGTGGAGTCGTCGTCGTCGTAGCCGCGGAATCCGGTAGCCACCATGATCCTCGTCGGGGCGACGCCGGGATCTGGGATATTTAGAGGACGCTTTCCTAAAAGTGGTGCACTACATAGAAAGTGTCCCAAAAATATACACCTACTACGTATGTTCTACTGTAGTGCAGTGACCAAATTTGCAAATCCATAATTCTGGGAACAAGAGTACTGTGTAGTACTACAGTACTACATGCATACTACCTAGTTCAAAACTTTATGTTATGGTTGTGTTTGGCGAAGGTCAAGGACATACTAAGGCGTGCAAAATGCAATATGGCCCACTGCAAAAGAGGTCGTCTGTTGGTTCAAAACACCTCAATATGGACAGGGCAGTGTTGGTTTCCACCTGGCAGTTGAGCTAAGGTTCGGTTGACGTTCGTGAAGCCCCAAAGGGCTCCTCCAATGAAGGCAAGGTGGAACACGGACCAGCGCATGATCCTTCTTTTGCACTCAGATCACAAATGCGTGGGACTTGTCCAGCCCAATAAAACGTCCACTGCATGAGATAAGGTTGCTAGGCGGCCTGAAATCGCAGCTGGATTATAAAGGTGATTGCGAGTGAGTGTGAACAACCTTGGAACAGCAATTTATTTCTGCAAGTATTCTTTTTTTCTTCTTCTTCTTCATCTGGCGAGATATTTCACTCCTACACACTACCTAAGCAGTTAACAGAATCATCAAATAACAGCCTCTGGACTGACTTTGAGACATTTCACTTTCTCTCTCCCCCACCCGCTACCGCCTTCCTCCTCTCTCAGACTTGGGTGTGCACAGCATGAAGTGCACGCTGCCGGCGTTGTAGAGGTGGACGTCCCTGGTGGCGCGGGACGGGCGCCCGGTGCCGATGGACGGGTCAAAGTGGAGCCACTGCCAGGCGGACAACCTGCAGTTTTGAAGAAAAAAAAATGAACAATAGTACATGGCGAACTAGCTGCCGTTTAGAATTTTGTGGGTTTTTTAAAAATCTGCTTTACCGTCCAGGGACGAGAGCCAGGACGTGCACGTTGATGTTGTACACGCAGCAGGTGGCGATGATCTCCGTCGTCTCCGCCCAATCCTGATGGCGCAAATATATTCTCAGTGCACACGACTTATGGAATGGGGTCACAAGTTAGCTTCGTCCTCACTTGTCTGTCAGCTCTGGTCTTCCGCTGGAAGTAGTCGGACGTGGACCTTGCGGAGCCGGTGAGCTCGCTGCGGATCATCGTGGAGTAGTTGTCCTGGGAGCACAGGTTTAAAACTTTCGACAATTTCCCACTTTTTTTCCACAGTAATTTTTTTTGTCCTCACCAGGTTTTCCCGTATGTAGTCGAGAACTTCCCTGCGGTACTTCATGTAGTTGCTCTCCGACCCGGTGAAGTAGAGGGAGAGGCAGCGGTAGTAGCAGCCGCCGTCGCCCTTCACGTCCTGAATGTCGTAGCCGGCAAGCTGGACAAAGAAAGGGAGAGGAAACGAAATAAATTCAATCTTCTATTTACAGTAGTAAACGTCCATTTAATAAAGACTAATTACTAAATCAAAGGTAAACTGTCTGTGAAAGACAATGTTGTAACAATGACGATTTCTTCAAAAGTTTTCACCTTGTCAGCAACGCCAGACGGGAAGCTCCTGTAGGACGAGATGGAGGAGGAGTAGGAGGAGGAGCCGAAGGACGGCTTGTAGGAGGACGACGAGGAGAAGGAGGAGGTGAGCTCGGGCTTAAGCGAGACGGCCCTGGAGCCGCGGACGGAGGAAGAGGAGGAGAGGTTGGAGGGACCTACGGTCATGTCGCGCAGGTCGTCGAGGTTGACGACGTCGTCGTCATCGCCGCCGCCGCCGTCGCCGCTGCCGTTGACGCTGACGACGTCCTCGGCGAACCTGACCCCGCGCTGCCTGCGCCTCCCGCCGCTGTTGGACGCCGACAGGAAGGAGGACTTGCCGGTGCTGGCGGCGACGTCGGAGGAAGAGGAGAAGGAGGCGTCAAGGACCTCGCCGGAGGAGGCGTCGCCGGCTGCGCGGAAAATTGACAAAGGTGCAGTACTACAAGTACAACGACGACGTCACCAAGGTCAAACTCTGATTACTCACTAACCCTTCTGCACCTTCCACCTGTCGTAGTTGCTGAGCTGCCGCCCGAGCCGGTCGTAGTTGGGCTGGTCTCTGAGCTTGCCTCCCTCCTTCCTGAGACTGCCGCCGCCGCTCTTGCTGTCCAGTCCCAGCAGGTCGGAGCTCATTAGGTAACGTGGGGTGTACGACGACGAGAGAGAGGAGGAGTACCGGGAAGAGGATCCTCCTCCTCCTCCTCCATAGTCGCCACCCACGCGAGAAGAAGTGTAGCGGTCTCTCTTCAAGCTGAGTTAATAAAGAGATGCATTATTTATGTCTTCTTCTCCTTGATGCACTTTCTGTGTTTATTCCTTTTTTCCTCTTTCACCTGGGCAGGTCGTCGAAGTAGCTGTAGTACTTGTCGTAAGAGTTGGAGGAGGATCTGCTGCCGCCTCCGCTGCTAATGTTGCCCCCGCTGCCGTAGCTGGAGCCGTAAGTCGTGGAATATCCCGGAGAGTAGGGGGAGCTGCAAAAAGAGATATAGATAGATTGAACCACACTGCTGAATTGGTGATATCTAACATAGACGCAGCAAAACATTATTTTTAGGATATCTTAAAATCATCATAGTTCTTTTGAAAAAGAAATTGTGTTAAGCTTTTGCGCAGTAGGCTCCGTGGCGTGATGTTTTTTTTTTTTTTTCAGACCAGCATTTTAGACCGAGCGAGACAGACACGCTGTAGCTAATTTGCTACGGGCAACACCAAAAGTTTGGGCTCTTGATCAACTGGAGGAGGAGGTGGGCGGAAAGAAGAAGTGGGAGATGGTAGAAGAAGAGGAGGAGGAAGAAGAGGAGGAAAAATAATCCAATCTTTCAATTTTCTACGCAACATCACCCTTCACAATCTTCTCATTTTCCTTCGTTACGTCACTTCCACGTCAGACCGAGCAGTAGTGGATTGCAGAATTATACTTTTTCCACACATTACATCACCTAATTACTTTTCTGAAATGGTTTGTTTTCTTGGTCTTTTTTTTTTGGTACCTCGCGTACGCGGACCTCCTGGACCCGAAGTCGTAGATGGCGGAGGAGGAGGCGGAGGCGGAGGCGGAGAAGGGGCTGGAGTAGAGCGAGTCGAAGACGCTGGAGGAAGACATGGTGGCGACTCCGAAAGGTCTCTGTAGCGAAAGAAAGTCAATACACGGTCGGAACGATATCAGCGATTCTTTAGGAGGAGGGAAAAAACTAGAACAGTGGAAAAAAACTGGTACAGTGGACTCCACTTATAAAGAACACCGGATATAAAAGTACTCCACTTAGCGAATACAATTTTTTATTAAGAAAAAAGCTATTTTTTTAGTGAATACACTGGTTTATTTTAATATAGTTTGCTCTGATTCCAGAATTATTCGTACATAGTTATGTGCGGAGTCTACTGTATTTCAGAGAGGTCCTTTAAAGGTGGTTATTTTGACCGAACACTGTTTTTTGCCCATCCTCCCCCTCCCTTTTTTGCTTGCTTTTCTCTCTCTTTCTCTCCTTCTTTTCCTGTAGACCTGGAATGTGGGTCAAAAGCAATTCGGACTCTCAGGCACGAAATCGCACAAAAAAGTTGACCACAAAAAGAGAAGGAGGATAGAAGATGACCTCATGGTTTCAGGTTAAGGCCACCTGAGAGCTAGAGGAAGGGGGGGAGGAGCTAAAAAAAAATGCCGATTCTGCCCAACCTCTCTTTTTGTCTCCTGTTTGCTCTTGGTGTCCAGGTGTTTTCTCTTCCACTTCTAAGGGTCCAATAACTTTCAAGGCAAATAAAATGGAAAAGGAAGACGTCATGCCCAACGTGGAAGGGGGAGGAGAAGGAAAGAAGCTTTTGCATTTGGACTTTACTCAGGCCCTGGGCCAAGGAGACAGAAGAGAGGGGGGGATAGACAGGAGGTTCTTTTTACGCAATATCAAGACAGAGGAGCCGGATTGCTTGATCAATACTGAGCACTCTCCCCCTCTGCTTCCGTCCTGGAAGGGGACAGGGGGAAGGGAAGAGTACAATTACAAAAATGGACCGGAAAAAGTCGAAGAAGGCCTTGTTTTCTTGCTTAAAAAAGCCTTTCATTACCTTCCATACAGTCGAACTCAGATAATCGGGACAGGTAGAGATATGGCCCAATTTTCCATTCATTAGTTTCCCATTTGACCTTTACCACATATGAAATCTGTTCCTGAGAATATTATTCTCAAACTACTCGAGATATGCTATTAAAATAGTTCCACTGTATTATGTCCTCAGCCTTGAGTGACATGGATCATTAAGTCAAGTCTTTTATACACAATTGGGTGCTTTATGATCACCCCAGTTACCACCTAGCTACGCACTAATTTGCTTGGAGAACAGTGAGATCTGACATACCCCAGAATGAGTCTTGGTGGTTATAAGTAGATGAGGACAGGCCTCGGAAACTTCAGTTTAGCTGTCGGTCTCCGAATTCAGAGACCGTCACACTCCAGCACACACCACCACCGTCGCCGCCACCGCGGAGAAGACTCCTTTTCGACACCGTACTTACTGCCTACCTACAGCCACAGCACACTTTTGTGCTCCTCCTCGACTGCCTTAACGTGACCTGCTTGGAACCTTCTCCTTCCTTCCTTCCTTCTTTCCTATTCCCGGCCTCTCTTTCTCTCTTCTCGTTTC
>JAAUYM010033664.1_pt1 | contig 12697 bp, 16 predicted proteins | sample 7278001 | NCBI WGS metagenome assembly JAAUYM01 (sample SAMN14350224, study PRJNA611818) | marine sediment metagenome | isolation source: surface marine sediment (1.8m) | place: French Polynesia: Moorea | collected 2018-08
TCTTGCTTTTTTTTTTTCTTATTTGATTCTAAAATTCACCGACCCGACATTTCATAAGGTCCGAATACCAGCACCTGAACCTCCTGTCCCCACCACGCCTACGAGCGTCCTACTGTTCCATCTTTTTATTTTTTTTGGGGTGGTGGTGGAGAGGAGAAAGAGCCTCGTTGACAAATGTAATGTTTTGTTTGTCGCCTCCCTAACGTCCTCATCCTCGTCGTCCTAGCGCCGCGCTAGCGCATGGACGTCAAGCACTACGGTACAGTAGAACACGCGGATGAGTGGATCAGACTTGCTGGAGACGATTTAGGAGGTAACTTTACTGCCGGGATCGATAATCCACTTACTCGTTACTACTGTACTAGTACTAACAATGCAACCGTGACACTTTTAGACAATACATGTTGTTGTTGCTGCTGCTGCTGCTGCTGCTGCTGCTGCTGCCACAGGATGTGAAGGGCGGTTTACGTTTGGGCGGAATATAACGAAATATATGGGAATCACTTTTACCCGATTTTAAAAAGAAATGATAGTGCACATATGTAGCAGTACTCGTACTACAGTTTTGCTCTGTGCAGACGACTGTTGTTGCCACCAACGATGTTGTTGTTGTTGTTGTTGCTGTTGCAGTGCTTACGTTGTTTGCTTCGCTTATTCCCGTCTGCCAAAAGGCCCACTTGGATCAAATATTTATCCAGTAGCGCCGAGACACGTACGTACATGTGAAGGAAATGGCGCTGTCGCTGTTGGTTTAATTTCATGTTGCATTACGAGTGACCTTGGGGCGAGGACAGCGGAGTGTAATTTTTCATCTCTGTCAAACAAAAAGCAATGTGCAAGTTTCGTTTGCACACACTACAGTATGTACACATGCCCGCCATGCCCGCACACCACAACACCCATGCACGTTGAGGAGAGCAGAACCTCTTGTCAGGGGCACACAGAACCATGTTGCCAAAGACACTGGCAGTGGTAAGAGAGAGCAAAAAAGAGACATCTGTAGGGGGAGATGGTGGCAGCACAGGAAAAACCGTTCGCAATTGTTTGTCTCGCAGACCAGCCTCTGGCCCGTGCTCTCCCTGCTGATCTACCTGGTGCTGACCGTCTGCCTGGTCGTCGTACTGAAGGAGCCCTACAACCTCTACAAGAAGAACGACACCGCCCAGATCGCCGACACCTACTTCACGAAAAGTCGGTGCCACATTTCTTGGTCTTAAATGCTTAATTTTTATGCTCTACGTACACCACTGTCCTACCATGTACCTGTGTAGAACTTGGCATGCGCCAGCACCCCACCCTGGTCCTCTGCGACGTGCAGCCGCTGGCCAAGAAGGCCGCCGGGATGGACAGCCTGGAGGACGTCAATAACTACACCAACGTCTTTACCAACTACGTCGGCACGGAGGACAACTGGAAGGCGTCGCACTTCATCGAGACCTTCCTACTCGCCCGCAGTCTTGTGGACGGAAAGTTTGTCCCCTTGGACACCAGCGATTTCAAGTACAATTTTTATACTAAGAGAATTCTGGAGCCAAGGCTACCAGGTAGAAAAAAAAAACTAATTATCCCCCCCTCTTCAATAATCGTTGTAATAGACCACTGGTGGTGTCCTTCTTTCGCTTTGGCATCTGCTTCGCCAAGGACCTTGGCCCCGAGATCGAAAGCGACGAGGGCATGGTTGACGGAATGAGCTCGGATAAAATATTCTCCACCACCTTCCTCTTGTCCTTCAAACCCGATCCTCCCGAGACAGAATCACAGGTGGCTTTAATTACCATCGTCACTGATTCTAAAGCACTTTTTTTCTTGACAGACCTTTAAAAAAAATCTCTTTTTTCTCTAGAGCAAGTCTCAGTATGCCGCCTTTGTTGTTGACCTCCACGAGGAGCTGCTGCTCTCTGGACCCGTCGTCATGATGGACGAGGCTGGCGTGGCCTTCACCACCGTCGAACCAGGGAGGGGGTCGATCGTCAGGATCCAGCAGGAGTACCATGAGAACATCAAGTACTGCGCGCAGAACAATAGGAAGATGTCAGATTGTGTGGCTGAATACATGGAGGAGAGGTAAGTTGGAGAAAGAAAATTTCTTTACACTGCAGGCACATCAAACTAATGTTTAAAACGACCTTACTAAACATTGTACCATTGCTTGCTGCCTTAGATTTGGAGCCTGTGACCAAGTCCCTCTGGTGGAGGGCTTCAGTGCAGAGGAGGGTGGCTGTTCAATCGAACAACTGCTGCAGCGCGGATTCTTCTTGGAAACGTTGAAGACGGAAGGGCTGGAAGTGTGTAGCACATCATAGTAGTCCTAGACTATACCAATTTCAATCTTCCTCGTTTTTACTACTTTTTTTTTTTTGGTTGTGGCGACAGGCCATTGACGCTAGGACGTCCTGCCTGCTGCCCTGCGACAGGATGAGCTTCAAGCCGTTCAGGCTGGTGGAGGACGTGGGGGAGATCGTCTTTCCCGACCTGGCCCTGGTGGTCCGCGACCTGAGGGCAAGGGCGGCAAACGGCAGCGACGTCGACAACACCCTGACGGCGATCGCCCTGGTCCTGCCCAGGCTGCCAAAGATAAAGAGAGTGAGGGAGCTGTTCAACTATCCCGTGGAGTCGTTCGGGGGAGAGGTGAGGAGGAAGGCCCCTCAGCGCATCCTTTCAACTGTTGTGTACTACTACGTAGGTACTAATACCAAGCACCTGTGTTCTCAGGTCGGCGGCTACATCGGCATGTTCCTCGGCCTCTCCATCTGGGGCATCTACTGCATTGCCAAGGATGTGGCTGTCATGCTGCACGGCCGTTTTGCTGGGGGAGGGAGAGGGAGGCGGCTGACCCCGCAGAAGTTGTAGTAGATACTAGAGAAGGAAGATCGAAATGAGCAACTAAAACTGGTACTACATACTGTATAAGTTACAATCTCATACAGTAGGGCCTGAGTTGTGAAAGCTATGACTGTCATGAGCTTTTTACAGAAACATACTGACCTGTTTCGAGCAAGGTAATAAGAATAAATAACATTAATGTTGTTAATGACGAAAATGTCAAGGAGGAAATTTGCAGATACTTGACAGACTTGAACTGCTAAACTAAAAGTATCAATAACTTGGAAGCCAAGAAAATTTCTGCGAATTTTGCCGCATGGCAGCTGTGTAGGCACAGGGTACAGTAGAGCGTTTTTTTTTAAAAAAAAGCCACAGGTTCTCTCTCTCTCTCTCCTTGTCTACTTGTGCAATTCATCATGATCCTTGTCGTTGTCCAAGGAGTCTTACAACCTGTAGGTAATTCTCGTATTCTTTAAGTAGCTATTAGTATTTTTTTTTCCAAGTTTGTCTTTTACGTTGCGCTAAATGTTTGGGAGATCTGAGGAATTTCTATCTCCTCTCCTCCTCCTCCTCCTTCTCCTCCACCTCTCCCTCTCATCTCCACCCTCTCTTCTCCAGCCCCCTCCCCTTTCTCTCTTCTCTTACCCCCTTCCCTTCTCTCCGCCCCCTCTCTCTCTGAGTTTTTTTCCCTTCCGACTTGGACTCTCGGAAGTGACACGAGCTGCTGGGACAGTTGAGATGGGAGAGGGGAGGAAGGAATTCTGACTTTGCAGCGCCAGGGTAAGTACGTAACATACATGTACTGTAGTACAACAAGGTACGGAAACGCAAAGAAACATTTGGAGTCTAAATAGTCTACAACCCCTCTAGGACCACAAATCTATGGTCCTAAAGAAACTGTTCTTCCTATAAGCCGCGTTTACTACTTATCTCAGGTGGTCTTTTAAAAAAAACTTTAATCTTGCAATTGGAAAGCAGTATAAAAAATCCTTTCTTTCTTACGATCTCAAAATTTTACCTGTTTTACCTGTTTTACTGTGTTACTGTGTTACTGTTACTTTTGATATTTGTTTTTATTTAGCCTGTTACTGAAATTTATCCTTTTCTTTATGAATATAAAGAAAAAGCCACTTCTTCCTTCCTTTTTATCCAGAGAGAAACATGACTCCAACCTTCATTTTTTTTTCGACAAAAAAAATTGCAGTCTTCTTTCCCAGTCATGGGAGGCTGCCTCTCCTCACTCTCCGGCTCCAAGGAGGCTTGCTACAGCATCGCGGTGGCGGAGGAGAGAAGGAGGAAGGAACTGGAGGAAGAGGACGAAGGTGGGGAAAGCCCAGGTCAGTGTAATACCAAGTACTACTACTAGGTTTGGGGCTTGACTTTTCCTATCTCCCGACCAGACATGCCACATCGTCTGACAATTTACTCGCATGATATTTTACTGCCCTCTTTTTGACAATTTTGCTAACTATAAAACGCTTACTTGCTGTTCCTAAATCCATTAATCGGTACACTGTAAGGTCTATGTCTTTAAAAGGTCTTCCAATTGGGTAGTGGATGTCTGGTCGGGTTCCTCTCTTTATGGTGATGGGGAGAAAAGGAGGGTCGTAAAAACCCGGATTTTTTTCGCCTTTCTAGTGTGGACGAGTGTGGGTTGGTGGTCCCATTTCCCCCCTCCCTCCTCATATTCTTTCCTGGTATACCGTGTGAGGGAAAAAATGACGAAGGGAGCTTCCCAGAAAGTCTCCAACTTTCCCATTTTTTGCAGTACCACAGTCAATCTTCACCTAAAAATTTTCAGGGAATTTTTTTCTTGAATCGAGGTTCCTTACTATAAATTCAAGGCCTAGAAACTGTGATACATGCAAAGACGTCGATAAGGCAGAAAAATCTTTAAGGTCGACTGTGCGGTACATTCTCCTTTTTTCTCTGATGTCCTGCTACGTACTACGTACTAGCAGCAAAACCGGAGGCGTCCAGCCGACAGCGACCTCATCAGGATTCCGGAGTCGTCCTGCGCCTCCAGACAACTTCTCCCTCCTCCGCCCAGATCAAGAGGACCTACAGGAGGAGCGCCAATCTGGAACACCGGACTGTGCTGGCCGGCCAGCCAGCCAACACCTAACGGACAATGAGAACTAATGGTGGTGGAGAGTGGAGAGACAAGAAGACTCGCGAAACTGTGAGTGCTTTCCAGAGAGAGAGAGAGAGAGAGAAAGGTTTTTTTTCTACCCTTTGCAATACAGAAAGCAAAAAATAGGCGAGAGCACTTGTTGTTGACGTTCGGAATAAACAGGAAGTGAACGGAAAACCGGGACTTTCTTCAGGATCTCTGGGCTTTTTTTTTCTTCCACCTCCCGTCTTTTGGAATAGAGCCAAGTTTGCGTTGAATGAACGGGAGGGGGGAAAGGGAAGAGGGAAAAGCAATCAAGAAAGTTATCTGACGTTTTGTGTGATGCGGATGCAATGCATGTCTGCTTCAACCCTCCACCCCCTCCAAACATACACACGCATGTGAGTCAGCTTGTAGTATCGCATTTTGGTACATTATGATCGGCTCAACACGTCCACATCAAACATGAGAGATTCCATTCCTGGTAACGACTATTCTTTGCAATTTAGCCCAATTAAATTTTTTAATATGTACAGCATGTACATACAGTATTAGCTAAGCTAATATGTACGTACATGCTAAATACTACCGTACTTTCCTTACTTGATTCATAATTCATTTGAATATTTTTTGGGTCTAATAAAATGGTTTTGTATATATTGTGAAAAAAACATTTCGAAATTTGTATTGCACCTTTAAAAAAGCAGGTAAATACCTGTGTTCTAAATTGGCAACTTACCTTGATTTTTCCCATAACAACTCGTTGTAGCTACAACAGCCATATAGAAGTCGTGTGAAAACTGGTTTTTTCGGCACAAAAAAGTTGCCCAAACCCGCCTTCGCCCATAATAGGGTGAGTTTCGAGTAGTACGTAGTTGTACGTACATAATTCTCATACGTGGTAGAACGCATGTCTTTTTGTGTGACAGTTTGAGAGGTAGTAGCATCGCGTCATCGCCTCACACACCCAACCCGTGCTTGCCTTGTTCTTCCCCCTCCCTCAGGGCGTCCCACTCAAGCTCTTGAGATGACTGCAACCCTTGAGCGTCTGTTGCTGTCCTGCCTCTTCAGCTCCTCCATACGCAGTTGCATATGCGACTCGAAGAAAGGAGGGGGGGAGGAGGAGGAGGAGGACGAGGAGGAGGAGGAGGAGGAGGAGGAGGAGGAGGAGGAGGGAGAGACACCTTAGCTCTTCTTTCCTCTCCCGGGTGCTCATATGCCAAGAAAGGGGAGGGGAAGGGGAAGAGGGGGGAGCAGGACAATTTGCCAACCCGGGGGGCCGTATTAGACAATTATGACGTACTTAGACAAGCCATTGGGTCAGAGCTTCCCATCCTTTGAGTACAACCATCTACTTTCTGACTCTCAGAGCATCCAACGACCCACCCACTCTACTAACTAAAATAAAGGCCTATGGAGGAGGCGGGAGGAGACAGTAATCTACTCCTTTTTTCTGCCGTAGCCCTCTTGTGACGCATTCAGATAGCCTTCTCGACCCACATTTTGGGTCGCGATCCATGTCCGTTGCAAACGCCTGCCTTTGGTGAAGTGTTTGGCCCTGAGATTGAGATGCTTCGTTTCAGTTTAGAAAAGAAAGGAGGCAGGAGAAGGAGGAGGGGAGGGGGAAAAAGCAGGAGGAGGAAGACAAGGAGGAGGAGAAAGGAGGAAAAAAAAGAGAGTGAAGGGGAAAAGGCACATCAGTTTGCGATAGCTCATCTCAAGCTCTGTGTTGTGGTCTGGTCAACGGAAAGGTCGAAAGAGAAGATAAATTAGCAAAAAAAACCTTAGAAAGGCCAGAAGCAAGGCAGACAGACAGTGCTTCTAGGTAGTACGTAGTACTGTATTGGCCTTTCCATTCATGATTATCTACAGTGCCTTCATCCTATGCGATAAAGTGAGGCACAGTTTTTAAGGCCATGGGCTCCTGCCTGTCCCTGTCGTGCCTGTGCCCCGCGCGCTACCTGCAGCACCACCAGGAGCTCGGAGGCGCCGGCGCCGACGCCGGCGCCGGCGAGGGCAGCCAGCACCAGGGCAACACGTTCTCGCACTTCAGCCTGGCCGGCTCCCGACAGGGCTCCAGGGTCAGCTGCGTGGAGCTGTACCCGTCCTTCGTCGCATTTGAGGACACGTCCTCGCTGTGAGTGCATGTGTTGTACTCTACGTACAGTTTACTTACTACAACTTTTAACCTTGCATTGTACAGTTCAGTACTATTAGTGGCCCTGCTAACTAGATAAATTCTACTGTGGTACGTACGAGTAAATAGCAACAGCTCATGGCTTCCCAAACTTTCTCAGTTTTGCGCACCATTTCTACCATTTGGCAATAAAAATCACACCTTAGTCGATACTGCGACACATACTGTAGTTGTAGAACTAGTAGTTACATACTCTTCCAAGCTGTACGACGTATCATTAGGTTGGGAACCGCTGCATTATAGTAGGTCATGTCTCTTTGCAGGAACTTGTCAGAGGTCGACGTGGACGAGGCCGGCAGAGTGGCGTGCGGATGCAGCAGCTGCGACGGAAGCTGCGGCGGCGACAACGAATCGACACAGCAGCAACAGCAGCAGCAGCAGCAGCAGCAGCAACCGACTCTTGCCGACCGTTGGAGCCAGATCGTCCTGGAGGAGTCCGAGCTGGGCCCGCCATCGTTGACGTCCCTGTCTCCCCCTCCGGCGCCGTCAGTCCCCGGGCCAAACCTGGCCGCCGGGTGGTCGCTGTCGTCATCGCCGCAGCTGGACCGGGCGGCCGTGGGCAGCCCCGGGTTCGGCTACGAGCAGTTCAGGGAGAAGAAGAAGGAGGAGGAGGGATTCTTGAAGTCCCTGCAGAGGAGGCTGGGACTCTGGAAGCTGGGAGGATCAGCAGGGGGAGGAAGGAATGCTGCTGGCGGTGGACAGGCGGGCAATGTCGGAGTGATGAGCTGACAACGATTGAATAAAACAACATTCAATTACTTTATTCTAATTTGTTATCCATTTTCTTTCTCTTCGTACGCTAGAAAATATTAATTAGTCTCCCCCGCACAAGACTTTTGAGAACAGTCCAAAAAAAAAAAGTACTTCATGTCATCATCCGTTCAGAACTTCATGTCGTCGACGTTTGCGTCCGCCGCGGTCCTCGCCGCGATGTGCGTGTAGAAGCAGCTCCTCTGCTGCGGCTGGTCGGCGTGCAGCTCCACGTTAATGGAGTTGACGGTCAGCTCGCTGGAGGGGAGGAGGGCCGCCGGGGTCAGCTTGCGGTTGCGGTTCAGGCTGCCGCGGCGGCTGCCGCTGCTGCTGACGTCGTTGTTATTGTTGCCGGTGGTGAGGGTGGTGGACGTCGTTGTGCCGGCCTCCTCCGTCTTGGACGTGTCCGAGCCGAGCCTTGAAGTGGTTAGGTTATCTTTTACTTATTGGAAATCTAAATCTCTGCCAAAAATATTTAGGAGTTGTATTCTTTTTTAAGTGAATTTGTCTGGTACCAAAAAATATGCAAACCTCTTGGATGTCTCTCGCTTACCGGTATGGACAATCAAGAAAAAAAATTGCCATACTTGCGCGATTGTTTCTCATTTGGCAGCTCTGTTCACCTCTGGCATATCTCATCGTACAGCTCCTCCTGCAGCCCGGTCGACACCAGCTGCACCTCCGTCACGTACACCTCTCTCCTCGCCTCCACCGCCTCCTCCGCCTCCTCCAACGGCTTCACGTACCAGCGCGTCCTGAAATAACCATTTTACATTTTTTTTGCATTTTCATGGACATCAAATTATGGCTTCCTCGGCTCTCACCCTGACGGTCCACTGTCGCCGTCTTCAGAAGAGGAGGAGAATCCCTCGTTCACCGCCCCCGCTCCCACCTCCAGGGCCGCCGCCTCTCTCCTCCCGTCATTATCGCCGTCGTCATCGTCGAAGTTGGTGTGGCAGCCGGTGTCGTCACTCTTGGTGAGGCGGAGCCGACGGTCGGACGCGGAGGTGGCGGCGGCGGCGGCGGCGACTGCTGTCGCGGTGGCGGAAGAGGACGGAGACGCGTTGTGGGAGTCTGATAAAAAAAAAGCAGTGTTTTTTACCCTAGGTGTCATTTAGTTTTTGTTATTGTTATTATTAAACTTTCCACCTCCGGACTGACATCCTGTGTCGTCGCTGGCCACTCCAGACGCCGTCGTCTTTCTCTCTTTGACCTCGGTGCCCAAGGGACTACCGTTAGTCTCCTCGTCCTCCTCCTCGTCCTCCTCGCTGATGTCACCCAGCGGCGTGTGCGCCATCAGGACTATGTCGCCTTCTTCCTCCTCCTCCTCTTCGTCGTCGTCCTCCAAGTCTTCGACGTCGTCGTCGTCGTCATCCAGGATGTGGAGCTCCTCTCTTGGAACTTGCAGTCTGGAAGTGACGCATGTACTTTTTTTTCACATTCAACCTGTTCACAAGCGTAAAATTTCAACCTGTTCTTCAGATTGCTGGGAGAAGAAGAGGAGGAGGAGGAGGAGTCAATGGAGGCCGCGACCGGCGCGCCAGCCGCGCGGGCGTCCTTGTCCTCCTCCTCCTCGTCCTCCTGTTCGTCGTCGGCGTCGGCGGAGTTGCTCAGCACCACCCTGATCTGGCAGCCCCGGCGGCGGTCCTGGTGCTGTTCAGCCTGAACTTGCACTTGGTCGTGATAATTGACTTCTTCTTCCTCTTCTTCTTCTTCTTCGATGGCGTTTTGTTTGGACAACTGCTGCTCCGCTGCTTCCGCCTTGATCACAAAAAAAACCTTTTTCTTGTACTGTATGTCTGTACTATATGTCTGTACTATATAGTGTTCATTGCTTGTCTGTTTGTGTTCACCTCGAAGCTGCCTCCGTCTGTCTGGATGAGGATGCTCTGCACCCTGATGCTACCTGACTCCACGCGCAGTGAATCCGTTGGGGGACGCTGGCAGGAGCGACAGGCCGTCAAGGTCCTCTCGACCTCGGAGGAGGAAGAGGAAGAGGAAGAAGACACTGACACCTACAACAAAGCAAACAGTTTGTTTTCACAAAGTTCAAACTGCTACATGTAGTAATATTAGCTTAAAGTTGCACAATGCGGAGGTTCCCAACCTTTTCGAACTGCTGCCAACTTTAAAAGGCTCCCTAAAGAATTCTGTGACTCAATAATTGGGAGGACAGAGGAGGAGGACACACATTGCCAGTGAAGCCTGTTCAGAAAGCCATCACGACCACTTTTGGGTCACGACCCATCATAGGTTGGGGACCACTATTTGGAAAATACTGCTCCACTTGCCTTTCTCCTCCTGTGGTCCTGTTGTTGTTGGTTGTGTTGTACGCCTTCGTCTTCCAATACCGTCCTGCACTGGCAACCAGCCTCTTTCAACTCCTCCTCCTCCACCTCCTCCACCTCCCTCGATGTCGGGGACTCCTTCCGCTCTGGAACTGGAAGGAAACACTTGTAAGTATCACAGTAGAACTCTGATAGAGTAAACTCCGGTAGAATAGTAGATATTTCTGTATATACTAGTACTGACTTTACTTGTCTGTATGTCGGACTTCTACCGTACTACTACTAACTACTCACAGAGTGCTTGCGTCTTGCCTGCGTCAGCCCTCCTCTTCGGCAGCGGCAGATCCTCCATGGGAATCTCCTCCTCGTCCTCCTCCTCCGCCACCAGGGCCACGTCTACAAAGGCGTTCTCGTTGGACAGGCTGGTGCGGTTGTTGTCGGCGGCGGCGGCGGCGACGGGCGAAACCTTGTTGTTGCTCTTCCTGCCGTTGCTACAGTGGTTGTTATTGTTGGGGTTTCTGCTGCTGCTGCTGCTGCTGTGGTGCTGCTCTTCTGTTCGTTTGTGGAATTTAAAATGTCATACTACGATGAACAAGATCCCTTCCTTTAAGTGGCTCTGCTTGCTGGAGTCTGTAATTTTTTAATCATTTGCTATCCATCCATTTTCCCAAATAAATACTACGCGTAGTACAAAAAAAAAACATATACTGTACGTACAGTTGTTTTTCCCGAAATACAAATACCGTCGCAACTTACTGAGTCTCCCGGAGATGCGTCCATCATCTGTCCCAACGTTTTCCTCCTCCTCTTCTTCCTCCTCCTCCTCCATTAGCTTTCTGGATCGGAAGCACCACGAGAACCAGCAACCCATCTTGTCCAACTTCATTCCCGCCCGCCAACACCCAGTTACGCGGATTTGTTCCACACTACTATTGCCCCTCCACACGTACAAAAAAAAATCCTTTTTTTCTCTCTCTCTCCTTTTCTTTCCGAAAAATCGTCTTATCGCACCGCTTTTTTTTTTCTCTGCACGTACTTGGTCTAGTAAAGAGAGAGGGGGAGAGCGGTTTGAGGTTTCTTCTCCTTCCTGTGTCGGTTTCTGTTAAAGAGGAGGAAGAGGAGAAGGGACGTCCAAGATCCGCCTATGGAATTGTGTGTTTAAGATTTTGTTTTTTTGCCAGTCTTCTTCGGCTACTCGGATCCAGGTCTTTTTTAATGGAACTGCACACACTCTCGTATAGTATACCGGCCAAGCAAACAGTTCCTTTTTTTTCTTGCAACACTCAGATGACCCACAGAATCATCTTAATCTCACGTGCTCTGTGTCTATCACGTGGTTTCGCACACACACACAAAAAAAATGAGTTCACCACGACCACAGCGACCGAGTCAAATAAAAAAAAGTATATAGGTCGAACAATCTTTAGAAGGGGAAGTGTGTATAGTAATAGAGCGAACAAGGGTTCTTCTAGGAAGAAAACCTCCTTTCTCTCTCTCTCTCTCTGTGTGTGTGTAACCCCTTCCTCCCTCCTCTTCTCTTAAAGCCGGGGAGAAGGGGGGCGGACAATCTTTTATGACCGCGGGGGCCAAAGAATCGGCGACCGTTCCGAGAAAAGAAGTTATGAGTAGTATGTGAGTATTACTGACATAACATTACTGACTGACTGAATACACTTGAAAGACTCCATCCACATGTTGGGGCAGTCTTTAAGGGCAATGGTATGCCAACTGACACAGGATGGTTTCTAGCATAAAAAGTTAAAGTTTTTTTTTCCAGCACATAATTTGCCAAGTGAAAAAAATAAATAAGATTTCATGTATTTACAAGTAAGTGCAATAGTAATACATGCAGAAATCAATAAATCTCTGTTTTTTGTCTAATTTTCTCGTTGGCGTTCCAATGGCATTTAATCATCGTCTTTGCCACACCAAAAAACTCTGTTGTGGGTTGGGAGGCCCAACCACAAAATTCGGCCCTGGAGCCGGATTCTCTCGCCGGAAGGAAGGAGGGAGGCCCGACTTAAACGCACACACACACACACTCTCACTCTCCTCCTTGCCTAGGGTGGTGGTGGTGGTGGTGCTGAAATCCGAGCCTACAAGAATTCTTGAAATGGCAGTATGTTGATTTGAACAGGGGAGGAGGTGGAGGTACCCTCTCTTTTCTACGCCGCAGAGAGGGGAAGGGGAGGGGGGGGGTTGTAGGGGGGGCCTTGTTTTAAGAAAAGGAGGTCTCTAATCCAAGGGCGGGGAAATTAGTTAAAGAGGATGTGTTTCAAACGGCCGCGGTGTCAGAAGGGGGATCTTTTTTTTTCCTTCTTTAATCGCCAGTAATGGACATTCAAGCACTACATACTACTACAGTACTACTAGTACTACAGTCGAAGTTCGGTTTAGGCGGATCTAGGTACAGTAATTTTTTTTTTGGCAATTGGCGATTTTTGGACTTGGCAGTTCCTCATAAGATTCATTTTAAGTTAATGAATTCGATTCAATTAGACAACTTTTTTTTTCTTTTCTTGACCA
>JAAUYM010141547.1_pt1 | contig 12693 bp, 13 predicted proteins | sample 7278001 | NCBI WGS metagenome assembly JAAUYM01 (sample SAMN14350224, study PRJNA611818) | marine sediment metagenome | isolation source: surface marine sediment (1.8m) | place: French Polynesia: Moorea | collected 2018-08
CAACGATGATGAGAAGACCGTAGCGGCCATGGACGTGCTCGCGCCGGGCATTGGTGAAATCATCGGCGGCAGTCAGCGCGAAGAACGGCTGGATGTGCTGGATAGCCGAATTCCAACCGAAGAAATGAAAGAAGAGCTCTGGTGGTACCGCGACCTGCGGCGCTACGGCACCGTACCGCACGCCGGTTTCGGCCTTGGCTTCGAACGCCTGCTGAACTACGTGACGGGTATGGAAAACATCCGCGACGCGATTCCGTTCCCCCGCACCCCGGACAACGCCCACTTCTAGGCAGCAGCGCTACGCTGCGGAGACCGCCTCGAGTTCCTCACGAATGGCTTCCGCAAGGTCGTCGTTCGTGAAGGGCTTTCGCAGAATCTTGAACGTATCGCGCTGAAGTGAGCCCGTGCGCTCTGCCGCGTAACCCGTGCAAAGCACGATGGGCGTGCCCGGCCGGAGCTCACGAACGATATCAACCAGATCGTAGCCGCTCACACCGCCGGGCATCATGATGTCAGAGAACACAATATCAACCGGCTCATCAGACTCGAGAATCTCCTTCGCCCTGACGCCTGATTCAACAGCAAAGGTCGAATAGCCCATGAGCTGCAGCCGACGTTCGTTGAGATCACGCAGCGGCGCTTCGTCCTCGACGACCAGAACGCGACTGGGCGCTCGTGCCGCGGCGAGAACGCTTTCCGGTTCGTGTTCTGCCCCGCTCGACTTTTCTTCCCCACGCGGTAGATACAGCGTGACGGTTGTACCCTGGCCTGGCCGAGACTGAATCTGAATGTCGCCACCGGTTCGCCGGAGGAACCCATAGACCATGCTGAGACCAAGCCCCGTACCCGAGTCTTTCGACTTCGTTGTGAAAAACGGCTCGATCAGCTTTGGCACGAGCTCGGCCGGTATACCCTCACCGTTGTCGATTACAGCAACAGCTACACACTCGCCGCGTACAAAATCGGGATTGGTCGGCTGATGTTCACCACCCAGATTCGCGTTGAACGTCTTGATCGTAAGCGTCCCTGAACTCGCCATCGCATCGCGCGCATTCAGGGCAAGGTTGATGATTGCATCCTCGAATTCACCGGCGTGCGATTGCGCCAGCCACAGCTCGTCAGCCAGCTCGAGGTGAACATCAACGTCGCGCGTCAGCGACGTTTCCATGATCGGTTTGATGTCCTGAATCAGCTCATTCACGTGAATGGACTCGACATCCTCGCTGACCGCATGTGAAGAGAACGCCATCATTCGACGCGTCAGGTCGACGCCGCGATCTGCGGCCTGCGATATCAGGCCCGCTACACGCCTGATCTCTTCCGGGTCGTCTGCGCACAGCTCCAGAAGCTCGGCGTGTCCCTGGACAATCGCGAGCAGGTTGTTGAAGTTGTGGGCAAGTCCACCGGAGAGCTGATCCAGTGTTTCGATTCGCCCCGCGCGGTTAATCTTTTCCTGAAGCTCGTGGAGCTCGGTGACATCGCGCACCGTGCCTTCAACGCCGAGCACGCTGCCATCACGCCCACGCCAGAAATGTGCGCTGGTCGAGACAACGACAGGATTCCCGTCTTTCGCGGTAATGGCGGCTTCGAAGTTCTGAACCTCGCCACCATTCTCCTGAAGCTGTTGCAGGAAAACCTCACGCTGGCTCGGATCGACGTAAAAGTCTGCCAGGCGTTTCCCGATGAGCTCATCGGGAGAGTAGCCGGTCATGCGCTCAATCGACGGTGAGATGTTGACGATGCGTCCATCAAGATCGGCCCGATAGTAGGGGTCAACACTGTTCTCGATAATCAGCCGGTTCTCGTGGTCGCGTTCGGCGAGGCTCTCGGCCAGCTCATGCTCCGCCTGAAGCCGGGCGATATTGGTCTTGTAGATCGCGAGCAGGACGTAGGCCGTCAGGAACATCGCACCGGCTACGGTAATGATGCCAACAAGCGGGTTCGAGATACCCTGCGGCTGGATGACATTGAAGAAGAAAGCGAGCTCAATGAGCAGCAGCGTCACGGTGGTCGCACCGGCCAGCAAATAGGTCACTGTCACGCTGCCCGTCATCCACACGGCAACGAGAATCAGCAGCGGCATCGCCAGCACGCTGTGTGTCATCGCGCCTTCCTGGAACGCGGCGTCCGCCATGATCATGAGCCAACAGCCGACAAAAAGGGCCCAGCCGCCCGCGATGCTCCGCCCACGACCTGTCAGCACAAAAAACGCCAGCGCGGCGAGCGCGGTGCCGACTGATGTCAGCAACGCGCCCCAGTATTCAAAACCAAAAACAAGGAACTCGACCGTACCGAGCGAGCACGCAACCGCGACCGCGTAAAGTGCACCAACGCGGAAAAGTTTAACGAGATCATCCCGCAGCTGAACCGCAGGTTCTGGGCGCGCGATATCCGAAACCGGATCCAGGTCTTCCATCGGAATGTGGAATTCAGTAAGTCAGGTAAATCTACGGACGACGCGCAGGGCTATTAAGGAAATCGACGTAAAGTTTTGTAACCGAGTGTTAACGGAGGTGAGCGCGTCATGAAACCGCCATTGCTTCGCCCGTCTCGAGCACCGTCTTCAGGTTGCACAGAATGGCGATCCAGCCCTGGCTGATTTCCGGCAACACCACACTGCCGTCGGGGAACTCGTCGTGAATCACCGTCAATCGGGTTGCTCCATCGACAGTATCAAGCAGGTAAGTGACTCGGCTTGGCGTCTCGGCCTTCGCCTCCGGATTGTAGTGGACGTGCCAGGTCAGGCTGAGTCTGTTCGGGTAGTCGACCTCGAGGATTTTGCCCACCACAGCGACATCGCCGCTGCCCTGGTAACAGGTCATGTCCGAGCCCGGCGTCCAGTCCGACTCGAAGGTGGTCCCGTGGAAATACTGGCGCGTGAACTCTGGCTCGGTCAGCCCTTTCCACACGGCTTCTTTTGGCGCATTGATGTAGACGACACAGACGTGCCCGTTTTCAGGTTGATTCGTCATCGCTCTTCTCCAGTCTGTTCCTCAGGTCGCTCAACGCCGCCAGCTGCTCGCGCCGGTAAGGCGCAATCCAGCGATCCACAATCTCATGCAGTGGCATCGGGTTGAGGTAGTGGTGTTTCGCCCGTCCCCGCTGAATCGTCGCAACGAGGCCCGCGTTTTCCAGGATCTTCAGATGTTTCGTGACGGCCTGCCGGCTCATATCCAGCCCGGCGCACAGCTCACTCAGGGTCTGACCGTCCTCGGCGCGCAGGCTGTCCATGAGCCGACGGCGGCTCGGATCTGCAATGGCCTTGAACACATCGGACATGGGTCCCTCCCTGCTGAGAGCTATTATGCAACCATTTGGTTGCATATATCAACAAAAAAACACCGGCCTTCGGAGCCGGTGTTTTCTGTTTCGCTCAGATGCCGCTGAAGCTGATGTAGCGTCGTTTGTGGAACGCACGGTTGCCAAACAGCGTTTCCGCTGTTCGCGCACGTTTGAGGAAGAAGCCTGCGTCAAACTCATCGGTCATCGCGATACCGCCATGCATCTGGATCATGTCGTTGGTCATATCGAACAGGAAGTCGCCCACCTGCCCTTTTGCCAGCGAACTGAGCTGCGCAGCATCTTCGCCATCCTGGTCGATTGCCGTCAGCGCGGCTTCGACACAGGATCGTGCGAGCTCCATGTTCATGAAGTGTGTGGCCTGGCGATGGCCCAGTGACTGGAATGACCCAATCACTTGGCCAAACTGCACGCGTGTCTTCAGGTAGTCGAGCGTGCGATCGAACGCTTCTGCGCCAGTACCCAGCATTTCTGCCGCGAGTCCTGCGCGTCCCCGATCGAGCACCGCTTCGAGCAGACCGAATCCGTTGTCGACTGCGCCAAGGACATCGTCTGAACTCACCTTGACCTTGTCGAACGTGATGTCGGCGTAACCCCTCGCATCCAGCGTCTTGAGCGCCGTAGGCGTCAGACCCTCAGCACCCGCATCAACGAGGAAAAGCGTAATGCCCTGCTTGTCGCCCGAAGAGCCTGAAGTCCTGGCGGCAACGACGAGCAGATCCGCGGCCGCACCCTCCATCACGAAGAGTTTCTTGCCACTCAGCTCGAAACCATCGCCGCTCGCAGTGGCTTCCAGGCTGATTTTTGCCGGGTTGTGCTGCGAGTTTTCGTCGACGGCCAGCGTGGCAATAGAAGTACCCGACGCAATGCGCGGCAGGAACTGCTTCTTCTGATCTTCCGAGCCGCCCAACACAATCGCTGAGGCGCCAACGAGCCCCGAGGCAAGCAGCGGACTTGCCGCCAGACCACGCCCCATCTCTTCCAGTAGCACGCCAAATGTGCGGCAGTCCATTCCAGAGCCGCCATAGGCCTCGGGGATCAGGAGCCCTGCCCAACCAAGTTCACAAACGCTCTTCCACGTATCCGCAGCAAAGCCTTCTTCCGGACCCTCATTGCGCATGGAACGGAATTTGGAGACTGGCGCGTCCTGGCTGACCCATGAGTTGGCCTGGTCTTTCAGCATGACCTGTTCTTCAGTCAGTACTGCCATGATCAATACCCCTTCAGTCCGAGGACGCGCTTCGCAACGAGGTTCAGGTTCACCTCGTTCGAGCCGCCTTCAATCGAATTCGCTTTCGAGCGCAGCATGGCGCGCGTATGCGCAAGCTCCTGATCGCCAAACTCATCGCCTTCCCAGCCAACGCCGCGGTTGCCCATGATCTCGATCATCAGCTCTTCGCGTTCCTGGTTCATCTTTGCCCAGGCTATCTTGAGAATGCCGATGGCGGGAGTGGGCCCGTTGACCGCCGCCTCCGTACTGAATCGACGCGCGGTCAGACCAAACGCATGTGACAGCATCTTGTTGGTTGCGATGCGCTCGCGCATACCGCCATCCGCCAGCGCGTCACCTTCCATACCGATGTGATCCTTAGCGGCATCCTCGAGGTCGTAAGCACCACCACCGTTGACGTCGCCGCCGCCATCTCCCGCAATACCCGAGCGCTCGTGCAGCAGCAGGAGCTTGCCAATGTTCCAGCCCTTGTTCATTTCACCAATCAGGTTTTCTTTCGGCACGACAACATCGGTGAAGAACACCTCGTTGAAAGGAGAGGAACCGGAGATCAGCTTGATCGGTTTGACCTCAACACCCGGCGACTTCATGTCGAGCGTGATGAAGCTGATGCCCTCATACTTGTTGTTCTTGTCAGTACGGAAGATGCCGTACATCCAGTCGGCCTCTTTCGCCCCGGACGTCCAGATCTTCGAACCGTTAATGACAAAGTGATCGCCACAGTCCTCGGCGAAACACTGCAGGCTGGCCAGGTCGGAGCCCGCGCCCGGCTCGGAGTAACCCTGACACCAATGGATATTGCCTCTGATGATGTCGGGCAGGTAACGCTTTTTCTGCTCTTCGGTACCGACATCGAGCAGGGTTGGCCCCCACATCATCGTGCCGAACCCGCCAATCGGGTTTGCGGCGCCGGCAGCCTTCATTTCCTCTCGGACAACGTCAGCCTGTTCCTGGCTCAGACCACCACCACCGTACTCAGCCGGCCACGTGGGCGCCGACCAACCCTTGTCACCCAGCTTCTCCTGCCAGTCCTTCCAGTCACCCGTGAACTTTGCACCAAAGCCGGCGACACCCGGGGGTGTCTTGCCCTTCAGCGCGGGCGGAAAGTTGTCAGTCAGCCATTGCCGTGTTTCCTCGCGAAACGCATCGAGGTTTCCGGTCATTGCTCCCTCCTTGTTTTGTTGTGATTCAGATCTGTTTCGATGCTATCAAAGCAAAGACCGCCGCTCAGCCGCCACCTAATTGCCGCAGAATCAACGTCATGAATAGGCAGATCGGTCCTTTGACGCCTGTTTGACTACTCTCGCGATTGAACGCACGATTGATCGCGGAGAGGTGCCGGAGTGGTCGAACGGGCCTGATTCGAAATCAGGTGAACATTCACGTGTTCCGAGGGTTCGAATCCCTCTCTCTCCGCCACCAGCTCCCGAATAAGACGCCCCCGGCGGCCGCGACCGCCGGGAGCAAGGGGCAAAGGGCCCGAAGGCCCTTTTGGGGGGAGTCATTGATCGCTTACCTTAGCGCTCAAAGTAGCAGAGAAGGTAAAGACAGTTTCAAGATTTGAACTGCTGAATCCGCGAGTTGTCTGAGCACGTAACAGCCCTATCAACATCGCTGCATCCACACCGATGAAATCCGCACTTCTGCTTTTTGCCGCCCTGCTGACGCTGCCCGCCTTCGCGGACGTGCAGCATGCGATTGGCGTTGCACGAAGCGACAAGACCGGCGAAATCCGCTACATCGAGCACCACCAGAATTTTGATGACGGCACCCGCCGCATCGAATACTTCACGCCGTCTCTTGAGACGCTGATCGTGAAGCAGTTGTCGTACCCTGGCCTGCCACACCATCCCCGAGTCGAGCTGCGGGATTTAGCAAACAACACACGCATCCTCTTCGAGCCTGTCGAAGAGCAGCTACGCATGGTCGTGGAGCGCGATGGGGAGCGCCAGGAACGGTTTGTCGAACGTGATGCGAGCGTTGTCTATGACGCCGGCTTTGATGGCCTGATCAAGACCGAATGGGATTCGCTGATTGAGTCGGGCAAAAAAGAAGTGCAGTTCGCGGTTCCTGTACGCGATGCCACGCTCGCAATGATGCTGGCCGCCACACCACTGACGGATTCGATCACGGGTTTCACGCTTCAGGGAAAGAGTTTTGTCGTCAGGATGTTCCTGCCAGCCATCGAGCTCGAGTACCGGAATTCAGATCGCCGGCTGGTTCGATTCAGCGGGCCATCGAACATCAACGCCAAAGATGGCGATCAGAAGATAACGGCAAAGTTTGCCTACTTTGTTACCGATGAGCGCGTCGACATACCGCTGCAGCAATGGCTGCCTGATGAGATGTCTTCCGCCGTCGCAACACGCGCAGACTAGTCAGGACGGATCGGCATCCGGATTCTGGATACCCACTTCCATCGGCTCCGCGCTGCCACCCAGACCAATCATCTCGTCGTAACTGCTTTGGTGGCGCAGCATGGTCTTCGTGATGCCCAGTCCTTTGAACGGTTTTTTCGCGGCTATCTGGCTGCGCCATGACGTTGGCGCATTGTCGTCGCCAACCACCTGAATCGTTTCACCGGCAACATCCATTTCGACGAGATAAATGTCGTCAAAGCTGAGTACGCGGAGCACATCGATGCGGTTCCGGTACTGATTGATCGCTGAAAGCCTGACTTTTTTCATGTGGTGTGTACGCTCACTCGTCGGAAACCGACTTGAGCGACAGGCTTCGAATCACGCCAAGTACACCCACCCCCGCCAGGAACCACAGAACCGATGCCGTGCCGAACCATGCATCAATCAGACTGAGACCGGCTCCGGCAAGCAGCAGCAGACCAATCACTGTATTGCTCACCGCGGTGTACTGAGCGCGGTTTCCACTGCTCGCGAGGTCAACGAGGTACGTCTTGCGAGCGACGCGCGCGCCCTGATGCGCGACCGCCGCACCAAACAGCACGAGTCCTGCGACCGGCGTTACTGCGAGGATCCCTGGTGAGACCGCATTGAGACCGAGCACAATCAGCATCACAACCACCGACATCGCGCCAGCCACTGCCATGACGCGATGAGCGGCGATATCAGAATAACGTCCCCAAAAAACGCCAGACAGCAACCCGGCCGCGCCATCGGCCAACAGCAGCGCTCCAAGGCTCGTAATGTCACCGCTTCCGCTGCGTTGGATCAGCACAACGATGTAGGGAATCGCGAATGCCGACGAGATCAGGAGGGCGCGAGCGACAACAAAGTTGCGGAAATTACTGTCATCACGCAGCAGCTTCATGCTTCGCAGCGCTTCCGTAATCGCATTACCGCCGCCCTCCGTTGCACCAGGGACTTCAGGAATGCGCGCATAGACAAAGGCCGACCCCACCCAAAGCGCAGCCGCTCCGGCAAGGATCAATACAAACAGCAGGCGCTCAGCAACGAGCCCGCTATCAAACGAGAAGCCGACGAGAATGACGGCTGCCACACCGAGGGTCACCAGCCCCGCTGTAGAAGCCGCGCTGCCATTTAGCCGCCCTCGACGGGATTTCGATACGGTTTTACCCAGCACGTCTTTCGCCGCCACCGAACAAACGCCGCGAGACAGGCTGAACAGAATCAGCAGGATGATGATCGCAAGACCCGCGACAAAACCCTCGAGCAGCAAGGCCACCGGCACCATCAAGCCCAACGCAGCGGCCTGGCCAATCGCGCCATACACCCAGAACGTTTTCCGCAGCGCCTGCTCGCGGATGAGCTGCGCGATGAAAAGCTGCGGGATGAGCGAGAGAGATTCGCGAATGGGTACCAGGAGCGAAATGAAAATCGCCGGGGCGCCCAGCGAAGCCAGCATCCAGGCCAGAACGAGCCTCGCGCTGATCAGCGCATCGCCAATTTTCGTTAACGTCTGGGCGACGAGTTGGTACGTAAAAGCAGCAGGCTGGGCATGGCACGCGGAGTCGGGAATGTCTTTGCAGACCCGCGCATCCTCGTCCTCCGCCAGATAGCCGTAGATCTGGTCAGCGAGCGCTCCGGGGCGCTTTGCCGTGTTAAAATCAGCCATTACGGGTGCTTGCCGCCATTTTCATTAACGCTGTATTCCTGAACCTTCCGTGACCGAATCGATTGCCGCCCAGACGCGAACGCCTCGCGATTCCCACATCGTCGAACTCGCGGAAATCCAGCCTGCGTCAATGTCAGCCGACGCGCGCACAATCCTGGATCACGATCGGCACATGACAACAGTCCAGCAGGAGCGTTTTCCCGACGGGATTTCACTCGATGTGCTTCACGCTAACATCGACGGCGGCCTCTACACGCGGGAAGTCATGCTTCGTCGCAAATCGGACGGCATCCCCGTGCTGTATGCAGTGCTGGACGTTAGCTGCGACCTGCTCCCGGCGCCACTGGTCGACCAGCTCAAGGCGGCCGAGCAGCCTTTTGGCCAGATTCTGATTGATAGCGGTATCGAAAGGCGCATTGAGGTTCAGCGATTCGTTACCGCCGCCACATTACCCGCGTTCGCCGGACTGACAGGCGACGATCGGGAAACGGTGGTCGGCCGCGAGATCATCATCTATTGCGATGACCAGCCCGCCATCAACGTGCTCGAACTGCTCGTCAACGAACCCTGATTGAATCGCCAGCGGCGATTTCCCCTGATTCCACAATGCACGCGGTGATACCGCCGTGGCCGCGCATCGCGTTGTAGCCACCTGGGCCAAGCGCCGCTTCCATCTTTGAGCAAGGGTGGGCCAGCCCGGTGTATTCGAGCACCGCGGTGCCGATCTCAAACTGCTTGCCCTTTAGTGCCAGCAGATTAATGCCTCGAACGACGATGTTCCTGCGCAGCTCTGCCGGTTCCACTTTTCGCCCAATCATCGATGACACGGCGTCAATGTGTTCCGCCTGAATCAGGGTCACCTCGCGCTTGTTCCTGCTCGCGCGAAACCGGTCTCCCTCCAGCCCGTTGCCCTTGTTGGCGGCAACGCTTGATGGCGTTGCCATCGGCGTGTCTTTGGTCGGGCGCACGCCAATCCACTCGACAGTGCCAACCTGGGGCAGGATTTCCATCAGTTCAGCGAGCGTTTGCATCTCATTCTTCTCCTAGCGGGGGAACACCCAGGGGTGTGAAGCCGAAAGCCCGCCATCTACGGGGATCGCCTGCCCGTTCACGTAAGACGCGGCGTCACTCAACAGGAAACACGCCATCGCCGCGATCTCTTCCGGGTTGCCGTTTCGCTTCATTGGGTTGATCTGGCCGATTCTGCCTTCCGTGCCCTTCTCCCTGGCGCGCTCGAAGATCGGTGCGGTCATCCCGGTTTCAATCAGCCCCGGGCAGATCGCATTGATACGAACGCCTGTGCCATAGAGCTGGTAAGCGACCGTTTGCGCCATCGAAATGACTGCCGCCTTGCTGGCGCTGTAGTCGACGCCACCTGCATTGGCACGAAGACCCGCAACACTCGCGGTGCAGACAATGGAACCGACACCCTGCTTCGTGAAATGGGGCACGGTATGTTTGATACACAGGTAAGTGCCAATCGTGTTGATGCCGAGCGTACGCTGCCAGTCTTCCGGCGTGAACTCGAGGAGCGTCTTGCCCGCACCCACGATGCCGGCATTCGCATAGATCCCGTCGATGCCGCCAAACTCATCGACGCATCGTGCAACCACGTTCTCAACCGCGGCCTCATCGCTGATGTCTGCAACCAGCGCGGCGCCGGTACCCCCATGACTTGCGATCGAGTCCGCTGTGTCCGAAACCGTGTCAGCGTAATCCACGGCGAGGACGGATGCGCCCTGGCTGGCGGCCAACAGGCTGCTGGCGCGGCCAATACCGCTCGCCGCGCCCGTCACAATGATTCGCTTGCCCTGAAGTTCGGTCATCTTTTTTCTCCCTCTTCTGATTCAGCAACCCGGCTATAGCAGCAGTGAAGACTCAACCACGCCCAGCGTCGCCAGCGCGACCAACAGCGCGTTTTTCACCGCAAGGCTGCCGTCTTCATCAACCCAACACTCGCCCAGCGAGTGAGCACCCGTTGTGCTGCCGCCACCTCCAATGGTGATCGCCGGTATGCCCATTGACATCGGCACATTGGCATCCGTTGATCCCTCCCGCATGACGGGTTCTATACCGTGGTATTTCATCGCGCCCATGATCCGCTGCATAAGCGGGGTCTCAACAGCGGTCTCGCCCGCGGGGCGATAACCAATGCGATCGAACTCGGCGTTCAGCATGCTGCCCCGGGATCGCCGGCTATTTTGTTCATTCACTGCGGTGTCGACGGTCTGCCTGAAAATCGAGTCGATCTCCGCAAGCCGCGCAGGATCTGCCGAACGCATGTCCACTTCAGCCCAGTTCTCAAACGGAATGGAGTTCACCGAGGTGCCGCCGCCAATCCGGCCGACGTTGTACGTCGTCTTTTCACCCTGGGTCCTCACAAAGCTGTAGGCTTCCTGGTCGAAGTAGTGAAGCGCCCGCGACAGCGCGTGCGCAGGATTCGCCAGCCCGAAGGCCCCGTAAGAGTGTCCACCCGGGCCGGTGATCTTCAGCTTGTAGCGAATCGAGCCAACGGCGCGATTGGTGACCTGCGACGAACCACCGCCATCAATCGCGATGAACTCGTCAATCTGCGGACCACCGTCGCGAAGCAGGTGTCTGACACCACGCAAATCGCCAACGCCTTCCTCCCCGACAGAGCCCACAAGCATCAGGTTGTGATCAAGCGTGATGTCAGCTTCATCAATCGCCTGGGCAAGCAGCAGCAGCGTCACGAGGCCCCGGCTGTTGTCACCAACGCCCGGCGCGCAGTAGCGCTTGTCGTTCTGCCTGATGCGAACGTCAGTGCCTTCGGGGAAAACGGTATCGAGGTGAGCCACCAGCGCCAGCGTCTTTGCGCCGGTTTCACCTTCAATCATCCCGATGACGTTGCCCTCTTCGTCGACAGAGACATCTTCAACGCCAGACTCTTCCAGCAGGTAGGCAAAGTACGCCGCACGTTTCGCTTCGTTGAACGGCGGGGCCGGAATCTCGGTCAGCTCAATCAGCCGCGCCTCTGCTTCATCGTCTGCATCATCAATGTATTCGAGCGCCTCACGAACGTCATCGCGCTCAGCGATCAGCCGGATGTCTTCCTCATAGTCGGCAGCGCGCGCCTGCCCGCAGACAAGAACGAGCCCCAGAAGTGTGATGACCTTCAGTCCCATAAGCGCATCAGCCCTTCCTGTATGCAGCTCGCGACCAGCGTCCCGTCAGCAGCGAAGAGCATGCCCCGATTGTATCCGCGCCCCTGCGCAGCCGCGGGGCTTTCCATTACGTAAAGCACCCAGTCGTTCAGGTTAACGTCGTGATGGAACCACATCGCGTGGTCGAGGCTCGCCATCTGCATCTTGTTACGCTCGTACGAGCCCCGATGCGGCATCCGCGACGTGCCAAGCAAAGCAGAGTCGGATTCATAGGAGAGCAGCGCGGTGTGCAGGCGCGGGTCGGCAGGCACATCACCGTTGGCCTTGATCCAGATCGCTTTGTTCGGCGGCAACGGTTTGTTGTCTTTCATCCGCTTGAAATCGACCTGGAAACTGATGAAAGGCCCGTGCTTTGTGACCTCGGGGAGTTCCGCTTCGTCAGGTGGCGAAAGGTCAGGCATCTCGAAAGCGTGCTCCAGGCCCTTTTCCCTCGCCTGGAAAGACGCATCCATGTTGAAAATTGCCTCACCGCGTTGAATCACGACAATTCGGCGGGTCGTGAATGACCTGCCGTCGCGAATGCGCTCGACATCGATCAGAGCGGGAGTCGTGGGATCACCGGGTCTCAGGAAATAGGCGTGCAGCGAGTGGATCGGCCGATCCTCGGGCACCGTGCGAGAGGCAGCGACGAGTGCCTGGGCAATGATCTGCCCACCGAAGAGGCGGTGTTTGCGTTTCGGCGGGTGAAATCCGCGAAACAGGTTCTCCTCGATCTGTTCCAGATCGAGCAGCCCAATCAGTTCCTCCAGCGGAGAATTAGGTTCGCCGGTCATTCACACTTGCCCAAAAGCCGCCTATTTAATCCGAGAGGCTCCAACTTTACAAAACCTGGCTTCAGCGAGAATATGAAAGGATGAGCGAAACACAAATCCAGGAAGAACCCCTCGACAGCTATGCCGTCTGGCGCGAGCTGAGGAAAAACGCACC
>JAAUYM010033566.1_pt1 | contig 12692 bp, 22 predicted proteins | sample 7278001 | NCBI WGS metagenome assembly JAAUYM01 (sample SAMN14350224, study PRJNA611818) | marine sediment metagenome | isolation source: surface marine sediment (1.8m) | place: French Polynesia: Moorea | collected 2018-08
ATAAAAAAGTTGCATTATATGCTATTCTACATGCACAAAAAAATTAGCTTAAAATTACACATATTAACAGAGATATGGCTTTTTTTCATCAGTCCGGATTTATCGGTAAGATCCTGTACATCAGATAGAAGCGAAACTATGCATGGAGATTTCCTAGTAGAAGCTAAAACGGGAAATTGATCCTACCTGATGACTTCATCCATGTCTGGAAAGATCCTCCTGAAGCACCTCCACACCAGAGCCATGTCGAAGCCTTAAAACGTTACAAAATTAACATCCTCACGCCCCAACAGAGCAGTCACCAAAAAATTTAATAATTGTTACCCGAGTCCAAAAAGACTGCCCCCATGATGGCCTCCACGAGGTCGCCTAGCACTTTTGGGACCTCCACGTCCTCCAGCACCGGGCAGGTCTCCTCGTTGTGGAGCTCCAGGTTGGCCTTGAACGTCCGGAGCACCTCGTCCGGACTCTGCTTCTTCTTGGGGATCACCCTGGCCTCGCCGCGGCCGCCGCAGAGGTCGTCCAGGTCGTCGTCGATGCAGAACTTGGTCACATACTCCTCGATCTTCTGAAGCACTCTCGGGCTGACATGCTGCAAGGAAAAAAATTCACCAGCCCGTAAAAAAACACATAATAGCACTATAATTTTATATGTTGTACTAGTACCTGCAGCTCCGTGTAGATCCCGGTGCGGACAGCGATGCGGGCGAAGGTGTTGTTGTTGACCAGGCTGGACCTCAGGTTGGTGACGTCCCCTGGCTCCAGGTGGAAGAGGAGAGGACGGTGGTGGTCGCCCTCGCCCTCGCCCTCGCCCTCCGCGCCGTTGCCGCCTTCGTGGCACTGCACGCGCCGGGAGAGGCAGCAGAGGTGGGTGGTAACCAGGTAGTCGAGCACGGCGTCCCCGAGGAACTCCAGGCGCTCCATGGAGTGGGTCACCTTGTTCTGAGCGTAGCTGCAGTGGGTGAGCGCCTGCAGCAGGAAGCTCCTCTCGCGGAAGCGGTAGCCCAGCGTGTGCTCAATCAGCGCCACGTCCACCTGCGCCAACAAGCATTTTTGACAAGGAGGTAATATTTTACGGGAAATGGCACGTCCGTTTTTTTTTTTATTATTATTAAAAAAACCTAATTAACAGCTACCTTTCCCAGCAGGTACTCGCACTGGGACCTGCCCGACACCGGCAGATCCAGGTGGAAGGCGTTCTCCGGCGGCTCGAACCAACTCGCGAACGCTTCTCGCCTCATTACCCTCTTTTTCTTCCTCGTCTTCTCGTCTTCCTCCTCCTCCCTTTCCTCCTCCTCTTCGAAGGTGCCATCGCGAGAGAGGTCGACGCCCAGAAAGGCCATCAGCCTCAGCGCAAGTCTAGGACCGCCTTCCCTACAATACCAATACAATATTCAAGCAGTTAGCACACGCACATTATTTTTCCATCTAGTACATACATGGACCATTTCTTTCTAAAAAAATTTCAGTGGGGACGGAGGAGTGCCTCAATTTTTTTATAGGGGTGCCCAAAAGAGGTGCCCGTTTTAAGACTAAACATAAAAAACGACTAGGTATTTTGGACAGAAGGAGGCCTCACATCAAAAAGTTGCATAAAAGTTGTTCAGCCCCTCCCCCACGATTTTTATAAGGATCTTAGATACGACAAGCCAAACTGGGAGGTCTGAGGCTAAAGGCCTCCCAGTGTGGCAAGTTGTAATTTCACCTTCTGCCGTTGCCTAACCTTACCGAGCAAAGTTTAACAAAAAAAAAATAGTCACTTGTACCTGAGGAAGCATCCTATAAGTGCCTCGACGCAGTCCGCCAGCGATTTGTCTGGGATGGCGCTTCTCTCCCTCGGCTGCGGCTGCTCGACGCCGACGCCCAACGTGGGAGGAGGCCTCCCCTTCTCTTCCCTGAGCGAGTCCAGCTTGGCCCATACCACCTCCCTGGCGGACCTCATCTCCGCCGCCGCCTTCTCCTCCTTCACTTTCCTCTCCATCTCCTCAGTCCTGAGCCTCAGGGACGGGGAGGACGACAGGGGCACCGACGACTTCGAGATCTTGGAGCACATCTCCTCCAGGTCCTGGCAGCATAGCGGAAGCGACTAATGAGTTTTCAGCTTACATACGCAAGAATATACAATGTCTAGTACATACGTACTAGGAGTGTAAAATAAAATAAGGCTACGGTTGAACACACCACGTCAATCAACTTTATTTTTTGGGGGAAAATTTGTACTTAAACACAGCACATCGATGGTTGACAGAACGATGTCTTGCAATGCTCTTGTGCTGCCCAGACGTGGTTGGAGTTGTTGAAATTGTTGAGGTTGATGATCATGGGGATGTAAATGTTATTTTTTATTAAGCACATCATCGTGGACACAATCTGGAATGGAGCTATGAGTGTGGTCCCAAACCTCACCTTGTCTAAAGTACGCTCTTTGAATCTCTCCTCTTAGAGAGACAGCCAACAAGTGGGGGACAATAGTTTGCGTCCCACATGCCTTGGTATGAATCAACCAAATCCTCAATTTCTGCCTTCACCAGAGAGGCAGGCAAAGGAGGTTGAAATGACAAGATAACCTTGTTCACGTCACTCATTTCAGACATTTAAAAGTCATGCTGCGTGTGACAGATTCAACAACTGTAATGAGAAGATAAATAATCCAAAGTTACAATACGGATCATTATCTAGATTTTAATACACCATTTTTGTTCTTAAGAATTCCTTAATCAGCAAGAGTGGTAGTGTGTTATATTTGTTCAATCTTCTTCCTCTTGGGAGAAGAAATGAACGACTCCGCGCAAGCCACCGCGCACGACAAGAGGAGCAATCCCACGCAAGGCACCAAGGTGGACAGCACGTTATGAAAAGTCACCGGCCACCACGGACGATGGGCAGCCCTTCTGTAAAACTCCCTTTCCGGCGCGGTCCTCTCCCAGCTGTAGGCCTCTGCTAGCCTCCTGTAAATCCCCACATCAATCAGGATCTGCACCACCGGGTTCGCCGCCTCCATGAGCGGGTCGTTGATCTTGCAGTAGAACCCGCAGGGAAACGAGCCTATCCCCAGCTGTCTTCCGGCTTGGAAAAGGTGTCCCATGCCGGTGAGCCTTTCCGTGAAGGAGTCGTACACCGCCCTGTCGTCAAGCGTGTCACTGAAGAGGTAGTCTTGGGAGGATCCGTCCTCATTCTGTGTGACAAACACGGCCTGCTTTAAGTACGCTCGCCGGACAGTCTCCCTGGGAGACTTGGACAGCAGGTGAGGGACGACGGTGGCCTTGGTCAGGTAAATTTTTACGTCTTTGGCGATGATGTCTTCAAACGTGCCAACAGGCTCGTCCATGTCGGCCTTCACAAGCGCGGCGAGAAGGTTGGACTGGTACGCCATGCCAATGAGGCAGGACATCGGAATCCAGACGAGCAGCAGGATGTGCATAGTCAGACTTGTCTTGAGGCTCAGGAGCCTGTGGAGTATACCCTCACTGATCATAATGCCGACCGAGATCGAAAACACAGAGAAGGAGTCGAAGTCCAACACCTGCGGCGAGTCGCTGAGCGTCAGGAGTCGGTTCACCACGGTCAGCGTCACCGACATCAGGAGGGTCGAGGTCGAAACCACGAGCCAGACGCGCCAGTGAAACGGGTAGACCAGCGTCAGCAAGGAGCTCTTCCTGGCGGGGAGACGGGTGGCCAGCGAAAACACTCTTTGGCAGGTGGCTGGCAACAGGTCGGTCTGACGTCGCCACACCCAGGAGAAGAGCACTTCAAAGCCGGCAGCGTCAGCGGTGTCATTTCTTATCTATGAAAGTGTGAACAAACTTTTCCCTAAGAACAACGCATTCCAATGAGACGAAGTCGAGACATACTACTGTAGTAGTACCATAGCTGGTATGTTGCCAACTGTGCCGGCACTGAAGAAGCTGACTTCCAGTTGCAGCTCTCTTCCCAGGATCCTCCACATGTCAATGTCGATCCCATAGAGGGAGGATCCCTCTTTGTAGACGAAGGGGGGCAGGGCGTAGTAGGCTACCCTCAGTCTCCCTCTTGGTTCCCTCATGGCAAGGCCGTGCTGGCACTTGTTGATGCCCAGAGAGTGCCTCGGCTTGCACCGGAGCTCTGACGGTCATAACAACGTGATTTTACTGATCTTCAACCACCTTGCATCTTGACTGCCCCTGCAACTACCTGAATGGTTCTGATGAGAAGCGTCCACGAAGACAAGGTCAAAGTTGTAGCGTCTCGCTGTCAACATCCTTAAGGAAAATTTCCAGTCTTTCACCGATATCAGCACTAACTTCTTCTTGGACCTAAGGCCACTTACATCTGCAAGAGCAACCCTTCAGATTTTTGTGTTAACAAAGCAACTAAATGACTCTGCCACTTCCTTTATAAAGTTTCCTAAAATCTTTATCCGGCATCATGCCAACAAAGCAGGCAACGTTCTTGACAACGTCGGGCACCACTTTAGGATGGAGAAGTACCTGATGCCTTTTTATGCCCAAACTGGGAAAATCAATGCTTGTATTATGATCGGTAAAATGTTGCACCACACAATGGTCGTCCTCGGAGAGGCCAAACAGCGTGGAGCAAGCAGCATAGTAGCAAGAAAAATTCAGCGATAGGAGCAGGAGCAAGACGAATATTCGTCCCGTCATGGCAAGAAACAAGGATCAAGTTAAAATCAGTTCAATGTTTGATTTTTTTAATCTAAGGATCCTCTGTAAAATATGAACCATCAATCAGCTAAAATTTGACTGCACAAGAATTTGACAAAAAGCCTTTCAGAAACTCAACGAATTGGAGGATCAAATACTTATGTCAGCAACATCAGTCATTCTTTAAAAAAATGTTACACCAGCCGTGCAAGTACAGGTAAAAAAAATCTCGACTTGACATCTCACGCCAATCAGTTCACTAGATGTCACTCCTAAAAGATAATGTATCCTCTTACCTTCACTGTGAGCAGGTTGAAAACCGAGGCGGCGCCCTTTCTCCCGGCGCGGGCGGCGCCGGCGCCGTAATTGTCGGCCTCGCAGAGGGCCCGCTCCAGAGCATCCGCGGCAGCGTAGCGCCAGTAGCGCGGCGGGCGCCAGTTGCGCCGGGCGGAGAAGCGCCGGGAGCGCAGGGGGTGATGGAGTCCGGCGCGCAGGGCCAGGCGGAACAGGTTCCGGTTGCCGACGATCCTGGACCTGAGCCTCGTGAGCGTCCCCTCGTCGAGGATGAGGTTTCCCTCGTTGAAGTACAGACTGACGCTGGCCGCCACCTTCAGAAAGGAGTCCCCGAGCACTTCCTCCACCTCCAAGTCGTAGGTCATGCCGGCGCCCTTCGTCGTCAGTGGCCGGAGCAACTCCTTTAAAAAAAAACCGGAAGTGACGCCGGAAGTAGTACACGCTGCACTCCAGTCACCCACGCAACTCCATCTTATCCTTTTTTACCTGAAGGCTTGGCGAGTAGTTCTCTCCCTGCTGCAGTGACGACGAGGGAAATTCGATGCATCGCTTGAACAGGTCCTTTTTCGGCTTGAGCCGCGAGTCCAGCGGGACCGCCGCGTCCCGTCGGGCGTCCACAAAGGGCAGGTCCCCTACGCACTTCAGGTAGGCGCCCTGAAAGGCGGACACCTCCAGCAGCCTGGTCAGGTGGTCCAGCACAAACGGCAGGAGGGTGCATTCCTGCCACAGTGATGCAGGGAACTGGGGAGAGAAGTCAGCAAGTGAAAGTTTCTCTAAAGTATTTCTAGGCCCACAGATACCCTCCTCGTCCTCACCCTGTGGACGGAGACGAACTCCGGAATGAGGTACCTCTCCCACCCGTTGGGGCCACCGCCGCCGCAGGATTGCCTCTTCTTTAAATCGGAGGGGGAGACGGAGGCGGAGACCGGCTGGCGGAGGTCCTCGTACTGCTTGTCGGCGCTGGAGATGCGCAGCAGCGGCTGCTTCTCTCGAGTCACCACCTGAGACGCAGGCAACAGGTGACTCCCCATTTAAAGAAAAAAATATTTCCTTCGGCTTTGTTACCATATGGTACTTCTCTTCGTAGTACTCCCGGAAGCTGGTCCTCTTCTTGGTGGTGTCCATGGGAGAGTCGGGGCTCATGTCCGAGCGGACGTCTTCGACGAAGCACCTAAGCAGGAGAGACAAAAGCTGTTAAAGCAATGATCCTACTACTGAAAGAGTTTTCGACGTTCGTCCACCTCTCCATGTCATTCCTGTGCCTGGGGATGACCACGACGTCGCTTTCGGGCCGGATGTCAAAGGCCCCCACGACCGCCTCCGACGGGGGCGACTCCAGCTCGGAGAACAACTCCAGGAAGTCCAGGTCGGGCTCGCAGAACTCCGTCACCGGGCAGACCAGCGCCTCCCCGCAGGATCCGCCATCGCCGCCGTTGCCGAAGTCACTAAACCCCATCTCCCAGTCGGGAGCCAGGCGCAGGACGTCCTCGAAGACGGCGCGATGGAAGTTGCAAATCTGGGAAAACGATCGTGCTCCTTTCAAAAAGTCTCATAAGTAAAAAATGAAACTTCGTCATATCACTGTTCCACCTGCTTGGAGGCCCGCTTGCTCAATTTGAAGCTCGCGCTTCCCTGCTGCAGCTGGACCTGGATTCTCCCGGAGTAGAGGTATAGGAAGAACGGCCTGCAAAACGTTTTGGAAAGAGTATATTGTACTCGTATCAATTTTTTTTCCCGAATTCAACAGGGACAGTTTGCTCAAACCTGAGGCAGACGTCCGGCAGCGGCCGGCCCGTCCCGAGTATGAGCCCGAGCTTCCGGGGCATCCTCTCCGGGTGATAGAGGCGCTTCCTCTTCGGGTTCCGCTCCTCCGGCAGGGGGTTCACCAGCAGCAGGTTGATCTGGGAAGCGGGGTCGATTCGCGAGTGGCAAATCTCACCCACATACAGTAATAATAACTCACTCACCCTGTATATTGAGACAGTGGACCCCTGTCCGACGGCGCCCAGGCCGTTCAGCTCGGGGGGAACCTTTACCGCGTAGTACTTCCTCCTCTTCTTCGTTCCCACGCCTAGACGGTTGAGACTCTAAACGTAGTTTATCCTGGGAAACAGAAAGTGGAAGTCTTACCGACTTCTCCGTCGTCCTCGTCGTCCTCGTCCTCGTCGTCGCTAGCGGTCGCCGCCTTCTTCCTCGGCCGGAGGTCGTTGGTCAGCTCGCCGAGCTTGTGGAGCATCCCGCACGCCTTCAGGGCCGCTGCGCGCTTGGCCAAGATCTGCCGCAAGAAAAGATGGAGACCTCCGAAAAAACAAGCCAGATTCACCTGTGACGTTTTTAACTTCAAACCTTCTTGTCCTTTTTGGGCCCCACGATGGGCTCCCTGATGGGCGTCAGGTGGGGCAGGTGCACGATGGCCTGCACGCCGTCCTCCTGGTCCCGTCCACCCACCGAGACCTTGGAAGTCGGGCTGGAGGAGGACGAGCTCTGGATGCCCAGTCCGAGCAGGAGCTGGGACCGCCCGCTCAGCCTCCTGGCGTCTCCGCGCACGAAGCGGGAGGCACTGTCGCCGCCGGCGGCATCAAGCTCCTTCTCCTGTCCCCTGAACTCGAAGAACGGCGCCAGCGTCGTGAAGCGGTCCGTCGGGAGGGACTGGGGAAAAAAAGGCGAGAGAACGTTTCCAAACGTTCGTTCCCCCCGCCCCTCCGGGTCCCCCTCCTCCTCTGACCTGCACGTATCTGTTGAGGAGAGCGACGGCGCTGTGACTGGTGACCCTGGGGCTGTTGGCGGGTTCGTCCGGACGCACGAGGTACTCCTCGATCTCATCGTCGTCCACGTCGTCATCGTCGTCGACGCCAGCGCCCCCTCCTCCGCCGTGACAGCGGTCGATGGCGTGCTGTTCGATGTGAAGGTACGTCTTCAGGTCGCTGATGGCCTTGACTCTGTTCGCGGACGGAACCATCACTATGAACCTGTAGACGTAGTACATGTACGTAGTAGTACATACACGACGTGTGGTACCATGTACCTACATCTTTCGCAACTACGAATTGGCTAAGAGTTGCCCAAAATGCCTGTCTGATATGATCATACACTTTAATGTCTGTACTACACTACATTACTCTACGTATACGACAATATTGATAGTAAAATGGTGGTATTTTATGCAAGTTTTCGATCTGAGGCCTCCTTCAGCTCGATATATGAAGTTTACAATTTTGGGCATAAAATGGGCACTGGGAGTGCCAAATTACTTTTATTTTATGCATCTTTTTGATCGAAGGCCTCCTTCTGCCCAAAAATGCCATGTCAAATTTTGGGTATAAAATGGCCACCCTTTTCGACTTATCGTGTTCTGATACGTGAGGCCGTTCTACTCAAGAGAGTAGCAGAATTTTTTAACAAGGAGGCGGATGGAATTGTCTACGCAACTAGGAGGATTACCTTACCAAGCAGGCATGCTTAAAGGACCATGTTCCATGGCTACTTACTTGGACGGCTTTGCCCTCGCGCGGCCTTTGGACTGGACGTAGGACCTGAACTCTGGGATGCGGTCGAACCGAACCACCACGTTGCAGGTCTTGATGTCCATGCCCTCCTCCAGAACCTGCGCTTTCAGATTCAAGACTAGACGACAGGACAGGACGACCTCTACCTAGTATGTCGAGATAAATACCTGGGTGCTGGCCAGGCAGTTGAGCTCGCCGGAGCGGAAGCTGGACAGCGTCTTCTCCATGCGCTTCTTCTCCTCTTGGATGGAGGCCAGCTCGGCCGCGTCTGCGAGGGCGACAACAGAAAAAAAAGAAGTGCAGACTTCACCACACACACAACACGAAATCCTCTTTCCCTGGCCTGCCAAACCTGGATTCTTCTTGAGCAGGTGCCTCTGCGACTGCCCGACGGCGAAGTCCACCTTGAGGAATCCCAGTTCTCTCGTCACGTCCGTCGATCTCGATCTCGACGGCGACGACGGAGACAGTCGCGCAGCCGTCCGCAAGATGTCAGTTAGGACCTTGAAGTACAGTAGTGCATACTACATAATAGTTGTACATTCTACATTGTACTGTACTGTACGATAGTAGAAAAATGAACCGCACTTTCAGACAACCACGAATCATTTCTCCATTTCCTACCATGGCGGTCTGTCGCATCTGCACGAAGACGATCATGGTGACCGGCCGCCCCAGCGAGGAGAAGCATTCCTCTGAGCAGTCGCACAGTCCGCTCCCGTATTCTTTTCCTCCTCCGCCGCCGCCACAGCTGTCGCAGACGCTGGACAGCTCGGCCCTGGCCTGGCGCAGCAGGTCCAGCAGCAGCAGGACCTTCTTGGAGCTGAACCTGGCCAGCAGGTCGCGCTCCTGGGTCAGGCCGGACGCTGCGTAGATTTGGTGGACCTTTGCACTGCCAAGAAGACGAGAAGAAACGAGGTAAAAAAAAAAGGAAAAAAAGAGCGAACAATGTCGTAACAATGAATGTCTTAGCAGTAGTAAAAGCGCGAAGAACTAGTATGTCATCGCAATACAGCAATTATGCACGTCATGTTGTCGGAGCCCAGGCGGGTGACCGGGTTGACGGGGAGCTTGCAGGCCTTGACCAGCTGGAGGGAGATCCTCTCCACCGCGACGTCCTCCCTCATCCTCTGTGCGATGAAGTCCACCACCTCCTGGTTGGACATGAGGTCCCAGATGCCGTCGGAGGCGACGACCATGAAGTCGATGTTGTCGTCCACGTCCACCGTGCGGACCTCCGGGAGGGCGCTCACCAGCTGCTGGTGCGGCCCGCAGTCTTCTTGGGACTTGAAGTTGTAGTCCCCGAAGGCGCGGGCCACCCCGAGGATCCCGTTGACCCGGTCGTTCTCCACGAAGCCGCCCGCCTTGGCGATGCGAGCCATCTCTTGGGGGCTGCTGGGCTTGTGGTCCACGGTGACCGGCACGGCCTTGCCGTCGTACGACAGGATGAGGCGGGAGTCTCCTAAGTTGCCGCTGTAGATGCACCCGTCCATCAGCCAGATCGCGCAGCAGCAAGTGCCACCCACCAGGGACCCGGCGTCAATGGCGGCCACCACGGCGGGATCCCTCCGGAGGTCGTCATCGAGGATCAGGCACCCCATCTCAATGGACTGCGGCAAGGTGCTCTTGGCGTTGCACAGGTAATACTTCAGGACCACCTTGCAGATGTTGCAGGCAACCTGCCGCGATATGCCTTCTCCGTTGGGGCCGTGACCGTCGAAGACCCCAAAGAAGTCCACCTCCGACTTCTTGGCTGAGCAGCTTAGGTCAAGGCTGAAGGCGTCTTGCATGTGGTCTCTTCCAGCTTGAGCCCAAGCCACCCCCAAAATGATCCGATTGTTAGAGAACACTTTGCATCCTTCCATAACAAATTTGCTTTTTTTCCAAACTCACCTTGATTTCCCATACACACAAAAAAAATATATATATATCAACAGTGTTACCATTGGGTCGACTTCGAATTTCGCAAGGGACCTCTAAAAAAAGTCGCATAGTTCCCAAGAGGCTTTCCCTCTCAAAGATTTATCAGCAAAGCTTTATGTATTTACGTAGTAAGTTTTGGTATATTTAGAAATTCGCAACTATCCAAGAAAAATTGCGAAGGTCTAATTTCGCAAAGTTTGTACCTAAAATTGTCCAAAAGGCGGCACCTCATGCATTATTACATAACTGCTAAGGAAGTGCTTATACAGGGACATTCTGTAGTAGCGTTGTAGGTATACTATGGAATGCCGCTGCCTTATCCTTAAAGAACTGCTTCCAAATAAAAAAAAATGGACTCACGTAATTTCCTTCGCCGTGTTCTGAGCTGTGTCAAAGAGCTCCTGGTGGTACATCTCCTCCGCCAGCTCCTTCTTCTCCTGGAGCAGGTCCGCCTGATAGTATCTGACCAACAGCTGGGTCCCGTATATTCCTGCATTGAGAAGATGCTCAAGCTTGCAAGACAAGTTCCTCTGCAGACTTTTTTCCTGATCATGTCACACATCTCACCAAGAGACTCGAAAGCCTCCCTGAGGTTATTCAGGAGCTTCACCACGGTCCTGCCCTTGTCCTTGTCTTGCTTGTTTTGGACGGCGAGCTGGATTCGGTCATGGGTCTGGAACAACAATAATAAAATCTTGACTATGTGGCCAGTCTTCCTGCAAGTAGTACAAGTTCAATCGAGTACGGTACTATACATGTGCAAACTTTGATCGTCTAAACCATCTTAGAACTCGTTACCTGGAAACTCCTCTTTTTTCCCCCCTCCCACACTTGCATACGGGAAAACTCTTGTGCTGACGATTTTTCCCGCACTCACGTCCATCTCCGCCTTCCTGCGCGCCGCCTGCCGCTTGATGATCTCCTCCAGCCTGGAGACGCCGCCGTCGATGATGGCCGCCACGTCGGCGTAGGCAGCGCCGGACTCCGCCTCGTACTCGTGCACCCTCTCCTCTGGGGAGGTCACGTGCCTGCAAGAGAGGAAACGGGGGAAATCTTCTCCCGGTCTTCCGTATCTTGCCACCGGCTCTCATCACCTACGTACTTCAACAGGTTGCTCAGGTTCTCCTCTGTCGTTATGACCTTGCAGTCGGTGGCCTGCTCCAGGTCGTCCTTCAGCTTTTCGAATTTGTGCTGGTCGCACCTGGCAACGTCGATAAAGTCAAAAATTAAAGGACGGGTAATTTCTCTCTCTCTCTCGTCTCTCTACTTCTGTGTGATGACGGACGCCGTGAGGCCGAGGATGCGGGGAAGGTCCTCTCCGGCCGTGTTCTCCTTGTAGCTGTGGTAGCGCGCCATGATCTACATACAGTACATTAGGGGAAAAAAAGGTGTTGTTTGCCCTATAATCGGACGAGTTTCACCCCTCCACCCCCACCCACCTGCCTGTACGGATGGTTCTTGGCCGTGTGGTGCACCTCGTCGATTATCAGCAGGTTGACCATCCCGAAGCCGAAGATCCCCCTGAGCAGCAGGTCCAGGAAGACCTGGTGCACCAGGACCAGCACCTGGTGGTCCCTCAGCTCCTCCTTCCACTTTGAGTCGGCCCACGAGTCCACCCCGTCCGACCCGCAGTAGGAGGACACGCTACACCGGCAACCAGACCGTATGAGTCATTTTTTTTTTCTGTGGGTTTTTTTTTCCTCCATTCTCACCTGAAGCCAGTGTGCCTGGCCAAGAACTTTGCCTGCTGCGCCACCAGCGCCACCGAATTCACCAGGAAGATGGTCCTCTTCATCGGCGTGTCCTGTCTGAACAAAAAAAAAAAAAAAGAGAAAGAAAACACCGGTTTTGTTGCAAACTTCTTTAACGCTGTCCACGTTCCAAGTCCACTTGTCCTCGCCTGAGCTGGTCCCCGAACTCCCTGATCATCATGACCGCGATGAATGTCTTCCCCGCTCCCGTGCCGAGGAAGACGATGGAGTTGGCGAGGACGGCCTTCTTCAGCAGTTCGACCTGATAAGGTCGAGGCTGCATCTCAGTCCTCTCGTCCTCCTCCATTTTGTCGACACTCTTGGGACTGTGGAACCTCTGGACTCTGCCACTCTGGTGGAATCTGGAATGAATGACAGAGAGAAAAATTTCTCTCTGGAAGCCAACGGCGGTGGTCGTGTTGAAACACCAGTTCCCCTTAGATCACTGAAGTTAAAGGCCAACGGCCATTGTCGTGTTGGACACACCAGTTCCCGTTAGATCACTGAAGTTAAGCAACATTGAGCCTGGTTAGTACTTGGATGGGTGACCGTTCAGGGCTGCCAGGTGCTGTTGGCCA
>JAAUYM010021691.1_pt1 | contig 12690 bp, 15 predicted proteins | sample 7278001 | NCBI WGS metagenome assembly JAAUYM01 (sample SAMN14350224, study PRJNA611818) | marine sediment metagenome | isolation source: surface marine sediment (1.8m) | place: French Polynesia: Moorea | collected 2018-08
CGGTTTTGCTGCCAGCCCCAGGTTTGATCCTTGGTCCAGTCATCGAGGAATTTTTCTTGAACAAAGGGGCTTTCACCGTAATCTGGGAAATGTTTGTGGATGGTGTCAAAGGTTTCCTCAAGAAAAGCCGCGTATTCTTCCTGTCCTGTCGCTAACCAAAGATTGATTAAGTAAGCAGGGGCGTGGTCTCCGACGGAGTTCCAGTTTTTACGGGCTTTATTGCGTCCTAAAGACTCGCTATGGGGACTTAAGGTGATGGGATCGATGTGGGAGTAGTAACCCCCCCGCTCTGAGTGATCTTTATAAAAACGGTCAAACAGAGCGACGGTTTTCTTGGTATCATCTAAAATTTTGGGATCCCCCGTAATGCGGTAGGTTTGAATCGGACCTGCTAGGGCGTAAATTTGCTCATAACAGGGAATCGCATCAAAATCATCCCCAAATTCCGAGGCAAAGATTTTTTCTTCACTGCCATCATCTTGAATATCAACCGCATGATACCAGTAAACGATGCCTTCACTGTTATCTTTGAAGCGCATATGTTCCCGCAGATATTGGGTTCCTTTTTCGGCCGCTTCCAGATAGCAGTCTTCCCCCGTTAGTAAATAAGCAGAGGCAAAGCCATACACTAAACGAGAGATAGTATCGGTTTCTTGCCGTCCGCTTTTTTGTTTTTTCCCTGTAATCGTCAGATTGGTACGATATTGGGAGTAATCAATGTCAATAGCGATGGTACTCGATACTCCAAACTCTGATTTCAGATAAAAATCAGCTAATTGTTTGATTTGATTAATCCACCAGTCTTGTTTTTCAAAGACATAATCGTTGGCATCGTCGGTTAAAGACCGTCCAGCAAAAACCAGGTGTTTCCCTTCAAAGTGATACTCACGGCCATTTTCTGGGTAAAAAATCCCGTAAACTAAAACGAATTTCCCCCGCACTCCCGCTTGATCCGGTTCACCCGCTTTAATAAGATCGCGCATCTGGCCGGTGGCATCCTGGTAACCTTGTCCCAGGTTACGAATCAGTTCAGCATAGGTAGTTGGGGTCAGATAAACAGTGTATTCACGATCATCTGAGGTTTTTAGTCCAAAAGCATCCTTATCGGGATAATACTGGGTGATATATCCTGCAATCAGATCGGAAAAAGTAAAGTCTACAGCGTTAGCCATGAAATTTGCTCCTATGAAAATAGAAAGTAAGACGTTATCAAAGGCAAAAGGTAAAAGGGGAAACCACTGTGAACCCCCTCATCTCCTCAATCTTAATGAGGAATGATTCACAATTCTTTATCGTTTTCTAATCGTGGTGGATTTTCTTCATCTGTAAATCCTTGGCTAATTTCAATAATTCTGCCGTCTGGATCGGCAAGCCAAACGGTACGCCACCCTGGAATATACTCATCAAAATTGAGAGGGCCGAGAGTGATTTTGGCATCATCTCCCATTTCGGCTAACTTGGCATCCACATCATCCACTTTAAAGGCCAGATGACGGACTGAGGGAAACTGATAACCATCATTAACCGCAGGGGCCATCGGGGCTTCTTCTTTGGCTTGAAAAATTTCAAAATAGAAGGCACTATCCTCCATTTTGATAAAGACAATTTGAGCGCCATCTGGTAGTTTAGCCACCCTCGCCCGCCTAAAACCAAAATGCTTGGTGTAAAATTTTTCTGTTGCGATCGCATCTTGGCAAGTAATGGCTACTTGAGAAAAGATTTGTAAAGTCATGACCTACTTTCTCCGTCATTTTCGATCTATTTTTCTGCCAGGCGTAAGTACCAAATCTCTTGTTCGTAAGAGTCCCTCTCAATGAGGAGGACAATCTTTTTACCTTCTTCGGTGTTAAGACTTGAAGGTATTTCACACAGCGCGAGCGCTATCTTAAAAATCCTGGTTCGCGCTACCTGACTAGGGATTCAGGATTAACTTACCTTGAACTTTGCCAGATTCGAGCAATTCGTGTGCATAAGCAGCCTCAGAAAGTGGGATGCGTTTATTAATTTGCGGTTCGATCTTTCCCTGAGCAAGATAACTGAATAAGGTTTTCAGCCCACTCGCCAATAGGGGGTAATCGTTGTCATACAGGGTATAAATATCTGAAGCTCTCACTGCTAAACTTTTGCTAAAGTTTTTGATTAGCAATTCTTCCAAGTTACCTTGTGGAACACCAGCAATGATGCCAAAGATAATGACTTGACCAAAGGACGCGAGCATATCGACATCACGCAACACCGTATCACCGCCGATGGGGTTTAATGACAAATTAACTCCCTGACCTTTGGTAATCTCTTTGACCCTTTCAACAACATTTTCAGTTTTATAGTTAATACCATAGTCTGCGCCTTGTTTTTGAATGTAACGCAGTTTATCATCAGAACTGACCAGACCAATCGTCTTTAGCTCTGCTATTTTTCCCAGTTGTATTAACGCAGTGCCAACACCCCCTGCAGCCGCGTGAACAAGAATGTTTTGCCCCGGTTTGGCCTGTCCTAAGTTGTGCAGCATATGGTAGGCAGTGGAATAATTAACAGGAATAGCAGCCGCTTCGTCTAATGAAATCTGTTCAGGCAGTGGTGTGACATAGCTGGCATCTGCCACGACATAGTCAGCATAACACCGTGCCCCTACTTTACCTAAATAGACAACAGGCTGACCTACTTTGAATTCGGTCACATTTTCACCGACAGATTTGATCGCACCACTACACTCAACACCGGGAATGATGGGCAAATTTGGCATCATATGTGGCGGCATTTTGCCACTCCGAATTAAGGCATCAATAAAATTAACTGGGGCAGCCTTAACCCTTATGAGCACTTCATTGGGATTCAACGACGGTGTAGCAACTTCTGTGTACTGAAGTGCTGAATAAGAACCTGTTTGGCTAATTTGTATTGCTTTCATTTGTGTTCTTTTAAGATATCAATCCAAGCTGTTTCATCAGACCTGCTGTGTCTGCTTGAACCCAGCGCTCAACAATTTTCCCATTCTCAAACCGATAAATCTCAATACTAGTCCAGCTAACTTGTTTGCCACTTGCAGGAAGGCCGAAGAAGGTATCAATATGTGTGCCCGTCAGTGTAATCCGGACTGTAACCTTATTGTCTACTGCGAATATATCATCAAGGGTAATCATCATCTCTAAAGCGCTATGGGCCGAATTTAAAACCTGTTTCAGATCGGCTAAACCTGCTGCACCCCAGGCTGGATTGTGATCGACAAAAGAAGGGTCGAATAAATCATCCATCCCATCGTAATGCCGAGTATTTACCACCTCAATTAGACGGCGGCAAATATCCATATTGTTTGACTCTGATGACATCAGCTAAATTCCTTTTTTCTTAAGAGTTGGCTCGGTCAATAATGATGTTAAATGGTACATGAACAAAACCTCATTAAACTTGCCCATCACATAGTGTACGATTGGAAAAATTGCCATTGGGAACCTCCTTAGAATATCTAGGTATGAGGTTTGTCAATCGGGCTACTTACTGGTTGAGAATTGGCGCAAATGGTTTACTATCATGAAAATTAGCCATGTAGCTAATCTTGCCATTTTTAAAACGGAAGTAATTCATTACATTGGCTTCAATACCGTCTCCAGCCAGATTAGCAGCAGAAATGTGGGAAACTACTGCGCCCTCATCACCAGAAACGATGATGTTTTTGGGAACATTTTGAAATTTGGAGTAAGTCTTATCCATACCCGACATGATGGATCTCAGGGCAGATAGCCCTTCAATATGACCAGCTAATTGTTCATCCATTACCTGATCTTCGGCAAATAAATCACACCAAGCATCCCAGTTTCCTGCATTGGCATATTCGTAATACTTGTCGATGATTTCATGATTCTTCATAGTTACTTTTCCTTCTAAATCTGTTATCTTGCTTAAATCAAAGTTTAGAGGGTAGCCGATCCTTCGTGGTACTTAAGATCGTCAACAATGTACTTGGTTACAATGGGTTTACCAGTTTCAGGCGATCGCTTAACAACCCAACGCTGGTAAGCATCACATTTGATGCGAGCAGTTTTGGGTTCGGGGGGATTCCAGATACTAGCCTCCCATTGCACCACCACATTGACAGACATGGTGTCATCTGTAGAAGATGTGGGCGTTACTTCCTTGAGGGTATGCACTTCATCAAAAAAGATACGAATCACACGTTGATACCATTCCTCGAACCCGGCATAGCCCTTGGATGGTCCTTCTGGAAACTCCATTTCCAGTTCTTCATCTGCCAGCATAGGCAGGATTTCTACCATTGGTGCATGGACATCTAGTTTTTTGTACCATTTTGTAGCAAAATCCCAGACTTCCTCTTTAGTAAGGGGGGCTAGTTTACTCATAACTCACTTTTCTCTTGGTAATAATTTCAAAATTTAGGCTTAACTACAATCTCTATGCTTCAGTCTTTTGAGGATTGATTTCTATCAGGACAAACCATGAGCATCTTTGATCATATCCGAGACTTTCTCCCCAATCATGGCGATCGCTGTATGGCAATTTCCCGATTGCACAAAGGGCATCACACTGGCATCTGCTACCCTCACTCCCTCAACTCCATAAACCCGCAACTGGGGATCGACGACTGTCATGCTATCTAAGCCCATCTTGCAGGAACCTGCTTGGTGATGGTAAGAATCGGCAGTGTTGCGGACAAATGCTTCTAATTCGGCTTCTGTTTGTACATCTGCACCAGGCATTAATTCTTCCTTACACCAACCTGCTAAAGGTTGAGTAGCAAAAATTTCGCGGGAAAGCTTAACTGCCTTAATCAATCTTTGAGTATCAGAATCTACTCCCAGATAGTTAGGGTTAATCAGGGGTTTATCCAAAGGATTGTTACTTGCAAGCCTAATCCAACCCCGTGACAAGGGACGCACAACACCGGGCAGAATACTGATAGAGTTGGGATGACCCTGACCAACAATAATGTTAAAAGGCACATGAACCAAGCCCAATTGTAGGTCTGGCCCTACCCAGCCTGGCTCTGACTTACAAAACAGTGCACTTTCAGAGAGGTTTTGATTACCAGGGGGTACTGGCTTAGAACATTCATAAATCACGCCAGTCAAAACATGATTATGGAAGTTTTCTCCTACTCCTGGAACATCTGCTACCACAGGAATCATTTGTTCCCTTAGATGATTTGAATTGCCAATTCCAGACAGCATCAGAATTTTAGGAGATTCAATTGCACCGCCACAAACAATTACTTCGCGATCGATGTAGACAGTTTGAGTCTGATTATCTTTGAGGTATTCAACGCCAATACATTTTTTGCCCTCAAATAGCAGTCGTGTCACTTGTGCTTTGGTACTAACAGTGACATTAGACCGAGACATGGCAGGAATTAAGTAGGCTGCTGCCATGCTATGGCGTTTACCATCCTTAATATCAACGTGATGCCAGCCCGCACCTTCCATGTTTGGACCGTCAAAGTCCTCAGTGTAAGGATAGCCCAAGGCAAGGCAAGCATCAATAAATGCCTTTGAGGTGGGATTGGGGTCGTGTAATTTGGCATTATTAACGTGGAGTGGACCACCTTGACCAACTAAATCGCTGGTTTTGTCTTCCCGATCTTCTAATTTTTTGAAGTAGGGTAAGACATCTTCAAAAGACCAACCTACTGCACCGTTATAAGCCCAGTTATCAAAGTCAGATTTGTGACCTCGGATGTGCATCATGATATAGAGGTTACTACTGCCCCCAACCAGTTTGCCCCGTGGTTCGTTGGTTACTCGCCCATTAAGTCCTGGTTGGGGAACACTTTGATATCCCCAGTCAATATTTGAACCAAGTAAGGTGTACCAAAGGGAGGGAGTCCAAACCGCATCAGGGATGTCATCTGGGCCACCACCTGCTTCTAAAACCAGAACCTTTACATCGGGATTTTCGCTGAGGCGATTGGCCACTACGCAACCCGCAGTACCAGCACCAACGACAACAAAATCGTAGTTGCTCTCTATTTTATCCTTTCTTACTCCGCTACTTACCATAATCTTACTCTCTCGTCAAAAAACTGGATTTTTGCCTTCATTTAAATTACTTATGTATTACTCGAAATTAAATTTTCTCTTTTCAGAGATAAGCACGATCCCCTTGAAGAAAAAAGATCCCGTGAAAAGTCAGATCGGCTTGGGCTTGTAATTGAACTAGCTTAGACTGTTTAGGAACAGCATTATCCAGAACTTCAACTGAATCAGCCTGGACAAGAACATTTGCCTCTGATTTTTCTTCAGCGAGAGTAGATTTTAAACAAGCTAAATTACCTACCACAATTGCTATAACAGTAAGTCCCAACTTCCAATTTCTATAGATTTTGGTTATTCTTGAAGACCATAAGGGATTGAAGCTTTTATCACAAGGAAACATGACAGGGAGAAACATTAGACGGGAGGTTAGTGCCACCACTTCTGAGCATTAGACTTGTTGCAAATTAAGACGTAAAAATAGGTAAAACCCTTTCCAGTTAAGACATTTGGCGATTATTGTTTGCCCACATTTGTAAGCCTAATCTTGTAAGCTTTTTAGAGGTTTCAAATTTTATTTCGCAACAAGTCTATTATTTAAAAAGTCACAGGAAGAGACTCTAATACATAAATATCAGAGCGATCTTGATACCTCAAAGTGTACTGAGCATTTTCCGGCCACTGTTGAAGCTTAAGATTAGGAAGTCGACGTGCCAGAGTTTCAAACAGCACTTGAGCTTCAAAGCGAATTAGTGGTCTTCCGTGACAAGCATGAGCACCTGAACCAAAGGCTAATTCACCATTATCTTCTCCGGGACGAGTGATATCGAAACGGTCAGGATCTGGGAATTTATCAGGATCACGATTAGCTGCTGCTAGATTTAGGAAAACTAATTGGTCTTTTTTAATTGCCTTTCCTCCTACTTCTAGATCCTCCTTAGCAATTCGCGCTACAAGAGGGGGGGGGGTATGAAAACGAAGGACCTCCTCAACTGCCTTGCTGGCAAGATCTGGATTTTCTTTGAGCAGTTCAAACTGTCCGCTACTTAAGAGTAAATATACTCCATCTCCTAGCACAGCTATACTGCTTTCGTGAATGCCACAAACTGAAGTTTCCAGACACATTTGGACGATTTCCAAGTCCGTTAGAGTTTTATCCTCCTTTTGAACAGCAAGAAGTCGACTCATAAAGTCATTCTGAGGATTTTTACGTCGCTCCTTCAACAGGGAGGTAAAGTATTCTTCTAGTTTTATGGCAGCTTGGTGGCTACGCTCTACTGCATCATCTGACCAAAAGTCCATTTGATAGGGATATCGTAAGACATTAAAAAATCCCAACAGCAGAGGTTCAACGAACTGTTCAAAATCCTCAACTGGAACATTGGCAATAACAGTTGCCATAGTGCGGAATGGAAGAGGAATGGCTAAACTTTTCATCACATCCATTTCGTGCTGATCCGCAATCCGATCGATTAGATCATCGACATGTTTCTGGAGTTGAGGGCGAAAACGTTCTATATTTGTTGGTTTGGAAAGCTTATAGGGTAAAGCCTTGACCGTTAATTCTCTATGGCGAGTATGGTTTGGGGCATCAGTAAACCGCAGGAAATTCTTAGATAGTCTCAAAGAAGGGGACTCGTTAGTGACTCTTCGTTTAGCTACCTCTTCCGATTCATTCTTGGAGAGCAAATGATACTGAGTCTTTACATATCCTTGTCCGAGGGCTTTACTATTTCTGGCTAAAGGATATACATCCGCATAGCGAGAAATAATCCAGGCATCGAAATCTGGATCCCAGTGAACTGGATCGGCAGAACGCAATTGATCCCAGGCAACAAATGGATCGTCTTTGATCTGGATTGCTGACATTGTCTCTTATCTCCTTTACATTGCTAAAGGTCTATCTTTGTTTAGTGACTGATTGTTCAATCAGTAGGTGTAAATATTATGGGTAGTGCATTAAGAGTTTTGATGTTGAAGCTCTTGCGCACTCCAGTTGGTTAGTGCTAAGTCTTAGATCGGGAAACTTTTGAACGAGTGTATTAACACGACGACTCCACTATCTCAGGGCTCCAATGTATCGGATCTTCTGTCCGAAAATATTGGTGATCAATACCGGGCTTGAAGATATCGTTAAATGGGAATGTTTGTGTCATCATTCACCTGGAAATTAATGTTTTTGATGATTAGGCGTCAAATGAGCTGAATATTTCAACTCAGAAGTGCTAGCTATTGAAAATTTCGTTAGTGTGGTAGGTATCCATATACTCTCGCACTGCTTGAATTTCTCCATCCCTAATCTCCATCAGCAGGTGGAGTTTATTCTGGTAGACTTTGCCATTGACTAGCTTTCCATAGGCATCTGCCTCAACTGCTACTCTGTCTCCCTCAGCAGTCATTTCTTTGGGAGTCATTTTTACTCCCTCCGGGATTAAGGAAGTCATGTCTTTGAGCGAAGCAACAAACTCCTGTTTATTTCTTGTCCCTGCTAAGGGAAAACTGCCCATAACTTGCCAGGTAGCAGTATCTGCCATCGCTTTCTCAACAGCTTCAATATTCCGGTTGGAAAAGTCGGCACAGAAATCGCGGGCAATTTTTTTGTTTTCTTCTATACTCATAGAACAAGTCCTACCTCAATTGAGGTGGTAATTACTTAAGTTCAGAAGCAACTCTAAACTTTTAGTTAGCTAAACGTTCTGGTATGGGTTTGAGGGTATAAACTTTATTGAAGTACTGATCCATCTCATGGGTGTTGTAGAGATAGTCCTGAATTTTGGTGATCCTGTCATTTTGGATCTGATAATCACTCACTGTTAGTGCATCCAGAGACAGTCCCTCGGATTCTCCGTAAACCCGATGTAATTCTACAACTCTGCCTTCACTGACCTCATCTATCTTAAGCATCTCAACCTGTAGACCAGACTTAGCTAGTTGACCCAAGAAGGCAAGCACCTCGTCGATACCCTGTTTAGTGCCAGCAAGGGGATTGCGACCCGGCACGTCCCACTTAATATCAGGGGAGAAAACTTCTTGGCGCAGGTTATCTAATTGACCTTTACCTATGTATTCGTACATTTTTTGGACAAGAGCAACATTTGACTGGGTCATTTTTGGCTCCTCTATAGATTGTTTTTGGCTGGGAAAAGCAGTTTAGTTTGCCAAGCTTTGGGGTATGGGTTTGTAAGCATAAATGGCACAGAAGTAGTCATCAATGCTATGTTGAGCATTGGTGAAAACCCGAATTTCGGCAAGCTTCCCGTCACGAATTTTGTAAATGAAGCAGTTATATATTTCTAGAAAGGTTCCATTAACTCCTCCCTGTGCTGAATAGGCATGGTGGACGTCCACTACTCCATCTTCACCAAAGGGGGTAATTGTTAGGTTATCTTGCAGTAAATTCGCTTTTTCAACCATAGTGCTAAAGAATGCAGCGACCTCATCTACACCATGCTTAATACCCGAAAGGGGGTGGTGACCAGGTATACAATAGGTGAAGTCTGGCGTTAATACTTCATTGCGCAGCATTTCTAGACTTTCCTCTGCTGAAGCTGTAGCTTGCTGAGTGCCATCTCCAAAACCAGCAACGTTTACTAAACATTCCCAAAACTTGTTAACTAAGGCTACATTTGGATGTGTCATTCCAATTACCTCGTATTAAGTAAAGAAATTATGAATTATCGACCTTAGTTACCTGAGCTTGAGTTGGCCTCAAACCCAGGTCAGAACTCAGACGGCTAAACGTTCTGGAATTGGTTTAAGGGCGTAGGCGTTCCAGAATAACAAATCTACTGGATGCTGATCTCCAATGAAAACTTGCACACTGACAATCTTGCCATTACGGATTGTGTAATGAGTGCAGTTAATAGCATCTAAAACGGCTCCATTTGATTGACCATGACCGCGATGTATCTCTACAACAGTTTCATCATCAATGGCACCAATAGTGATCAGATCAACCTTTACCCCTTTCCTGGCAAGCTCTCCAAAGAAGGCAATCACTTCATCAGCACCATGCTTGATTCCAGACAGAGGATGACGACCTGGTAAATTCCAGGTTAAATCACTGGCGAATACCTCGTTGCGGATTGTATTCATGTCTCCTTGATTGAAGCAGTCGTACATCTTTTGCACAATAGCGACATTAGGGTGTGTCATTTTTGTTTTTTCCCTTGTTATTTTTATCAATAGGTCTAGAAGAAAGCCAACATTCATTTAACAGGATAGGATTTAAATAAATTGGCTTTATGGACCTAGACTGCTAACCGCTCTGGTATGGTTTTGAGACTATAAATAGCATTGAAAAAGTTGTCAATTGCATGTTGATCACCGTTGTAGCAGTCAACTCTTTGAATCTTGCTATCTTTAATTTGATAGACGTTGCAATTAGTCACGTCTAGAACTGCTCCCTTGGTTTCTCCATAGCCATGATGGACTTCCACAACCATGTCTTCACCTAGAGCACCAATCCTAACCAGATCGACTTTAACGTTCGATTTTCCTAATTCTCCGAAAAAACCAAAGAGTTCATCTATGCCCTTCTTAGTACCTGCTATGGGATGATAACCAGGCATTCGATAGATAACATCGGGGGAGAATAAAGTGCGTAGGGTATCATTATCTCCATTAGCGAAACACTCCCACATTTTTTCAATGATTGCTACATTAGGATGTGACATTCTCTAAATTCCTCATTAATAGTAAGCAAGGGTAAATCAGCATTTACGCTAGGCGATCTGGGATAGGCTTGTAGTCGTAGACAGAGCAGAAGAATTGGTCTACTGCATACTGATCGCTGATATAGACTTGCACATCTGCAATTTTGCCATCGCGTACATGATAGTGAGTGCAGTTAAGGGCATCGAGCTTGAATCCATCTTTTTCTCCATGTCCACGGTGTACTTCTACTGATGTATCTTCAGCAAAGTTATCAATCTGAATCAGGTCAACTTGAACACCTGACTTAACAAGTTCGCCGAAAAAGGCAATGACTTCATCTACACCGCTTTTCGTTCCAGCGAGAGGATGACGACCCGGTAATCTCCACTCTATATCTGGAGCAAAAATTTCCTGACGAATTGTTTCTAAATCACCCTTATTGAAACATTCGTACATTCTTTCAACTAAGGCTGTAGGATTACTCATGACTCGTGTTTTTCCTTAATATTGAATAGTTCAATAAACATATAAGTTGACGACTGAACAAGGTATATGGGACTTATGCAGTGGAAGAAAAATCAAGGGGTTGAAGGGAGTCGGGAGTCGGGAGTCGGGAAAATGCTCAAACCCATTACCCAATGACTACTTTCTATCTCCACTAATGCCTAGGTGCGTAAGTCCTAGGTATTTATCCGTTCTACTGTCCGCACCTAACACCAATCATTTCAGGATTCACATCCGCTTCCAAAACTACATCGATGAGAAATGGTCCTTTGTGAGCTAATGCCTTCTTAATAGCTGGGGCAATTTCTTCAGGCTTTTCGACTCGGACACTCTCAACGCCCATTGAGCGAGCCATTTCGTCAAAGCGCAGATCTGGCTTAGACAGATCGAAACTAAGAGGATAATCCCGTTGTGGCATCTTCCGCTCTTGCCAGTAAGCCAGGACGTTCAACTGTAGCAGCTTGTAGGAGCGGTTATTACAAATGACAAATTTAGCATCTACGTTGTGACGAGCGGCTGACCAAAGAGCTTGAATTGTGTACATAGAACCGCCATCACCTGCAACTCCAATCACTGTTTTGTCAGGATTAGCAAGTTTAACACCGATCGCTCCTGGAAGTCCTACACCTAGGGAACCACCACGGGTAAGGAAATAGTGACCTGGTTTAGTTGGGGGGAAATAGCGTGTTAGGGGAGGAGAAGAAGTGAGAGCCTCATCAAAGATGATAGCATCTTCTGGTAGTTGAGCAGCTAATTCTTCGGCAAAGCGAGAAAAGTGGAGTGGGACAGAATCCCGAACTTTCTTATCTGCTTCTAACTCACTTTTGTGGCTTGCTTCTTTAGCTCGGGCTATTTCAGCCTTTCTGGCTTGAGCAGCTTTTTTCTGTTCCGATGTCATGGTGGCTTCTAGTTCAGTTGCTAGTTTGCCTAGAGTGAGTTTAGGATCGCTGACCATCCCTAAGTCAACTGGGTGATTTTTGGCAATTTCATAGGCATCTAGATCGATGTGAATGACCTTTGCACCTGGTTTAAAGATATCTCCCAGTTCGGGGAATACCTCTGGCAACATATAAGTTCCACAAACTAAGTTAACATCTCCCTTGGAGGTGGTAGGCAAACTTTGATAGCCAAACATATGTCCTGTCGAACCCTGATACAGGGGATGAGCATAGCTCATGTTCAATTCGCCAGCATCTGCCGACCAAACTTCTGCTCCTAGAAGTTCAGCTACGCGGGTCAACTCGTCTTGAGCCCCAGAAGAAGCTACTCCATCTCCGATAAAAATCATGGGTTTCTGAGCTGATGCCAACATATCTGCTGCAGCTTTAAAAGTTTCTTCATCTGGCAAAACTCTAGTCGAGGGGAAAGAGGTGGGTCTGACTTCCTCAACGACAGGAGCATCCAAAATATCTACTGGCACACAAACATAAACAGGACCCATGGGGGGAGTGGTAGCAATTTTGATCGCCCGACGTAAAATCCGCAGCAGTGAAGAAGGCTCCATTACTTGCGTTGACCATTTAGTCACAGGTTCAGCAAAAGCCACCAA
>JAAUYM010012769.1_pt1 | contig 12689 bp, 6 predicted proteins | sample 7278001 | NCBI WGS metagenome assembly JAAUYM01 (sample SAMN14350224, study PRJNA611818) | marine sediment metagenome | isolation source: surface marine sediment (1.8m) | place: French Polynesia: Moorea | collected 2018-08
ATATCTCATGTGGTTACGGAAATACAGCACCTTATAGTTGATGCCTGGATTTTCCCAATTTAAAATGAACACCCTGTATAAGTGAATAATTTTTCCCTCTTCTTTTATGGAGATTTCGATATGAGAAAAGACTTATGAACTGTGGTTTTTTCGTGTCATTAGTTAATAGTAATAAAATAATATAACTAAATGAGTTTGAAGCTGCTATTAATGACAATAAGCCAAAAGCTGACCCAAACCAGAATTAGCTTCTTTTCCACGAGTTTCAAAAAATACACACTAATCAAGTTATCCAGGTATATTTTGTGCCCTAGTTCCTTCGATACTGTTAAGTGAATCAGACTATTAAGCCATCCTCTAGTAACCCACTAGGACAACAACAACAACAACAAAAAAACTCACCTTCAGTCCCATGGCTCTGTGCTCGGCAAATCGGAGCTTTTTCCGATTTCGATTTTTCATGGCCTTGCTGACTTCTTTATCGCCTTGGGCTCGGGCGTCATTTTTCCACTTCTTCAGCCTCCACTGCCTCTGCCTCTCCGCTTCGTGCTTTCTCCATTCTTCAAGTTCTTCAAAGTACCTCCGACTCATCAGGGCTCTCCGTTCCTCCATCACCCTCCTCTTGGCCTCTCTGGCCGCCACAACCTCAACTGTTGGGTAATTCCTGTAAGTCAGAACGAACGCAGGTGAAAATGACGTTCCAATATGAGAAGGTCGCCCGGTGGGGCAGGCTCACTTCTTCCTCTCGCTCTGCCACTTCTCCACCTCCTCCTTGCTACTTCCGCGCGCCATTCTCGCGTAGAGCCCGCTTGCGTGCACCAGCAGGATGTGCTCCTCCATGATCTCCTTGCAGGAGACGTATGTGCACCCTTCCAGCTCGCACACCACGTGGGCGTCCTCGTGGACGACCAGCTCGCTCTCACGATTGAACTCCAGCTCGCACACGTCGCAGTAATAGGAAGTCCTGCAGGAAAGTTGCATAGCTCAATGCAGGTGGTGGTAAAAAAAAATCAACTAGAATCTGTGTTTTTTTTTACCTGGCTGCCTCCATGGCAAGTAAGGGCATCCAGAATCCCTCCTGGCCCGGATTGGCCCTGGCGAACAGAATGAGCTGTTCTCATGAAAGGAAAAGTAGGAAGGCGTTTCGCCACTCCTTACCGGAAGTACGCAGCCATGAGGTCTGCTTCCAGCTCAAAGACCTTGACCCTCTGCTTCCTGTACTTGTCGACGTCCTCTGCCGCCTTCGACTCCGCCGCCTTCCTCTTCAGGGAGTCCCTCAGCCAGGTCTCAGTCTGCAGGCGGTAGCTCCACCAGGGACGAGGGCCAGACGGCAGCGCAGAGGAAGCAGGAGGAGAGTGGCGCTGTAACGAGCATCACGTCGAAAACCTTTAAAAAATATATATACCTATATATGGCGCCACATCTAATCTTACCTTGCCTCCCCATCCTCCTCTCCAATCCCTTCCCCCGCGACATTCTCCACGGCCTCTCCCTCTCCCTCCTCTAGGCGATGGGCGGCCGTGGTGAGCGCGGCCGCCATGTCCACCACGATGAGGAGGGTGGCGATGCTGCTGCTGTTGCTCCTGCCTTCTCTGCTGACCCTCCTGTCGCAGTTGGGCCATTCGTGCTTGGCGCCACATGACAAGTTTTATGGATTAGTCTCCTAACGTGCATTGATCCTTCACTTTATGAGCAAAAGTTCACGTGTTTGTTTTGTTTTGTGAGACCACAGCGCCGCGCCCACGACCACGAGACACGCTCGACAGCTTGCAGACCAAATTAGGGATGAGGGCGGGTCCGACTCGACTCGCCAAATGGCCGAGTCCAGTCCAGTCGAGCAATGGCCCAGCAGGTACAGTTTGCGGGGAAAAGGTTTATATGTTTATGTAAACAAATGCACACAGAAAGATGATTGCAGCTGAGGCAGTGTAGTTATGAACTTACAGTTTTTACTTCTGCTTGTTTTTACGTATGTCTTTATAAGGGCCACATTAAAAATAAGTAGATTAGAAAATAGTGAGCTGTTTTGATTAACTTTTGTTTAAGAGACAACTTAAAAGCCAAAACTATCTATCAAACTGTCTGTGATGGTTGACGAGTAGATTCGACTCGAGTTTGGCTGCACTCTATCGTAGGAAAAAAGCTTTAAAAATCGAATCATAAGTACGTAGTTACATGGGGGAGCAAAAAAAAACCATGAAAAAAGTAGGAAATGAAAAAAAGCAAAAAAAAAAAAAAAAAAAACCACCATGAAAAAAGTAGGAAATGAAACAGCTAGTCCACAGCAGCCACTGGTTTCTTAAGTTATTCGTCTAGCGAACTACATTGTTTGTGCTGGTGCTAATACGTTGTGGCACAAGGTTGTTGTAGTTGCTGTTGCTGCTATTATTACATAGTGTTGTGTTAGCAGTGATGTTGCTGCTGCTGTTGCTGCAGCATAGTAGTATTGTCCATGGTAGTATTGTTACAGCTGCTGCTGTTGTTGTTGGTAATGTTGCTGTTAGTGTTGCTGTTGACTTTGTTGCTGCTGCTGTTGATGATGGTTAGTCCATGGTAATCTTGTCACCGCTGCTGCTGTTGTTGGTAATGTTGCTGTTGACTTTGTTGTTGCTGCCGGTTGTTGGGAGTTCTTTGTGGTAATGGTATTTTAGATAACACAAAACTGTAAAAATAACCTTTTATTGTATTTTATGGAAGACAAGGATAAGACTATAAGCGTGACGAAAGCAAACCGTCTATATTATACTTGTTCTTAATTTTCGACAATTTGCAACGGATTGAATTTGGACACTACAAGTGTACCCTTTTTTTTGCCAATAAGCCCTGGTCGACAATCTTAAAGCACCCGCACTTCAGGGGTCTAAATTCTCGACCCTTCCTTCCTCCGGGTGTTTATGCTGTGGCCTCCCTGGCTGAAGCAATCACTTGGGCACACATTGAACAAGTACGCTACTTTGAAATGATTTATAACTTCCCAAGACGAAGACCATAGCAACAAGTTGCCCTTTTTTTGATCTAGCTACGTACCAAATTGGTAGCTAACTTCTATGTAGTGTTCGTTTCAGATGCCTAATCTTCGCTTGAGCAATTATCGAGTTCTTCTGTCCAAACTCACAACGTACTGACAAACATTTTTCTTACTCTGCATGATAAGCTGACAACCTCAATTGTGCTGCTCTGTACAGCAATGCACGATGGACTACTTACTGTGTGTGTGGGGGGGGGGGGGGTTGGGTGGGTGGGGGTTTTCGCGCACCAGCTGATCCCCCATAAGGGGGAGAGTGCATGAGTGGGGGGGAGGGGGGCAAGGCCGCATGATTACGTGTCAGTGATTGCCCCTTTCAGGTCATTATAAAGATCAGTTTGACATGAAGGAGTGGAGGACAGGGAGAGGAGGAGGAGCAGGCGGTGGCAAAGAGATAAGGGAAATCGCTAATTTCTCCTCGGCAGTCTGCCCTGCCCAGAACGTCGAGGAGGGGGGGTTACTAGGTACTCGTCTAGGGATCGTCCTCTGCATAAGAAGGATTTGAAAGTTTGTCCCGAAAATCCCCTCGTGGCACCATGTTCAAGAAACTGGCCAACACCGCCCTGGACACCGCCGTGGACACGGCCATCGAGGCCGGCGTCGAGAGTGCCGTCGAGGGGGTGACAGAGGCCGCCACGGAAGGCACCGTCTTGGAGGACGCGGAGGGGATCGTGACCACGGCCATCCAGGACGCAGCCACCGATGCGGCCACCGCGGCTGTGCAGGACATGGCGCAGGAGGTGGTTAACGAGATGAAGGAGAGACTGGGCATTGCTGAGCAAGAGGAGGAGGAAGAGGAGGAAAACGAAAATCAAGTCAATGGTGACGATGCTGAAGGTAGCGAACATGAGAAGGAGGAAAAGGAGGAGGAGGAGGAAAAGAAGGAGGACGAGGAGGACAAAGAGGAAGAAGAGGAGGAGAAGGATGCCGAGGATTACTGGCAGCAACAAGCGGAGGAGGCTAGAAATGACAAAGAAGAAGAGGAACGATCCGTTGCTGACTCCAGTCATGAAAATGGTGACGAGGTGTCTCCACTAGAAAAGTACAAGGCTGCCTCCCCACCTCCGCAGCCTGCACCTAGAGCCACCTTGGATGAGAGGACCGTCAACCTCAAGTACTGGAAGCAACAGAGCGAGGAGGAAGAGCAGCAGCAGCAGCAAGCTGAGCGGATCTTGCCCATTCCAAAAGTGGTGGAGGACTTGGTGGAGGATGTCCAAGACGGTGATGACGACGACGCTGACTACTGGAAGCGCCAGGCGGCGGAGAATAAGACCGAAGAAGTCGAGGAGCATGAGGAGGTCGTCGTGACCGTCACGAAGAAGACGATCCTGGTTAACGAGAAGAACCTCTCTAACGAGGAAGTCCTGAAAAAGATGGTGGCAGAGGGAGAGGTGGAGCCGGAAGATATGCCGAACATCCACCAGCTGCTGGAGGCGGCCAAGAAGACCCGCAAGCCGAAGACGGAGACCTTCATCATCAGGTCGAAGAAGAGACAGGAGAGTATCAAAAAGGCAATTGACTTCAACGCAATGGCCATCGTCATCGAGGACAAAAACAAGATCAAGGAGGGTCCCGGCGGAGCCAAGACCATCAAGACCGGAGGACGCACTTTTGAGATCTCCAAGGCCGCCACGAACACCTTTCAGGTGAGGAAGGCCAGCGTGATCCAGCCCGCCTCCGAGACCGTCGTCACCAAGAAGTGGATCGAGAACGCCGTGGCCACCTACGAGCACGAGAAGGCGGTCGAGATCATCCAAATGAATTTCGAGACCAAGAACGAGAACCAGGCCAAGTACTACGAGGCCAAGGTGAAGGCCAAGGTGGGCGAGCAGGGCGCCACCAAGGAGTACAGCTGGATCATCAGGGTCGCGCCCAAGTCGGGCATCGAGGTAGACCCCAACGACAAGGACACCTACATCGTCAGCGACCTCGGCACCAAGATCGCCGCCTTCGTCGCAAGCAAAAAGCTGAGAAAGGCTCTGAGCCTCCCCTTCCAGCCCGTCATCTATGCGGATGCCAAGTACGCCATCTTCGACGACATTTCCGCGTACAAGCCGGTGTCCGGCTTCTTGGACATGGACCACACCAAGCAGGCGCTGCGTGCTCTGGCTAAGCTCCACGCCATGAGCTACGCCTACTTCCACCAGGGCAGGGACGACGCCAAGGGATTCTCCGAGGTGCTCAAGATGATCGTTGCCAAAGACTTTCAGCCCACCGCCCACCAGGAGGGCAGGAACTCCGTCACGGCCTTCATAAACGGGCTATTCGAGAACATGCTGAGCGTGGTGAGGTCCAACGGACACGAGAAGCTGGCGGAACAGGCCAAGAAGAAGTTTGGGGACCGCCTCTACCCGATCTACAAGGACGCGTTCGCCTCCTCCAGCTCCTTTTCCGTTCTCTGCCACGGGTTCCCCATGGCCGAAAACCTGCGCTACCTCTACGACGACTCCGGCCGCCCGGTGGCCGTCAAGCTGACCGGCTTCCAGCGCGCCCGCTACTCCCACGCCGCCACCGACCTCCAGCTGCTCTTCTGCGCCACGGTGGGCGACCGCGTGGACGACCAGACCGAGTTCCTGACCCGCTTCATCTATTGGGAAGCCCTCTCCTCCGCGCTGCGCTCCCTGGGCGTGTCCGACGCCATCGACTTCGACGCCTTCAAGAAGGCCTTCAGGAAGCTGCAGGTGTTCGGGTGCCTGACCGGCGCCATGCGACTGGCAGAGATCCTCTCGCCCCCGAGGAAGGGCGCGCCGACCGCCAAGAGACAGGCGTCCTCTTCGGGAGGAGGAGGAGGAGGAGGAGGAGGAGGAGGAGGAGGAGGAGGTATCAGCGGGGGCGTGCCCCTAAGGAGAGCCACGGGGAAGAAGGTGTTCGAGAGCAAGATCGCCGGCAAATTTGGAAGCAGTGCGCCACCGTCCAAGGCCACCTCGGCTTCTGCTTCTTCCTCCAACGTTGAGAGGGAACTCACTGGCCCTGCGCTCAGAATCAAGGAGCTTCTGGAGAGGGCACTGCAATACTAACTGCAAGAAGACGGCATGATGTAATTGCACATACAGCAAACATGAAAATGCATGCGCTATAGGTAGTAGTTACACGGTTAAAGAAAAGGGATTTTTGTACAGCAGCTCCTAAGCATGCAGTATGCGAGATAAGCGTTCAGAAATTTTGTGAACACCACGCACACATGTAATGTATACTTATCAGTGTGCACATAACGATGATCGGCGTGACATCACCTCAGTTGTCAAGAGGTACTGGAGAGAGAGAAAAAATAAAATACGACAGGCTTTCAATTTTTTTTTCAGACTTTGTATTATGAATGCTTACGGCGAGACAATTTAATGGCTCATATCGGATAAACCCTCTGCTCTGCCACAGCTCCATGTGTTATATTAACAATCCTCCCTCCTCCCACACCCCCCCCCCCCCCGTCGACACTGTGCTGTGCTGTCCCACTTGAAAACGACGGAGAAACATCATTATCAATCGCTTTCTCGAGAAAAAAAATCTCACTTTTATTCACTGTTTCGTTTACTACTGCGTCGTCCCCTCCCTGTGGCATGTACTACCAAACCGTACTACATACACGCGTACACGTCCACTCAAATTCTTCAAAACAGGCAGCATGGGGACTCAATATGCGAGACTGGGGTGGGAGGGGGGAGAAGAGAGGAGACAAAAGGAGATAAGTAATGACACGGGGAGGGGAGGAGGGGTCTTCACGTCGCAGTGCACACATCTCACTAGAAATTAAGGCTGGAAAAGGCTTCCTCCGCAAGCTTTAAAAAATAAAAGGGGGTTAAGGAGGCGGAACGAAGCTAGTCCAGATCCATGTGGTTGGCCTGATCTCCGTTGACCGGCTGCGGCTGCTGCCCCTGCTGCTGCTGCGGCTGCTCTTGCTCATCAGACTGCTGTTGCTGTTGCGCGCCGTCCTTGCCTGGCTGCGTCGTCGCCTCCTCGGTCCCCTCCTTCGCCTTCCCCTCCTCCTTCTTCGGTTCCTCCTGCTTGGGCGGCTTGGGTTTGGGCTTGTTCAGGACGGGGTTGACCACTGCCTCGAACGCCTGCCTCTCCGACAGGAACTGGGCCGCCAGGACCGGCGGGTTAAGCGTCTTGGCCAGCCCGGCAAGTTCCGAGCACCGCTGGTCCATCCACTCCCTCTTCTCGGCCACCGTCTTCTCCACCTTGGCGATGGCGTCGGCGTCCAGGTGGGCGTACTTCTCGTCCCCAGCGCGGTACTGGTCCACGGCCTTGATGGCCAGTTGCAGGGCGTGCCCAAGGGAGTCGATGGCCCCAGGACGAGACTCAAACTCTGCCTTCCGAACCTGCCAAAACCGAAGAGACAAGTCAAAAATGTTGGAGAGCTTGTATTACCTCATCTTAAAAACTTAGTCTTCTACACCTTACTGTAGTAAACGTACAAACTATAGGTAATCCTCTTGTGAAATTGGCTTTAGTCTATGTTGATCTAAGATTTTTCTTTTCTCATGCGTTCACGCAGGGTGATCCCATGTTACCCGCGAAAAATAAAACAAACAGCAATCAATTAGTCTGCCCAATTTGCAGATTATTTCTTCTTGTCAGTGGAAAGAGGTCGAATCAAAAGTTTACCTACTGTATAGTACAACACGTTTGAATAAGTACTGGGCACGATACAAAAGACAGAAGCCACTAAAGCGTGATCCATTCATTCAGTAATTCATTTACCTTAACTGGTTCCCCCTTCAATCGAAGTTCCTTCAGCTTTGCCTCGTAGGTCTGCTTATCACAGTCCTCTCCCTCCTCGTACAGCCAGTCCTCCGTGGCCTGCAGAAGACCCGAGAAGGCCTCTCGGTCGCCGTCGGCTATAAACTCCTCCAGCTCCTCGCTGATCTTCGCCCTGATGTCGTAGATGTACTCCTCCACGCTGTTGCGCGCGTCCAGCCTCTCCTGCTCCCGACGGTCCTGCGAAACCAGGTCCACCTCTATCGCCCGCAGGCGGTCCAGGCGATCCCTGGAGAGGGACCCGGCCCTGATGGTTACCGGAAGGTCGATCGTCTTGTTCACAATCTTCTTCCTCTTCTCCATCTTTGGCGGCTCCTGCTTCGCCTCCTCCTTGTTGTCGGACGGAGGCGCCGCAGTTTGGTCCTGAGACTCCATCGCCTCATCAGTGTTGTTGGCCCCTCCTCCTCCTCCTCCTTCCTTCTTGCCCTCCGTCGCGCTGCCTTCTCCCACGGCCTTTGCCTCCTTGTCTTCCTTAGGCGGATCTACCTCCATCGGTACCTCCTCCTCCACCTCCTGCTTCTCGACGAAGGTCGCCGACGCCACCGTAAAAATGCCGTTGGGGTTCACCCGTATCTTAACCTTGACCTTCTGGTTGCTGCCGTCCTCTTGCGGCTTTACCTCCCCGATCTCAAAGCATCCTATGTACTGATCAGCGATGGGCGCCTCCCCGTCGTACTCGCCGTGCACGCTGAACTCATCCCGCCGGTAGAAGGTCAACATCTTGGAGAAGGGGACAGCGTGGAAGCGCGGGAAGACTTCCATGTCGCCGCTGTCGGACTCGGCCTGCCATCTCAGCTTGATGGGGAAGGGTTGGATGTCGGTGACGGAGAACTCGCGCACCTTGAAGGTGGGGGAGATCATGGCGCACTGCAGCGCGCAGCCGCGAGACACGGCCTCGTCCGCGTTCAGTGTCGTGTTCGGAGACTTGCCGAAGACTTTCTCGATGAGGCCCTTGATGGCCGGAATGCGGGTGGAGCCTCCCACGATCTCCACGGCGTAGATGTCCTCCGGGTTCCACTTGGAAGTGGCCAGGCAGTTCCTGAGCACCGCCTCGATCTTCTGGAGCTGCGGTTCGATAAGGGCCTCGAAGGTCTCCCGGTTGATGGAACCGGTAACGTCTTTGTCGTCCATGAAGCACTCGATAGCGAGGGGAAGCTTGTTTGTGTTGGCGGACATCTGCTTCTTGATCTTCTCCACCTCGCCCATCAGCTTAAGCAGCGCCTTTGGGTTGGTCTTGGCGTCGATCCTGAATCGTTTCTTGAAGTCCTCGACAAAGAATCCTGCCAGCGCCTCGTTAAAGGACCTCCCTCCGCAGTCCTCGTCAAAGGCACACGACTGCATGGTCAGCTTGCCCTTGTTGAAGGAGCAGGCGGCCACCTGAAGGCCGCGGTGTCCGGCATCGACAAAGACCACCTTCCGGGGCTTGTCCTCCGGGGCCGGGAGGTCCTGCTTGTAGATCCCGTAGGCGAGCGCCGTGGCCGTAGTGTCGTTCAGCAGCTTGAGGACGTTGAATCCTGCGACGGATGCGGCGTCCTGCAGCGCCCTCCGCTCTCGGTCGGTGTAGTAGACGGGCACGGAGATGACCACATCCTTGACCTTGGTGGACAGAGCCGCCTCGGCCGTGTCCTTCAGCTTGGTGAAGAGCATCGCCGTCAGCTGCTCGGGAGTGTAGGTCTCGTCCCTCCCGCCAAAGTTGACCCTGAGCAGGATGCCTCCGTCGGGCGCCTCGTACAAGGGAAAGGGAATCCTCGTGGCCTCCTGCTTAACAGCCGGGTCGGAGAACTTCCTCCCGAGGAGGGGCTTGAAGGAGAAGAAGGTCTTCCTCAAGTTGGTGAGGAGCTGGTTCTTGGCGCTGACGCCGAGGACGCGCATCCTGTCCCCGAAGGCGACGACGGACGGGGTGGCGCGGAGGCTGTAGTCGTTGGCGATGGTCTCAATACCGCCCGCGCGCGCCACCGCCACGTAGCAGCTGTCCAGGCCGAAATCAATCCCCACCACAGACATGACGGTTTAATATTATGACGAATTTGTTATGGACGGGGTGATGTTTGGAGGCGGTTCTTCTTCGCTGTAACCTGCGCAGAAAACAGTTACCATGTCACATCTAGCCATCTTTTTCACGAGATTATAAGAGACAGCATACACACAAAAATGAAATTATTGCTGGGAAGGGTAGTAAAAAATATTCAATCGTCACAGGAGAGACACTCGCACTCATCTACTGCACGGTATATCACATCTGGGGACGTGGGCGTACGTAATTACGAGGTTCCATTCCTCGTCCATTTGCACTGGCGTGCGTCATCCTTGCGCCCTTGCCAAAAATACGCAGTCTGAAGGGGGGGGGGATCGAGGGAGAATACCTAGTGGGTACCTAGTTCCTATGCGTGATTGTGCGATCTGGGTGGGCGTTTCCTCCACCCACCCACCCCCTTTCCTTTTTTGCAGTTCGAGCCAATCATCTGCCCATTCCCACTTTTATTACTATAGCAAGTAACCAAAGTAACTCACTAATGTATGCTACGTAATGTATCACTAATGTAATAATTCATCCACCTCAAATGACAATTTTTTTTGCTCGCTACCGACATTTGCAGCAAGCAAAGAAGAAAATAAAAACATGAAGTTTTTCTAAAAACAAGAAAATAAAGACATTGATTTCACTTTCAGTTAACATCAATCCACACAGGCGCATCTAACCCACCGGTGATCAATTCCTTGCAGAGAAACTGGCGCCTTGATGTAATGATTGATTTGACATAGCAAGTTTTTTTACTGCTGACCAACCCAGTTTACCATCCATATCGAAGTTTTTCTTCTGTTAAAGCATTTTAAAAATGTTGCACTCTTCGAGTGTAAAAAAAAATGATTTTTTTAAATCTCAGGAATATCTGTCCGCTTGCATTTTTCCTCTTCCCGAGTGTTTCCACGTACTAAACTGCACGTGGTCGGGTCGGCGGATATCTCTTCCCTGAGGAAGGAGCAAGAATGAAGCTGCCGACAAGGGGATAAAAAAAAACCTCCATTCACACGAGTCTGAGGCCAAACACCGGCTGAATGAATAAATGTCCTACAAAGTCCTACTAAGTCTGAGCAATAATATCAGCTTATTATTACGTTACAGTACTTCTAAAGGTCGGATGGAATGCAGCCTTACCAGAAATTTTGTGTCCACGTTCAGAAGTTTTCCTCCCCTCTTCTGGCTCCTTGCGAGGAGACCATGTGAGCCCTCGGAGTGTCGTCAGAAAACTGAGGACGAAGAGGATGGTAGCGGAGGATTTGGAGGTTGGTTCCTCACTTGCAAGAGCCCCTTTCGCCCCTGACTGGCCTGCGTAAACTTCCCGAAAATTCTAGAAAAAAAAGTTTGTAGCGGCGGCGGACCCGGCTGAATAATGCAAAATCTGTTACCAGCTAGCTTTTTCCGGAAAGTTCTAGACTTGTGTTTGAAAGGTTGCCAAAAATGCCACAAATAACTGCTGGCTAAGAATGAATGTGGCAACCTTTGTCTTTATTAAGCTGTTTCTTAAGCACTTTTTTTAGAAACACCGAGAGATTACAACCGCATAACTTTTAATTTACTCACTTTTTCTCCTATAAAGGAAAAAAATCCTATTTTCATAAATGTCGCTCGAATTGGTAAAATTTACCAGAAAGATCGAGGTCATCGTGGAATCGAATAAGAGAAGGGGGGCATGCTTGTTGCCACCACGATGCGCGCAAGACATAACAAAAAGACATTTTGCTTGCTTGAAGTAAGTGTGGTGTTTTGTGTACGTTTCTAAAAGCAAGCTAAGAGTGTAAAAGGTAAACGTAAAATGCAAGACAGTACAACTGTATAGTAAAATATGGCTGCTTTTTTTCCCTATCGCCAAAAGTACGTAACATGTACGCTGCAACTGGTCACGAGCCAAGCACACTACCCAAGATGCCGAGGCGCATGACAGAGAACTCTGTTTTAGCGACATCTGCACAAAAATTGATTGCTTGTTAGTAAGCAACATTATTCCAGCTCATGAAGATTTGAACCAAGCTACTGTAATTAACTAAAGTCGAGTATATTTATCCTTAAGGTACACCTGCCTAGTACTCTCTAATTGCTCGAGCTAATTAAAAAAATATTTATATATATCTCGTTTAAAATGATGGGTGAGTCAGACACAGAGATATGGAGCCAGACCTCCTCTCGCAGCAACCAATCATCTCATCCTTTCCTTCCCTCCCAAAACGCCAAGTTCCACTCCCAAACCCGTCATGTGGTTATGTTATAGCATAGTTACCAACAGTTTCTAATGGCCATTTTCATCGTTCAGTACGTACAAGAATAGTGACAGCGCAGCAAATCAAACATTGTGGCTCTCTAATAGTACTTTTTTTTAATACGAGTACAGTATGTTTTTGGCAGTTTGTAGCAAACATCACTAGTAATGACATGGATCTTGATTCTTACATATACTAGCCTGAAGCTACCCGCGTTGCTGGTAAAAGACCAAATCGCTTCGCTCGCTACCTAAAATATCAATTTTATAATTTTGGGCTTTTACTGGCCAAGACCAAATTACAACTCACCTCACTGGGAGGCCTTTGGCCTCCCAGTCTTTTACCATTACAAATTCTTAGCCAGCAACACAGGCTCATGCACTACAAGCCACATTGGAAGGCCGAAGGCCTTCCAGTGTGCGAGTCATAATTTGGTTGTTGCAAGTAAAAGCCCAAAATTATAAAATTGATCTTTTAGTTAGCGAGCAAAGCGAGCTCAGGCACGGGGATCCACACTGGGGCCTCCCAGTGTGGTAAGTCATGATTTGGTCTTTTACCATTGCAAAATTTTACCCAGCAACGTGGGTAGCTTCAGGCTAGTACACACTAAAATAGTTAGCAATGTAGGTAGGTAGTACAAATCTCGCTG
>JAAUYM010005655.1_pt1 | contig 12679 bp, 6 predicted proteins | sample 7278001 | NCBI WGS metagenome assembly JAAUYM01 (sample SAMN14350224, study PRJNA611818) | marine sediment metagenome | isolation source: surface marine sediment (1.8m) | place: French Polynesia: Moorea | collected 2018-08
CCCCCCCCCCCCCCCCCCCCCCCCCCCCCCCCCCCCCCCCCCCCCCCCCCCCCCCCCCCCCCCCCCCCCCCCCCCCCCCCCCCCCCCCCCCCCACTACTGTACAATTTTGGGAGGATGCAGTCTTTTACTGAAAGAGCCATTCTGGCAGATGAACTTACGTCGTTTCCAGCCTGCTTGGCAAGGAGCTCGTACTTCTCCAGACCGGTGGCGTGGTCAACAGGATCGTTCATCCCTAAATAAAATAAAAAAATGGGCAAGGGCACTTGGCAATCAAATCCCGTTTCGTCACGGACGGACTGTCGGGAGGTGCCAGTGACTTACAGACTTCCTTCTTGCGGACGACGGTGGAGGTGGCGATGGCCCTGGCGGCCTCGGTCCTGGCCACAGGGGCCGCCTTCAGGAGCTTCGGGGCCGAACGCAATAACGACGCCATCTTGACAAAACTTACTCTGCGCGGTGACCAGAAGGGTTTCAAGAAGTGCGAAAAAAGAAACCGAAAAGAAAATGTTCTAAAAAGTGATAAAGTAACAATGTTAACACTGAAAACATTGATATACACTTTGATGTACATACTGCTTTGACAAAATGTCTTCGTAATTGTTTAACTATATTTATTCAAAGAGTGGTAATATGTTTTGTACTTGTGATTATAAAGAGATTTTTGTAAGTGACGCTTAGAAGGCCCACTCGACCACCCGAACTGGCCACGGCGGAGGGAGCTGCTGCGGGAAAGGTTTGGTGACAACCATAACATTCTTGCGTGTCTCATGTGGCATAAAAGTTCCGACAATAACAATAACAAACTAGGTACAACCAGGACCAGGTACAGTTTCAGCTACAGTTTACAGCACTGTGGTCCGAGCCATGGATCCATCACCGAGTAGCCAAATGCCCACATAAACTCTGTGTCCCTCATCTCGTCAGCAATGGACGAGTGTGACGTTCTTCCGGAGCTGTACAAAATCCTTTCATCTCTGACGGCGAAAAGGCAGCAGACAACCTCCGACGAAGAGTTCTACCGACAGGTGTGTGGGTTGGGTAGTAATTGCTGATGTCAGATGTAGATATACGTAGATCTTGCTCAATTATTCCACCGCTGTTGGCAGGTGGAACCTGTGCTGACGGTGTTCTCCAGAGAGCTGGACAAGAAGAAGCGCGTCGACGTCCTCTTGGCAGAGAGGATCTCCGAGGACCTGTGCAGGGACCTGTTGCTCGTTCCCCCGGCGTCGACCACCTCTCTCCACCTCCTCCTGCGAGTGGCGAGGGCGTGCCCTTCCCTCCGCTGCCCGTCAGTGGCCGACGCAGTCTCCGAGATCTTCCGCCGGACGGTGTCTGCCCTGGAGGTGGTGGTTGCCGGGCGTGATGACGATGACGAAGACGACGAACGGAAGGAGAGGGCCTCTCTCCTTGCGGTGGCGTCCGACGTGGCGCGAGAACTGGAGCTGGTGCGCCGACTCGTCTCAGAGGGAGAGGACTGGGAGGCCCCAAGACTGGCGTCCATTTTCGACTCTTGCCTGACCATATTGACCGCTGATTCTGAGGACAGGTCCTGGACCAGACCTTGCCGGGCCTTGCTGAGGAACGCCTCCCGCCACGTGGACTCGGGTCGACTGAAGGAGCGGTTCGGCGACCTGTTGGACGGCAACGGCTCCCTGGAGTCCAAGGTAGACGCCGTCTGCCAGCTGGCCGACCGCGTCTTCGGCGCCACTCTCCTCGACGACAGGTACTTCAGGGTCCTGCAGGGCGGACTCGTCTGCAAGACGAGTCTGACAAGGAAGCAGAGCATGTACTTGCTGAAGCGAACAGTCGAAGCTGTAAGCAACGGGACTTGCAGATCAAGTTCCCGTCTGCTGGATGCGGACTCCAGCGGCAACAGGCAGTGGGACGACTTCTTCCTCGTGATGGAGACGGTCGACGAGAAGCAGGTCCACATCATAAGACAAATTGTCGCCAAGCTGCAAGGCCTCTCGGACTGTCGCGCCAAAGGAAAGGAGGGAGGACTGCACCTGTCTTGGTACCTCCTGCTCTTCAAGCTCTTGTTCGGCCACCAGAACGGCGCCGTGGTAAAGTGGAGTCTCCAGTACTTCCTCAAGACCTTCAGAGGCAGCTTCACCGTCGGAGACGACCTGGCCTCCTTCGTAGGGACCTCGCTGTTCGAGGCCTTGAACACTACGAAGCTGTACGAGAGGCACCTGACTCCCAAGGTAAAGGAGGGCCTGGTCGGCTTCCTGGCCGAATGCCTGAAGCAGTGCTCCAGCCAGGCAGAGAGAGACGACTTCCTGAATCGCCTGCTGGACTCCTTTATCGCCACCTCGTGGGGTCCCATCCCCCTCTTCCACGTCTCCCATGCCGTGCGCCTTTGCATCTGCTCCGCGGGAGACAAGTTCATGAAGGGAGAGACGGCAAGGCGGCTTTCGGACTTTGTCGCGTATGCCCTGAGGTGCCAGGAGCCGCTCCTGAGGTGCGGGACGATGTGCAACCTGCTGTCCATCCTCACCAGCGGCTCCTCGCCTGAACTTCTTGGCTGCGACTTCCTGACTGCCTCGGCCCATTTGAAGGCCTTCCACGGCCCCGGCAGGATCCTCCTGCACGGCACCAGGTCCTGGAAGGACGCCAGGGCGTGGTTAAATTCAGGGGCATCGATAAGGTCTCCTCCTTGGCGGTCCCTCTGGGAGGAGGCATCAACTTCGGGGGAAACCCTGAGGTGCATGGCCCTCGGGATGGCCATCGTCCTGGACGCGGACTGCTTCATGTCAGAGCTTGTCGTGTCCATGCAGGACGACGTCTTCGACAGCACGTGCAGGCCGTACGTCGAGGGGATCGGGACGAAGGTGCGGTTCCTCCTCGAGCTGGTGGCCGCGTTCGGCGGCCCCTCCAGGCGGGAAGGAAGGGACTTCTTGTGCTACGGATCTGGACAGGCGTCCCCCACCCTAGTAGTACAAGCTGAACTCGACGGGCGCCTGAGTGCGGACCTCGTCGAACCCCTGTGGAGGATGTTTCGTCAAGGCCCTGAAGAAGAGAGCAGGAGTGCCCAGGATCTTCTCGCTCACGTGGCCAAAGGAGACAAAGAGGTGTTTGCTCAGATCAGCAGAGACTGTCTGGAAATGGCGGTGGACGGACAGGCACCAGTGGGACTAAGGACAAGAAGTCTGGAACTTCTATGCGAAGCCTTGAACTACTGTGCCAAAGCTGACGACGACGTCGTGATAAAGGGTCTCCATCCAATAGTGTTGCTCAGAAGTGGCTTTCCCATCCCTGCCAAAGCCGGTTCCCACCTGGAAGTCAGTCGCAACCTCAGCCTGCAATGGAGGCTGTTAAGAAAGCTGTTGGAGAGCGGCGGAGGAGGAGGAGGAGAAGGTGTCCTCGACGTGGAGAGGAGGCAGTGTATGCTCGAGTCCGCCACCGAGGCCGTCTCAAGCGTGGAGGGCAGTGCCCTTCCCTCCGTACTGGAAACGATCACTTTCCTGATAGAAGCAGCATCCAGCATTGGAGACTCGGTCGAGCCCGCGATCCCCGGCATCCTGAAGGCCGGCCTCGTCTCCGTGTTCGAGCAGCGGAAGAACGACACCTTCTGGCCCGCGGTCAAGGCCGCCGTCAATCTCATCTGCCTGGACAGAGTCGTCCACAGCGAGGACGAGGCCGTGCAGGCCTCCGTCAGCAGCTGCCTCGCCGACCTCCTGGCCGAGGCGGAGGCGGTGCCCGGGATCGCCGCCACCGTAGCTCTCGCCCTTTCGAAAACGACATTTGGTGAAGACGAGAGGGTCCAGAAACAACGACTACCTCCCTGCCTGCTCTCTCACGTGGGAGCCCTCCTCACCTTCGGCCCTCTCTTTCGGAGAGACCTCCAGCTGGTGATGGACTCCAACGCCATGGTGCTGGCGGAGGAGGACGAGGTGTTCGACGCGGCCAGGTGCGTGGAAGGCAGCGATCACCTGGTGGCCTCCCTCGCCAGGGCGACGATGCTGAACTTGGTCAGCCGCCTCCGGAGCCAAGGGGCCGTCTCCGACGTGGTCGAGAGCGTGTCCGCGCAGGAGGCGGCGGTGGCGAGCGGCAAGAAGAGGTACTTCGCCAACTCCCTCGTACACCTGACGAAGCACAGGGCCCTCCAGGTCCTCCTCGTGCTGACCCCGGCCATGGGCCCCCCCGTGGCCGCGGCGGTCTTCCAGCGGCTGGTCACCTCGCTGATCAAGGAGAGCATGGAGCCGAGCGTGCGCTACCTCACAGAGTGGACGCTGACCAAGATCCTGCTGCGTCACTGGGACGGACTCCGCGAGGCCTTCCAGGAAGCCTTCCTGGCGGCGAGGAAGGCGAGGCTGTCCTGCGTCCCCTCCTTCCTGGCGGTGCGGGCCTTCGTCGCCCTCAGCTGGGACGGCGGCAGGTCCCAGCAGGAGGAGCAGGTGTCGGAGGCGCTGGGCCTCCTGGCCCCCTGGTGCATGGCCCAGCACTTCGCCACGAGGTCCTGCGCGCAGACCTTCGTCCGAAAGTTGCACCTCCTTGCGTCGAGGAATCACCCGGACCTCGCCAGGGAGTATTCCCTGCTGGCGGGGATGGTGGAGTCCTGCTTCGGCCAGGGAGACCAGGAGAAGAACGAGCGGAAGATACAGGAAGACTTTTACCTCTCGGAGTTCGACCCGGTCAGGTGCTTCAACCCGCGCGACATCTTCAAGGAGCTGCCCCGACTGTGCGGCCTCGTCAGGCAGGAGTGGGAGAACGCCGACGCCTACACCTCACTCGAGTGGGACGAGCTCAGCAGGGACGAAGGAGTGCTCGGGTCAATTCCAGGAGGGATGGAGGTGAAGGAGCTGGAGATGGAAGTGACGGAAGCTTCGGAAGCTGCCATCATTCAGAAAAAGATAACGCCGTGGAAGTCGATGCTGGAGCAGTCGGACAGCAACAACAACGACGACGACGACGACGACAGGACCCCGGCGGCGTTCCCGCACCTCCGGGTGGTGGCGTCCCTGATCGACAAGCTGCCCAACCTGGGCGGGCTCTGCCGGACCTGCGAGGTCTTCGGCGCCGGCGAGCTGGCCCTGCCCTCCGGCCGCGCCGCCGCGCAGCAGGAGCTCCGGTCGGTGTCGGTGACGGCCCACGGCGTCCTGGCCAGGTCCGGGCGGCTCACCGAGGTGCCGCCGGCGGAGCTGGCCGACTACCTGTCGCGGAGGCGCGCCGAGGGATACTCGGTGGTGGCCGCGGAGCAGGCGACGGGCTCGAGGTGCCTCGGGGGCTTCCGCTTCCCGCAGAAGACGGTGCTGCTCCTGGGCAACGAGCGCGAGGGCCTCCCGCCGGAGCTGCTGGCGGCCGTCGACTACTGCGTGGAGGTGCCGCAGCGGGGAGTGGTCAGGTCGCTCAACGTGCACGTCACAGGGGCCATCATCATCTGGGAGTACGTCAGGCAGTGGTCTCTGGGGCAAAACGGAGAAAAATGAAAAGAAACGATGCACTTGCATGACGACGACCTCATTTAAAAAAAAATTGTCTATGATATCACTATATTAGTGCGAGTACATTCTATGCAAGAAATGCAGAAAAATGTCATACGTGATTCGATCGTGTTGCAAAGTTGCAATGGGCTAGACAGACTTTATTTTTTATTTAGTGCTACACAATACTAGTATATAATATAATAACTGTTCAGCAGTAGCTCTGTTGGGAAGCTGGTACCAATAATAAGTTTTTTTTTAAGTATAAGCACTAGAAATTTATAACGATTCTTTTTCCAGTAATACGTTTATGACATTTAGTCAAAAACCTTGTTACAAAAATTTCATATTAACATGCATTCGGATTTGTGCACCCGGTGTGTGTAGTTGACCTTTGCTGCGCTGCCTGTGTCCCCATTCGATCTTATTTAAAAGTCGTTTAGGAAGCTACGACACACTTGTTGGTTGCAACTGGGTTGCGAGGGTGGAAGGGGACTTTTTCCTCGATCACTTCGGTCAGGCTTCTTTCTCTTCTCCACGGCTGCCTTCTCCTCTGCTCTAAAAGGTAGGGTTGCCTTAAAAAATTGACATTCTGCACATGGTAGTCTAAATCGGTAACTAGCAAAATATATTGATATGGTGCATACTTTCCTACGTTTGGTTTATTAGCAAACCTACTGTGACACGATGTAAAAATGCACATGTTGCACTGAAAGGACGCTTTTAGTCTGGCACGTTTTGCCTGGGATGTGGGAACCCTTTCATTCCAGGCTGAGTCACCAACACTGTCGTCAATGAGAGGAGAGAGAATGAATCAGGCGAGTCATCCTAGGAAGCAAGCCAGTGCTACCACACTTGGCGAAATTTCGCCAAACTTGGCGAATTTTTACTCTTGCCGACTTTTAAAAGTCGCCAAGTGGCGAATTTTAAGGGTAAACTAAGTTTACCACATGAAATATGCCAAATGGCTTTTTTTTCTTACTTTAAGACGTTTTTTTCCCAAATCTTACGCTAGGTGAATTTGGCGAAATTCTGGCACCTTACTGGCGAAGCTTGGGGCTGACCCTATGGCAACACTGCAAGCAGCTAAGGAGAGCAAGGAAGACAGACAACACAGTCCCTTCTCATCTCATTAAGCTGCTTGTTGATCAGGTTTATTGTGCGCACACATAACTGTGCAACTGTACTTGCTAACTTAGCCTCCAACTGTTCCTTGTGAAAGGTCTTGGCCTCCGCCGCCGCGAGTACTTTTTCTTTTGGGCCCTTTTCTAGGCGTGCATCTTCATTATCTTATCTCGCGTCCACTTGCAGTAGTGAGTTCAAGCTGATCGGTGCTTCCGAAGAGAGAGATCTTCCCAAGCTTGTCAGAATGGAGGTCCGCAAGAGGCGCGCCAAGGGGTCCGGCTCGTCCTCCCCGTCCAAGCGGTCCGGCCGGCAGGGGAAATCGACCTCCGAGGCCGTGGACAGGGGCTTCACCGTCGCCATCGTCCTCACCTTCCTGGTCCTCGCCGGCCTCGTCGTCGGCCTCGCCTTCTTCCCGCAGCACGTCCCCAGGCCCGTGTCCCGCGGCGTCAGCGCCGGCCTCGGCGCCCTCGGCCTCCAGTCCAAGAGGTACGCCGTCGTCATCGACGCCGGCAGCACCGGGTCCAGGGTGCTCGCCTTCACCTTCTCCAGGGGCCTCCTGGACGGCAGGTTGCACCTGGAGGACGAGCTGTGGAGGGAGGTCAAGCCCGGCCTCTCTTCGTACGCGGAGGACCCCAAGGCGGCGGCAGGGAGCATCGAGAAGTTGTTGGACGAGGCCAGGACGAGGGTGCCGGAGGGGAGCAGGAAGACCACCCCTCTCACCCTCAAGGCCACCGCCGGGTTGAGGCTGCTGCCGGAGGAAAAGTCCAAGGCCATCTTGGACGAGGTGGAGAAGACGTTGCGGGCGTCCGGGTTTCACCCGGAGGAGAACCTCATCGAAATCATGAACCCGATGGACGAGGGCGTCTTCGGGTGGTTCACCGTCAACTTCCTGTCGGACAGGCTGGCGTCGGGCGGGGAGCTCGACGGGAGCTTCGCCACCCTCGACCTGGGAGGAGGGTCCACCCAGATCACCTTCACGCCCGGGGAGAGGTCGATCCTGGGGCTGCAGGGGAGGAAGCACTTCATCCACGACGTCTCCGTCATGGGCGACGACGTGAAGCTGTACTCGCACAGCTACCTGGGGCTCGGGCTGATGGCGGCCAGGGAGGCCATATTCAAGAGCGGGAACCCGCCGGACAAGCTGCAGCTCAAGTCCCCCTGCGTCACCAGCCAGCAGCCGCTGCCGTGGAAGTACCAGGGGAAGGAGTACCTCGTCTCCAACGACGGCGCCTCCTTCGAGAACTGCATCAAGGTGGTCAACCGGGTGGTGAACGGGGGGAACGTCCACATGCCGCAGCCGCTGGCGGACAAGGAGATCGCGGCCTTCTCCTACTTCTACGACCGCGCCTCGGAGATCGGGCTGATCCCCAGGGGGGAGACCGAGGGCGTCGTCAACGTCAAGTCCTACATCTACGAGGCCGGCCGCGCCTGCGACCCGGACGCCAACCCGAACTCGGGCTTCTACTGCGTGGACCTCGCCTTCATCTCCTCCCTGCTCACCAAGGGCTACGGCCTCCCGCAGGAGAAGGACATCACGCTGTACAAGAAGGTGGACGGACACGAGGCGAGCTGGGCGCTGGGGCTCGCATACAACACGCTGGAGAAGAAGAAGGACTGATGGTTGTTGATGTGCACGACGGGTAACCAAGATATTGTGCCGATCGATTTTGTGTACTATGCTACTTTTTTTTATATTTTACTCCAAAAAATAAGTTCGAAAATATTGTGACAAGAGCGAACGAAAGAAGGATCGTGCAATAGTGCCTTTGACCTCCTCACCCACGATTTAAAAAAAGGGGAAAACTTTTTTTTTACCTACTATAGTGTCCGAAGTCATGGCCACGTCTTCCACGGGGAGAGTCCTCGTCTACCTTCGCGCGACCCCCAAGGAAGTGCCGGCAATCGCAAAGTTCACTCAGAGTGTCGTCAGCTCCCTCGCTGACGCCATCAACAACGAGAAGGGGCGGGAGAAGGACGAAATACTCGTGAACTGTCATCTCGACCAAAACAGAGTGGTCCTGAGCAAGGCGGCGGGCCTGGAACCGCTGGCTGCCCCGCTGAGGCGGCCGCCCGAGTGCCCAATCAAGCACCTGTCCGAGTCCGACGTGGCCAAGATCCCGGAGGACGTCCTGGCGAGAGGCGTCGCCGTGGGGGTCGTCATCCTGCTGGAGTCCTCCGACGCCCACGTGTTGGTCACCCGGAGGGCGAAGCACATGAGGACCTTCCCCGGGGTCTGGGTCCCGCCGGGAGGCAGCGTCGAAGCGGGGGAGACGCTCCTGGAGACCGGACTGCGCGAGCTGGAGGAGGAGACGGGCATCGCCGTGCCCGCCAGCGACGAGTCCGGCAGCAGCGGCAGGGTGCTATGCCTGTGGGAGTCGGTCTACCCGCCCTTCCTAGAGCGGGGCCTCCCCAAGCGCCACCACGTCGTCGTCTACTTCCTCGTCAGGGCCAACGACGATCACGAGACTCTGGACGAAAAGATCGTCTTGGAACCCGAAGAGGTAGACGCCTCGGCCTGGCTTTCCAAGGAGAACGTCGACTTCGTGGTCCACGGCGAGGAGGCCCCCTCCGGCGAGAGGAGGAAAGAGACGTTCAAGATGAAGCTCCTGCTGGAGGACGGGGAGGTCGTGAGCATGGACTGTCCGTCGGAGGTTCTCACTGCCAAGGCCCCGGTCAAGGGCGTGGACGTGGAACGATTTTCGTCCGGGACGATTTTTGCCCTCTCAGAGTGGCTGAAGGCGTCGTTTTGATTGAAGCAAAAGACTTTGTGAAATAGGGGGGGAAAAAATATATATATACGGTATAGGTATAAAACGTGTTCGTCGCGGTGGAGGTCATGCCGCGTTAGTGCTTGGTTCTCAAACGAGGATATGTATTTATTTTTAGATCCCGGTTACCATGGCGAGGCAGACCCAGCAACAGCCTCAGTCCTTGGACAGCTTAATGATGGCGTACGCGGACCTCAAGGAGCAGAGCAAGGGCTCTTCGTTCAAAGGACCGGCGTTGAAGGACGTTAAGGTGGCCAAGACGCAGGCGCCGACCTTCAAAGTGAGCACCAAGTCCAGGGACTGGTCGTCGCTGTCGCAGAATCTGGAGGACGCCTTCGTTACCAACGACCAGAGGACAACAAAAGTACCTCAAGTTCAGGTAGGGGTTTTTTTTTCAGTCAAAAATTATCAGTCGTGGGAATAATAACACCGATAAATTTGTCAGTAGCAGCAACGACTTTTATATTAATGCCTAACTATACGTACTCTCTCTCGCAACAGATTCCGTGGACTTCCAGTCCATTCGGGCAGGTGAGATCCGGAGTTCAACCAGCGGTGATGCCAGCAACAGCAGCAACAGTAGCAGAAGTAGCAGCAACAACAGCAGCAGCAGCAACAGCGGCAGCGGCAGCAGCAGCGCCACAGGCTGGGCAAATCGACGACTGGGGAGACTTCCAGGTGGCCTCGACACCGCAGGGCGGAAGCACCAGCGCTTCCAAGGTCCCGTCCAACGCCAACGCCAACGCCAACGTCAACGCCAACGCCCCTCCTGCCTTTCGTCAGCCTCCTTCTTCGTCTCTTGCCAACGGGCTTGCATCCGCAACCCCGACCCCGACTCCGGCCCCGACCCTTCTTTCCGCGTTAGCCAAAGACGACGATTTCTCTGACTTTGTTTCTGCTCTCTCCGCCCCAGCCCCAGCCCCAGCCCCAGCCAAAGCAACGGCCCCTCTCGCCCAGGCGACGACGACGACGGTGTCTCCTCCCTTCCCGGCACCGTCAGGAGACGGCGTCGGACTCAGTCAGCCTTCCAAAGAAGTCAGTTCCACATACGACAGAAAGGCAAGCAACTCCAGCAACCTCCTGGGGTCGGGAGTGGCGGAGCCCGAGTCGGACTTTGCGGACTTCCAGACGGCATCCTTTGGAGAAAGTGCTAGCAGCAGACGGGCCGAGGGTGCATCTTCGAAAGCTTCGGCGACAGCAGCATCTTCTGGTCCTCCTCCTCCTCCTCCTCCTCCTTCGTCCGTGGCAGCAGCCGGCGCAGCCGCCAACGACAGGTACTCCAACCTCAGGAGCATCTTCGAAGAGGAGGTGGCGGAACCGGCGCCAGAGGCTCCCCCCTTCACTTCTCCGTTCCCCAGTGATGCAGGCCTTCATCGCAGGACGGCAGGAGACGGGTCGTCCTCGCCCGCCGAGGGCACGGAGGACGACTTCGGAGACTTCATCGAGTCCAAGGTCTCTCGAGACGTTCCACCCAAACTTCAGGCGCCGGCAAGTCGGAGGGCCAAGTTGGACATGAAGCAGCTCGGGCAGCAGCTGACCAGCTACAGCTCCAAGTTCGACTCTTGCGGTACCGCCACCTCGGAGGAGAGCACTGCTGCCAAGCCTTCTGATGATCTTTCTAGCATAATAATGTCGGCATTTACCACCACTTCCCAGAGGGAGACAAGTCAGGAGGGTGGGCCTTGCGTTGAGAAGATTGATTCCGTTCCTGCGTGGGACGAAGGAGCTCCTTCCGCCCTGCATCCGTTCACCCCGGATCAGCCGCCGGCGGTGACGTCCATCAGGCCGCCGGAGGTCAACTCCATCTTTATGCCTCAGCCAAGCTTGGGACAAGGCGGTGGCGGCGGAGGCTTTGCCCCTTGGCTGCAGGACAGGCCTCCCACGCCGCCTCCGGACGTTGGGGGCGAGGAGGAGGAGGAGTTGGAAGGCGTCGACCAAGGGGTGTCCTCTCTTACCGCCATTGACGACGACGAGGAGGAGGTCGACGTCACTGCCATCAAGAGCATTTTGGGGAAGACCAAGGAGGCCAGTCCGGGAGCAAGGAGGAGTGTTGCCCGGACTGAGGAACCTAGCACTAGTTCTACTACTGCTAGCGCTGCGGCGGTGTCTGAAAGCGCCAACATTCCATCTCCAATTCTTCCCACGACCCTGGTGACGTCCCCTGAACAGCCGGACGAAGGCTCCGGGAGCGACAACAGGAAGAGCTCCGACGCATCTGGTCAGTCTCTCCACCTGTCGGACATTGGACAGGGAGGCGGAGGCGGCGGAAAGGTCGAGGAGGCTGACAGGTACACTTCCCTCTTCGAGCTGTCCGCTTCCTCCTCCTTCTCCGCCGCCGCCAATGCTTCCGACAGCCCCTTCCACGAGTGGAAGCGCGGGCTGGACCGCATCCAGTCCGTGCTGGCCACCGGCGCGGAGACTCTCAGGGACTCCGAGGAGAGGGGGGCCGCCGGAGAGGTCTGGGAGAGCTCGGAGGGCAGGGACTACCTCATGGGCCTGCGGGAGGTCTACGCCGTGTACTTGAGGATCTCCTCCTCGTTCGAGAAGCTGGAGCCGCGGCGGGACGTGTCCGACCGGCTAAGCGCCGTGGAGACCACCTGGAGGGGCCGGCTGCTGCTCCCGTCGGCCAAGAAGCCCTTCGAGTCACTGCTGTTGCCGCTGCCGACCTCGGACGCACCGTCGCCTTCACCTTTGCCTTTTTCGTCTTCGCCATCTCCATCCGGGGTCGAAGCGGAGGAGGAAAAGTGCGGCGTCTGCCTGGCGACGATGGATCTGACGGGAGGAAGCGGGGGCGGCGTAAACGATGGACGGCTGGTCGACGGAGGAGTCTCCTACCATTCCGCCTGTGCCAACTTCTGGGTGAACCTGGTGGACGCCTCCCTCCCCAAGCTCACTAGGGTCTGCGCTAATCAAATGATCCAGAACTGATTATTAGAACATGTTGCATATCCGGACTCCTGATTGATCACAGTATTGTTGCAGTTTACGAAGCTTCCACACACACACTCACTTATGGGATATTTTTAAAGATTAATACGAACCTTGTTGGCTTCACATGATGCTTACATTGCATATTATACGTGGGTATGTTGTTGCTTTATTCCGTGTTTCACTGTTGCCAAATCGAATCAAGGGTACCCGACGGTTTTTTTGGCCCACCGCCACTTATCCCACGTGTGATTTCATTATGTATTCTTAAAAATGACCCCACACCCAAAAGCGTCACTATTTAATCCTCCTGGGGTTATTTCTGTCAGTCAGAATTTTTGCAATTATCAAAATCCTACCAGCAATCATACCAGTTATCCACCAGCAATATTATAAGTTATTAGTGGGGGCCACAAAATGATCAATCATGCCAC
>JAAUYM010072391.1_pt1 | contig 12672 bp, 5 predicted proteins | sample 7278001 | NCBI WGS metagenome assembly JAAUYM01 (sample SAMN14350224, study PRJNA611818) | marine sediment metagenome | isolation source: surface marine sediment (1.8m) | place: French Polynesia: Moorea | collected 2018-08
ATAACAAGTACGGTAGTAAAAATGTTTATGTAGGTTATAACTCAGCTTTCAAAAGTCAATATGGAGGATCCAATGTCTTTTTGGGGCACGAATCTGGTTATTCCACATATTATGGAAGCAATAACGTGTACGTAGGTAAAAGTTCTGGTCGCAAGAATTCTTATGGCAGCAGAAACACCTATATAGGAACCAATGCAGGGCATAACGGCAGTAATTGTTATGATAACATTTTCATTGGGTATAATGCGGGTTACAATGAATCAGGGAATAATAGGCTGTATATAGACAATACCAGTACTGCTACACCACTTATCTATGGAAAATTCGACACCAATCAACTAGGTGTAAATACCAACAACATACCTACGGGATATGCTCTTGCCGTAAAAGGTAAGACCATTACAGAGGAGGTCAAGGTCGCATTAGAGGGAGGGACTGTTTGGCCCGACTATGTCTTTGAACCCAGTTATAAACTCCCTACTCTGGCAGAGGTAGAAAACCAGATAAGAGAAAAAGGGCATCTGCGAAACATTCCCAGTGCTAAGGAGGTCAAAGAAAATGGTATTCTCTTGGGAGACATGAATGCAAAACTCCTTGTAAAGATCGAGGAGCTTACTCTATATACCATAGCACAGGAGAAGAAAATAGAATCCCAACAAGAAGACATAGAAAAGGAACAGGACAGAATACAAAAACTAGAGGAGCGTATCAAACAATTAGAAACTTTGGTATTACAATTAAAAGATTAAGTCATGCTAAAGACCCTTGTAACAAGTCTTCTTGTGCTCTATAGCCTTACCTCATTATCACAAGAAATAGATGCAGAGGCAATAAGTCTTATTGAGCAATTGCATCAACCAGAAATAGAAAAGAAGCTTATATATTTTGTTGAGCTACAACAACAGCAAAGTCCTAACGGTAACAAAATAGTGGTCGATGACCTTTACAGGAATATCGCCAAGGTGTATACCAAACGTTTTACCTCGGACGAGTTAATGGAAATACACGCATTCTATAATTCGCCTTTAGGAAAGAAAATAACAACGACCCGAGTACAATTGCAGGAAGAAGTTACAGAGGTTATTACAAATTGGGAGAAGAAAGCCTTGGGAATTGAGGATCCCCCGGAGATGACTGAAGAAGAGCATATAAAGATGATCAATTCCATTAAGGCATCCTACAATGCTGATGTATTGGTAAAGGAAGAGCCCGAGGAAGAGAGCTACCCTGATATTGTTGCTTTAGAAGATCTGAGAAAGATCTTAATGGACAAACCCTACTTGATCAATGATCAAAAACTGTTAGAAAAAGTATTGGGCCCTGATGTGGACATTGAAAAACTATTCATCCCCAACGAGGAGGAGATGAAATTAGAAATGGAAAAGGAGAAGAACCGCTAATGCAAAATAGTGAAGACACCTCACGCCAATAGTAGGTGTAACGCTTCTGGGTGGCACATCTTATTCAAATTAGGATATGAAGATGAAGGATACGTCGACATTTAAAATTTCTCCAACACGATCTTCGGTCATTTAACCAGAAGGTAAAATTTGACATGGAGACGACAAGATAGAGAACCAACTAAAATTAACATTTAAAGAATAAATAATAAAGCAGTGGGTATCATGGAAACATTAGGACAACATAAAAAGAAAGAAAAACATTCGTCATTCAAAGGCGAAAATTTAAAAGATATATTATCATTTATAGTCTCAGGACTTTTCAGTGTATATTATGTAAAGACCATACCAACTTTATTATCAAAGAAATGGAACTATGTCTTAGGTAGGGTAAGACATGCATTATACCACTCATCCTTTAAATTTCAACCGCTTAATACTAGGGAGAAAAGAAGAATTACCAAAAAGGCACATGAAGTAGTTCTTTCTCATCGGCTCATAGCAATATTCCTCACCCTTTGCTTTACAAATAGTCTGGTGCCTTACAACTGGCTGTACGCCAACAACAATGCTCCTAATGCACCGGAGGCGGGGGCCTTTGAGCCTGTCGATGTCCCTGACATGGTAAACCTGAAAACAGGGGACATGACCTATGCACTACCCATAATCAACATCCCAGGGATAGAAGGAGGGTATCCCCTCGCCCTGTCCTACCATTCAGGTATAAGTACTGATCAGGAGTCCTCATGGGTAGGTCTAGGGTGGTCTTTGAACCCAGGGGCGATAGCTAGGAATATCAATCGTCTACCGGACGATTGGTCAGAGTCCAAGGTATATGACTATTATTGGAACGAAGGAGAAACCTATACCCAACAGACTGTTGATGTAATGATCCCTTTACCCTCAGGAACTACCATTGGCCTAGGCTACTCTTGGGGCAACCTTAGAGGTAATTCGGGCTCCGTTTCCATAGGGTTTGGAGGATTAAATCTAAAGGTTGGTACAGCAGGTATTGATGTTGGTTATGGTGCAGGGATGTTTAGTGGTGGAATAGGTCTGGGTCCCAACGGGTTAACCATCAATGCCGGTCTGAGGACAACAAATGGCAACTTGGACATCTCTAGAGGTTTGAGCTACAATACAAACTCTGGATTCTCTGGTGGAACTAACCTCTCATTCTCGGCCAACAGTGGCGGACTGTCCATGCGTGGAAGCGTCGGGATGACTACACAAGGTGCCCTTACATATTCTACAGGAGCCCAGTTAAATACCTACAAGAACGAAAATGGAAGTATCAAACACACAGGAGAGTACAATGTCGGTTCAAGTGGTGCAATTTTCACTAGCACTTTAAAGCAAGATGACATTACGATAGAGACCAGTGACTTCACCATACCACTATTTGTTATAAACTATACAAAAGAGAAGGTTAGGGTATATGTAGATGAATCCAAGAAGCAGCACTCAACAGGCAGCCTCTATAAAAACCTCTATAGCATCCATTTAAAGAAAATCTCTTACTGTATGGCTTGGGCGGAAGAAGCGTGGAATAATTCCTCTCAACATCCTAATCAACCCGTCGAGTACTTTTTTAGCGAGTGCATGGAGGATCCTTTTAGTAAGGGTTTTGAATACTACTCCAAAGTAGATATGTATGAGGGTCACTCCTATTCTGGTCTAGTAGCTATGGAGTTCGACAACTATAGCGTTTCCGGTCAAGGTATTTCTGGCCAAATGTTTCCAAAGATAAACGGGAATCCAAACCTTGCACCTGCTGATTCAGGGGATTTGCAGGATACGGAACTTACATATTATGCAATTAATGACTTAGTGGACAGGACCACCAAGGTGCCCTTCTCCTTTAAAACGGACGTGAGCCAAAAATCATCTATTAACCCCGTCAAATTTGTTGATAATGCCAGTGCTACATACCTTAAAGACTTTATTCAAAATCCCACAAATATTGTTACAGGGAACGAAAAAGGAGGCAAGTATATAGAATATTATACATACGACGAGGTGGAGGGCGACCCTTCCCTATTGATGCCAGAAGGGTTTGTAAAGCCTAGTGGGGTGGATGGCCATGCGATAGCAGGCTTTTCAGTCACCTCGGAAGATGGAATAACATACCACTATATGCTTCCGGTGTATAATCATCTTTATAAGGCTCGCAAGATACTCGATAAATCCAACCCCCGAAGGAATTACAGTGAGACCACAAAGCCCGCCTATGCCACTCATTGGCTGCTCACCGGCATAACAGGTCCAGATTATTATGATTGGAACGGCGATCACCGATTGAACCCTGATGATCATGGCTACTGGGTAGGCTTCGACTACGGCAAGTGGTCCACTGGCATGGTGTGGAGAAATCCCACAGATCTCTCAGAGGAACACGAGGCAACAGCCTTCTCCTATCTATGGGGAATAAAAGACCTGTACTATTTAGACAAGATAAGTACCAACACCCATACCGCCCTTTTTATAAAGGACGTGAGGCACGATGCCAAAGGAATTCCCATGCCCTTTACGGACAAGGACAGCCAGTTCGACAGGACACTACCCGTACAAAAGCAATTGCTGCTAGACAAAATAGTTTTGGTAAAGAACGAAACTGCTCAGAACGTTTCTAAACAGAATGCTCAAAATCTCCTACTAGGGCAAACGTTCAACTTCTTTGACCCAAGGTCAGGAGAGGATCACGTGTTAGAGCTTTCCATGCAGAACAACGTGCTGGATATAAAGGACATAGGGGTGGACCAGAGCCTTATCGACAATGCGTTGAGTGTGGTCCAATTTGAGTATGATTACGCTCTTGCCAACAACTCGCCCAATACAGATAGTGGGGGCAAACTAACTCTAAAGAGGGTTTACGCCAACGGCGAAGGCGGTGCAAATCTCGTGCCTCCCTACGAATTCTTTTATGCGAACAACCCGGACTGGGAATACGACATCTACAATGTATGGGGGTATTTCCATGAGAATCCTGCGGCATGGAGCCTTACTGGAGTCAAGCTCCCCGTAGGTGCTACTATGGGAATCGAATATGAGGAGGATCAGTATGAGTCTCTAAGTGCCCACGATGACACTGATTACGGATGGCTAGACCTTAAGCCGCTCTCCTATCATCCTTACGAGAATTCACTAACGGTACGTGCAGATCTTGGCAGTTACGATATTGAGGTAGGAGAGAAAGTAGACATGTCCTACACTCTTTATGACTACAAGTGTGGCAATACCTATATCGATGTCGTTTGTGACCCTGGGAAATGTATACTCAAGAAGGAGGTCACTTTTAACGGTACTGCCGTATTGGAGAGCATCAATTATATCAATGGGGTAAGGCAAGGAGAATTTGTTGCGGACATATCCTCAAACTATGAGTACAATCAAAGGTATGAGCCAGAGGGCACTTCTTGTGATGACTATTATCGTGAGGGCGCGGGCTTTAGAGCTTATTACAAATACAAGACCAGTGGTCTAAGGGTATCTTCGGTTTCCATATCGGATAATATCAATACTTGGAGGACAACCTACAGTTATAAGATGGGGAATGTACCTTATGAGCCCGTCTATGACCATAATGTTAGGAATCAATTCTTTTTGGCAAGCCCCATAGTGCTCTACCCCGAAGTAACAGTCTCTAGATACGATGCGAGCGGGGAGAGAACACTTTATTCTACCTACTATTTCACCACCCATAGGTCTGAAGGCTGCAAAGAGGACAAGGGGTGTACACGTGTTTCCGTTACCAGCGAAGGTGAGGTATGGGAAAATAGACTGGGCTACGATAGGGTCTACGCCAAAAGAACCACGGTTCAAGATTTTCAATCGCAGGCAGGCCTGCTAAAATCGGTGGTTCACAAGACGGATGTGTCAGGTGTCGGAAGGATCCTTTCAAGAGAAGAGAACACATACTTGCCATTAGATCTGGCCTCAGGCTTTGTCAATTCAGAGTCGTACCAGCTGTACAGGACCGAGGACCTTAGCGAAAAACCAGGAGGCGTAAAGGAGGTCCAGCTCGTTTCAACCACGGTAAACCACTATCCTTATGTGCTTACTCAGACAAAAAGTGTTTCTGGCCCCTACAGCACTACCCAGCGCTTCGATGATCTAGACCCCTATACCGGAAGGTTCCTAACCACCTTCACTGAGGACAGTAAAGGACTCAAAATCAAGGCCGAAACCGTTCCAGCAAGGGTCAAATATCCCGAAATGGGCAGTAAGGGGGATAATCCTGCCAATGCTAACATGCTCGACCAAACTGCCGCAACCTACACTTGGTCAGAGGTCGACCGGTCGGGGGAATACGAACTCCTTTCTGTTGGTATACAGACCTGGCATGATCAATGGTTGTACCGAGATTATAAAGGAGTAGAGTCCATTGCCCCCAAGAGTATTTGGCGCAAGCATAAGACCTACACTTGGAAAGGATCTGGCTTAGGACTTACTGCCCGAGGTACCATATCTGATGTGGCAGGAGCAACCTCCTTTATCTGGTGGGACGATCTGGAGCCCCCTGGCCCAAGTAATGGATGGCTAAAGACGGGCGAGATCAATCGTTACAATAAATTCTCTGCTGTCGTTGAGCAGTCCGACATCAATGGAGACCGGTCCTCGATCAAATATTCAGTGGACCAGTCAAAGATCATCGCTGTGGCGAACACCGCATACCAAAACTTCTATTTTGCTGGTTTTGAGGACTATAGTCGTAGAAGTGATGGCCTCTCCGGAGAGGTGAATAGTGTGTCTAATATTGTTAGCTCTGCCCACACAGGGAGGCATAGTATGAACCTGCAAGGCAGTTGGAGTGCCATAAGAAACAGCCCCTTCGATGCTGATCGCTACCGTATCTCTCTATGGTCTTCCAAGGAAGCATCCATTAAAGTGAACGGGCAGGACCCTGATGAGAGCGTTGATGCCGGCAACTGGAGATTAAACAATTATTACCTCGATCTGAACCAAGGTCAAGCTGTGGTGGTCTCAGGCAATGGGCTCATAGACGATTTTAGAATGTGTCCTGCCGACAAAGTAGGCATGCAAGCCTTTGTGTATGACGAAAAAGACCATCTCACCTATATCATCGGAGATAATGGGTTGGCCGAACATTACATATACGATGCTAATGGTGGCCTTATAGAGGTCTGGAAAGAAGTGTCCGACAAAGAGGGACTTGTCGGTGGCTTCAAAAAGATAGGAGAGTACAAAAAGAATTACAAACATTTAAATTGATAAGGACATGAGGAAATTTCTTCAACTTGCAATAGTGTTGGCAACCACGTTAGGTTTTGGCCAGGTAGACCTTGAGCTTACAGGCAATATAAACACCCCACAATATGCTTCCAATAGTATCACACTCACCAACGGCACCCTTTTGCCAGGTGCCCATTTGATTATAGATCCATTATTAAAATGTCCTATTACAAGTCAAGAGAACTATACTTATGCAAGGTCTTACGACATCACAGGGAAACTGAATGGAGAGAGCATCTCATACCATGATGATATGGGGAAAGAGATGCAGTCCATGTCTCGAGATATGCTTACTAGAAAGGTTTGGGTCACTGAGACCTTCTACGATTCCCAAGGACGCGCCGCAGTTACCACCCTACCAGTCCCTGATGAGGTTGACAATTGTATGGATCTTAGGGAGGACTTTACAAGAAATGCTGTTGGAAATCCTTACGGGGTCAATGACTTCTCCGGGGGGCTGGATAAGCTTTCCATACCAGATGCCACTTCCGCGCTTGGCAAATATTATGGTGAGAACCATCCAGACCCCTATCACGACCTTGTGGAATATCCCTTAGTCAGGACAGTGTACGATCCAAATAACGATGGGGCCGTTCTCAAGACCATCGGTGGCAACAAAAAACCTGATGGCAGCTGGAAGGAAAGCTTCTCCTACACCCTCCCCGCTGCGCAGGAGCTCTACTATCTCTTTGGCAAGGAATATTGGGAAGGGAATCACTCGGAGCTGACACCAATTAACTTAAAGTCCTTCAAGACTGTTTCGAGAGATGCCGATGGCAGAGAGTTCGTCACCTTTACGGATGAAGAAGGGAAGGTTCTGGCCACCGCACAGAGTGGCCCTGGAGGGAATCGGAATTTTGAGGTAGTAAAATCCTTTAACCAGAGCGGATTCCTAGACATCCACCTTCCCTTAGGGTACGATGCCTCGGATATAGAATTTGTCAATTTCGAAAAGCCTGGTCGGATCAAGAATCTCCGGACCGACGAAATTGTCACCAAGGACGAGATGGAAGGAGGGAACATCTACAGAATATTCAAGACCGCTGCCCTAACTAAGCTGTACATCGATGATGCTGGCCAGATAGTAGACCTGTCAGGGGAGCTCTCTAGTGGCAAGTCTTATGAAGTAAAGTACGAAAGAGGATTCTCATTTAAAGAACTTTTAGAGAACCAGAATGTTGTGGGATACGGTGTCTGCACGATCAAAATTTATGAGGACAATAGGGCATATGTCTATCTAAAAGCTGGCTGGGCGCCGTCTTCTAAGTTAAAGACAGGTGTCATATTCAGAATGTCTGAGCTACCGGAGTCACTGCCTACTACAGATCTAGGATACATATACGACTATAATGGCATGCAGACCCCTTATAAAGCCTATATCTATCATGCTAACACCTTCTATATAGAAGACACTAGCGGTGGTGACGGTAAGGTCCTCGATAACCTTGCGCTAGAGTATGGGGACAAACCTCCAAGTGGCTCCGACGCCATAGCCTTTGTGAGATATAAGGTAAACTACCATCATTGGAGTCTTAACTACTATGACAAGGCAGGAAGGCCCACATCTACCGTTCCCCCTATCGGCATATCGAATGACCTGATATTGGATCAGGGCCAACCGCCACATACCCAACAGACCACCTTGGTCTATGATGCCCTTGGACAGCTTGTAAGCACTACCAGTCCCGACGAGGGCACCTCTCAATTTAAGTACAGGAGAGACGGACAGATTCGTTTCTCTCAAAATAGCAAACAGTTAGAGGTGTCAAGGTTTTCCTATACGGACTATGACGTTAGCCACAGACCCATTGAGAGTGGGGAGTGCCAAGGTAACTTTGCAACTCTTAATCCAGACGGGAGTTTTACCAAGAGTAGCTGCACAGAAAGGTTTTATACATTGTACGATGTCAAGGACCCTGATCTTCATACAGAGATACTATCTGCGGGAATGGATCCGGCGGCATACCAACAGACATTCACCTCTGGCAGCGTATCCAAAACCTCCAATGCCAGTGCTATCACTTGGTACAGTTACGACCATGACGGCAGGGTGGTATGGGTAGTACAAAAGATTGTAGGGCTTGGACTGAAAACGTTAGATTATGAATATGATGTCCTAGGAAGAGTACAGAAATTGATCTTCCAGAAGCATATCCCGTCAGAGTACTACGAACATCTGTATGCCTATGACGAACTTCACCGGCTTATAGAGGTGAGGACCAGTACGGATGGGGAGTCCTATCGCTTGCAGGCCGAATACACCTATAACGAAGAAGGGGAACTTATAAGGAAAGAGATCGGGGATGGGCTTCAAGGAATAGATTACGTTTACAACGCTAGTGGGATGCTTAAAGCCATTAACCACCCCAGCCTAATGGCTGAAAAAGATCCGGGCGGGGACGGTAATGATGTATTTGGCTTGGCATTGGATTATTATGCAGGGGATTACAAGAGAGAAGGCAATAGCCTAATAAAGGTAAATGTGGGTGTCGATAACTTCTCTGGCAATATCAAGGCCCTTACCTGGAACACAGGCAATCTGATAGACCCTGAGGTGATGGACACCTATTTCTTTGGCTATAACGACCAGAACTGGCTGAAGTATGCCTACAGAAGTACCAACCCAAAGGACACCGAAGTAATACAACATTTTCCTTATTATGCCGCACTACCCGACTATAATATCTACGGCATCACCTACGATGTCAATGGCAATATCCTAAGCCTTAATCGTAACAAGCACATGGATCCCGAAGTCTCAGGAGGCTCCAATGCGATGGACCAGTTGAGCTATGTCTATAAACAGGATAAGCCCAACCAGTTGGATCATGTGGATGATGCGGTAACCACCGAGACCCAAGCAGATGACATTAAGGACCAGAATACTGGCAATTATGTTTATAATAACCTTGGGCAACTCATAGAGGACAAAGCACAAAGCCTGACCTACACCTACACCGTTGGCGGGTTGGTCAGCGAAGTAAGGAAAAATAAGGTTACCTTGGTTAAGTTCTACTACAACGACCGAGGGCATCGAGTTCGTAAGGACACCTACTATCCCGATAATGGTATCTTCCAAGCCTCTACCTTCTATGTACGGGATGTTGCTGGGGTGACATTGGGAATCTATACGAAGCCTGTTGGTGGAGATGCCACGTTGGTAGAGCAGTCCATATATGGTAGCAGCCGTTTGGGAATTCATAAACGTGCAAGTGGCACTGACCTGTACCAGCTTACGGACCATCTGGGCAATGTCCGGGCGGTGATCGCCAAGAACGGTGAAAATGCAGTATCCTTGATCAACAGTACGGACTACTACCCCTTTGGGATGACCATGCCGGGACGTTCGTTGACAGGCGACCTGTATCGCTATGGGTATCAAGGAGAATATGCTGAGAAAGACGAGGAGACAGGACTCAATGCTTTTGAGCTACGGATGTACGATGCTCGGATTGGGAGGTGGGCTACCATTGATCCTTACAGACAGTTTTTTTCACCTTATATTGGAATGGCTAATAATCCGATATACTATACTGACCCTGATGGTGGATGTGTAGATGCTGATCTTAACTCAATTCCTTGCCCGGACGGTATTCCAGAAGAAGGTAATGAGTATACGGTAATTTTGAATGAAGTATTTAAATTTTCAACGGAAGTAGGTAAATTGAAACACCAAGTTAGTAAAATGAACCCTGTCACCAGAGTTTTCTACAAACTATTTTTTTACAAAGACGCTTTAACGTATGCAAAGCATTTAGATTTTCACAATGATAACCCTGAAACCTCACATCTTTATGGCATGAATCAGTATCTCGCTACTAATATCGGCAAGAAGATGGCACCTGGGCATCAGGAACCACCCATGAATCCTCTGCTTTTATTTAAGTCAAAACGGCTAACCTCCAGTACGAATCAGACAAATGGTCCAGTAGCAACAAGTCAAAAGACAAAATCATTGTCCTCACCCAAAACACTTGGAAATGGTAGAATAGTTATTTATACGGATGGAATCATAAAGATAAAAATTTCTAATGCTTATCAAACTGTTCATACTGGACCAGATGGAGGAAGATACTATATAAGTCCTACTACAGGCACCCAACAATATTTGAAACCTGCGGATAGAGCTTTATTGGATAATGAATAGCCTCTCGCCAGTGCGAGTTGCAACTCGTGCTGGCGACATCTACAATTAGTGTCTTACTTGATCTGTGCAGAGAAGTATAAAAGCAACCACTTTTGCGAAGTCTCTGACTTCGCACAATGAAGAATTTAGAATGGCGAATTAAGAATTGTAGAGAGCGCAGAAGTTGAGATTATTGGCCAATTTTGAACAGTGCAGCGCACTGAGCCTTTCGATGTAACCCGCTCTGCGAAGTCTCTGACTTCCACAGGGAAATGTTGAGTTTTGAATGTTGAATTGATGGGCATGCTTCAAAGATCAGCTTTCTTGAATCCTCCGTACCGCAAGAATTCCTGTGCTGCATTTCAACAGAGTGGTTGTCAGGCACTTTGGCAAGCTTAGTGTGACACTTGTCGAAACACTCGGTCATCAAGCTTGTAGAAGCACGGTTGCTGAACCTGTCGAAGCATAACTCGTGCCTTGCTTCCAGTAGTTGAATAGTTGATGTGTTTATAAGTTGATATGTTTATGGTTGACTCTCCTGCTCTCTTCTAGCTATGGAGAATTGCGGAGACCACCGCTAAGGGTCCCGCATATTGCCACTGCTTAAACAGGGCAAGCAGGACAGGAGGGTAAACAGGCCTTAATTCGACATTCTTTTAGAGTCCTTGCTCAGGTTGTTCGTAAGGCGAAGGTGTAATTGATTATCTTTATGGTATGAGTACCGTTGATTTAACAAGAGAGCAACTGGCCCAGTACATATTGAACACTGCTAAAGAATCCTCTATTTCCAAGATCAGGCCCATCGTTCTAAAGGAGCAGAGAGAAAAGATCATCGCCTATTCTGTAGATGGAAAGCCATTGAATGAAAAGGAATATGTTAAAGAGGTCGAGGTTGGCATGGAGGATATTAAGGCTGGACGAGTGATAACCGACGATGACCTCTCAAAGGAGAGGGGAACTTGGTAACCCATGGCTTAAACAAAAGCCTACAAGATCGTTTGGTCCGAGACATTGGGGGATGGACCTGAGAAAGGTCTACAACTTCATTAAAAAGAGATCAATTCAGGGAGCAAGGAATGTGGTTTCGGACATAAGGAATGCCCCCAAGGATATCCGCCACCCAAAGCAGACCCAAGTTGAAGAGTACTATCCTACATGTAGACGAATAATTGTGAGAAACTACAAGGTGCTCCATCAGGTTGACGAGGACAACCATATTTTGAACGTTGTTAGAGTCTTTGACACAAGACAAGACCCGGATAGGTTAAGGTCAGGAGACTTTTAACCGATAAAACGATGGATTTTGAGCGTTCTTTACTTCGACATTCTCCTGATCAATTCCAGATAGCGCGAACCAGTAGTCTGCGCGAGTTTCATAAATGACCAAGGCCACCGCACCGCCTGGCCTCTCACTGTCAAAGGTCTGCCAGACCTTTTGACGGTCGTTCGGTCCCCCGCACCGCTAGTGGGACAGGCTCATCGCTGGGTGCGAGTTATGCTTCGGCTCAGCACTTGTAGTGAGAGTGGGGCGAAGGAGTTAAATTGTACAGCTTACAAATTAGGAACAACACACAATTGGATATGCAAAAAAATGGTACAAAAAGTTAAGCTACATTTTTGATTCGATATAGTTTTTCAAATTCGATGATATTTTTGTACCCAAGAGCAGAATGTCCTCTAATATGAAGACACAAAAAATGTACACTGCTTTAATGATCGATGTGTACCTTAGATATGTTCCAAGAAGTTCATTCTTTTCCCTAGTACGCGAACAATGAATACATGGTCGCCTTCATCTCTTGTGTAGAATAGCACATGGGCCTTGTACCTATGCCTTTTAAGGTTCATAGCTAATTGAGGAACGTTCCTGTCGAGTTCGGGACGCCTACCAAT
>JAAUYM010012648.1_pt1 | contig 12661 bp, 9 predicted proteins | sample 7278001 | NCBI WGS metagenome assembly JAAUYM01 (sample SAMN14350224, study PRJNA611818) | marine sediment metagenome | isolation source: surface marine sediment (1.8m) | place: French Polynesia: Moorea | collected 2018-08
CCCAGCGTTCCGAGCTCCCAGCCCTCCCAGATCCCAGCCCTCCCACCACTGAGGGCTCCCGGCGGCCCCCCCCCGCCGCGCCCCCCCCCCCCCCCCCCCCCGCCCCGCGCCCCCCGGGGGGCCGGCCGGGCGGCCAGGAGGTAGAAACGGTTCCAGTTGCTGCTTTGATAGCGTTGCACCAATTCTCATTCGTGTGCATGTTCAACTTTGGAGAAATCTTACTACGGAAGCACTCTTTGTTTCATCAGTGTTTCTATTAGCCACTAGCTCGGGTGGCAACTCTGCCTCACTTTTATATACAGTTCCTTCATGCGATGACCATTTCTCGACCCCCTTTTCTCCTCTTCCCTCTCCCCTTTCTGAGGGGGGGAAGGCCATACAAGTATATATATAATAATAGTACCACCCTCTGCTCTGACTCATGAAGCAATGGCAAGAATTTGCCCCCTCCTTTCTTCCCCTTCTCCTTTCAAGAAAGAGCCCCATAAACGTTATATTATACTGGAGAAGGAGGGACTCTTTTTATCGCATCCTCCTCCTCCTCCTCCTCCTCCTTTGTGTCTCCTTTATTGCCGAGGAAGTCCGGATGAGACATGTGGAACCGTCGCCGGCTTCGACTCCACGCTTGCAAGTGTACCATGGATTAAACGTGGGAGCATTTAGCGTCCAAAGCTACCAGCATTGTCTCCTTTCAACAAATAACTTTTTAAAAGTGTGTAACTACTTGGTCAAAATTGTGATCGTGCCACCAAATCGACTGCATGTTCTTCTAGCAGTGCAACCTCATTCTTCCACGTCGGTTTTTTGGGTCCTCCGAATGGGCGCGTTGTTGTTAGTGTGTGGGTGCATGGGTGGGTGGTGGGAGGAAGAGGAGGAGGAGGAGGAGGAAGAGGAGTTAATCTGCCTCAGCCTCTGGTGGCAGTTCCGGTCTCCAGAGCAGCTTCTTCCAATGCAAATTGCTTCCAATCCACTCCTCCTTCCAACCCTTTTTTTTCTTCCTCCACTTCCCCCCCTTGCTTGGGCTCGATTGGAATCACAGTTCGGAATGAGATTGCACGCAACTTTCTTTTTCGGTACGTTGGCATGGAAAATGCACTTCCAGTTCGGGTTTCAGTTCCAGATTTTTTTTTTTTTTAGGGAGGAGGAGGGAAAGGGGGAGAAGAAAAAAAACCAATTTGAGCTCATTTGAGCAAACATCTGCATAGCAGTTCGTAGGCAATCGGTAATCTTCGATTGGAGACTAGCAGTGTCGAGGTTTTTCTATGAGCTGATGGAAAGAGAATTCTTCTTATCTCGGCAAAGAAGCAAGATTGAATTTTCAAGAAGCAAAAGATTTTCTTCTTCTTCCTCTTTTCCTCCGAAGAGACTCGATACCCAATTTGTGGGTGGGAGAAGGGGGGGCGGGGAGGGACCCCTTACAAGTGCCATCACTGGGAACAATTTTGTGAAACTTTTTCCCCTCTCCTTTTGATGCTGAGGAGGAGAAGTCGAGCGGAAGGAAAGATTAACAACTCCATTTTTTTTGATGCGGTCTCTTAACAAATTTATTTCCTTTCACAATACACAGTCAGTGATGTAAAAACTACTTTTTTTTGTCGGTTGAACAAAAAAAAAAAATTCAGGAAACGAGCAGGATTCCCCGGATAATATATATATTTTTTCAAACACAGATAAAAATAACGCCGCCGCCAATATTTTTTTTCTTGCTTTTTTTTTCAGGAAAAGTTGTAGTTTATAGGTAGTATTAGAAAGCCGGACTCTTTCTGTGAAAGTGTGTACCGTTGTTGTAGTGGGCTTTTTGTCTCAGGAGAGAGAAATGTCTTAAAAACAAATGGAAAGTAGTACAAGTTGTGGTGGTGAAAGACATTTTCTGACGAGCAGGAAGGGGAAGGATTTGGAGACGGCGTTTGTTGCGGGGGGGGGGAGGGGAGGGGGAAGGGGATAGTAAAATAAAAATAAGAATAATTCTCAACATCTCTTTTCGCAAATTCTTCCTTCTAGCAGTATCACAAAAATGTTTTAAGATTCGTAGGGCTTGGTTGGTTGGTTGCATGAGACCGGGGGGAAGGGGGGGGGAGAGTGGAAGGAGCTTTCTCCACACGATTCAAGAAGGGTGGAAAGAGTCTTCTTCTTGTTCAAAAAAAAAAAAAAAAAAGGGAGGAAGGCGCTGAGAGTTCGTGCGCACGTCTGAGATCATAAATAGGGCTTCTCTGTCCTCCCTCTGCTGCTACAGGGTGTTTCAGCTGACTCAGTTTTTTTCATCACTCTCTTACTGATAAGTGACAGTTTTTTTTCACTTTATTACCAGCAAGTGCCAGTAAGGATGTAGTACTTGATTGTGATTTTTTTCCATGCCACCCTGTATCTTCCTTTTTCCACTGTCTGTCCTCCTCCTCCCCCTCCTCCTCCTCCTCACACTGGCCATGAGATATGTTCGTGCGCACTTTCTCAGAAAGGAGAGGAGTGTCTTACTTTTGCGTTCGTGCTCCCCTCCCTTCCCTTTCCCTTATGAGAAAAGTTGCCCCTAAAAATAAAATATCCCTTTTTCTTCCCTTCTTCCCCTGCTCCTCCTCCTTTTCGTGTATCAGGAGGGTCCTCACGAAAATTAGAAAAGATTTTTCGCCTTCCTCCTCCTCCTCTTTCAGTTCCTGTTTTTTTCTCTCTCAAAAAGGTCCGTCCTGAGAGGGAGGGAGAAAGAGGGCAAGGAGGATTAGCAAAATGGACTTTTTCGGGGATTATCGAGGGGTTACTCAAACAAAGAGGAGTCCTGTTTTCTCCTCCCAAGACTTTTCTTCCCTCTTCTTGTTGAGGGTCCCCTGGGAGAGGAGCCCTTGTCCCTTTTAGTCCCCACCCCACCCACCCGTCGTCCTTGCTCCTCCCGTCCCCAGAGGGGGGAAGGGGGGAGAGAGGGAGAGAGATGTCATGCAACATGTGACCGGGATTTGGAATAATGTTCAATGAGAGAGGGATGTTTCCAAGTAGTAGTAATATCTGGGGGGAAAAAAAAAATTGTTTGTTGGTTGTCGTCGTCGTCCTCTTCTTTCCTCCTCCTCCCCTTCCGTTTGTTCAAGTCAAGAGTGCTTGCTTCCCTTCTTCTTTCGAAATTTTTCTTCCAAATTCCCAGAAGAGAAGAAGAGGAGAGGGGAGGGAGGGAGGGGCTTTCACTTCTTCTTTCTGCACGTTTCAAACTTTTTTTTTTCTAGGAGGCAGGCTCCAGTAGCACAGAGAGAGAGAGAGAGAGAGACTTCTTGAAACGGGAAAGAGAGAGAGAGGAGAAATTCCACCTCTCCAAGTACGTTGAGGCGGAGGAAACTGCTACGGTGCATCATCCCCCCCCCCTCTTTTTTTTTTTTTTTTTTTAAGCGAAGAGGGAGTGAGTCCCTCTCAAGAAAGGTGGAGGGGAGGGGGACACTCGTCGGATCTTGTTATAAAAGTCCCTTCCCTGCGCACCTCTTGGCGTGCACGTCGAAGAGCCTCTCGTGCCTGGAGACCTTCCCGCACTTGCGGCAGGTGAAGCTCCTCTCCGACGCCGACGCCGACGCCGACGCCGACGCCGACGCCGACGCCGACGCCGACGCCGACGCCGGCGCCGGCGCCGCTTTGAGGAGTGGTTTCGCCCCCTCCTCCTCCTCCTCCGCCCGTGCTCTCGTGTTCTCTGAGGACCTCTCTCCTTCCTCTTGCACAACAACCTCTTTGATTCCGGTTTCCTTGTTGATAATTGTGTCTTTGATCCTCCCCTTCCCCTTCTCCTCTTCCTCTTTCTTCTCCTCTCCTTTCTCCTCCACTCGACTCAATAACAAATCCCCCTCCTCCTCCCCCTCCTCTTCTGCTGCCGTGGCGGAGGGCGGCGGGGTGAGTGCCGACTCTCCAAGGATCGTTGGGTTTGAGTGATGGTCCGTCGCGGCCGCTGGAGACGACGACGAGAGATGCTGCTGCGGGACGATGACGTTGCCGGATGATGGCGAGGAGGAGGAGGAGGAGGTGGACGAGGAAGAGGAGGATGCCGGCGGCGTCGGGGTCGGAGTTTCTCCGCCGCCGTCGCCGCCGTCGCCGCCATCGCCGCCCCCCGTGATCTCCTGCATGGCGATGGCCATCACGCTCTCCTTGGGCAACGTCGACGTCGACGTCGACGTCGACGTCGCCTGCTGTTGCTGTTGCAGATCTCCCGATGCGTCCTCGTTGACGAACTCGATGGGGATGCTGTCGACTGGGACGGCCTGGGCGTCGGCGGTGGAGGTGAGGGGGAGGTTCAAGATGCACTGCGGCTGCTGGGTCAGGAAGATGGTCTGAGGTTGTTGTTGCTGCTGCTGCTGCTGCTGCTGGTCCGCTGCCGCCTGCGGAGGTTGCTGCTGCTGCTGCTGCTGCTGTTGCTGCTGTCCCACGATGGAGATGAGCTGCTGCGGCTGGAATGCCGACAGGATTGGCGTCTGCTGTCCCGTGGCCGGGTCCCAGGCGAAGTTCTGCACCAGCAGGGTGGACCCGGCGAAGTTGGTGAAGGCGGCGGAGGCGGTGGTGGCGCCGTTGGCGGTGGACGCGGTCGGAGGAGGAGCCGGTGGAGCGGGGATGGTGATGGAGAACTGGGGCTGTTGCTGTTGCTGCTGCTGCTGCTGCTGCTGCTGCTGTTGCTCCTGTCGCGATTTGTGGTGGTTTTTGGTCGGTCTCTTTCGAGGTCGGCCGGGCCCGTTCTTCTGATACGGTTCCTTCCGCTGTTGCTGGCGACGCCGCTGCTGTTGCTGTTGCTGTTGCTGCTGCAGCTGCTGCAGCCGCTCCACCTCCGGGTGTTCCCTCCTCACGTGCTCCTGCATGCGGTCGACGCTGCCGAACTTGCGCGCGCAGTGCAGGCAGAGGTAGGGCCTCTCCCCGGCGTGCCTCACCATGTGCCTGACCAGGGAGTTCTTGTGCCGGAAGCTGACCTGGCACACCTGGCAGGAGTGCGGCCTCTCCGCCCGGTGCACCTTCAGGTGGATGACGATGTCCGTCACCTCCGCCCCGCAGATCCTGCACTCGTAGTCCTTGGGCCCGCCGTGCCTCACCCGGTCGTGCCTGAGGGCCTTGGCCAGCGAGAAGATGCGCTCCCCGCAGTCCGGGCAGACGAAGTGGGTGGAGGCCGGCGCGTGGAACAGCAGGTGGCGGTCCATCCGCTCCGGCTTGCGGGTCCAGAACGAGCAGCCCATCAACCTGGATTTTAGGATAGGGGGAGGGGGGTGGGAGGGGAGGGGAGAACAAAAAGTTGCAATTAGGACGCAGATCACTTTCCCAATTATCAAAACTTATTTCATTTCTTGACTGTCGATGTAAAATATTTTGTATTTTGGTATTTCTTTCACTGTAAAAGGTAAAGTTACCATATCCTTGAAGACTTTAAGCACACCAAAATGATAGATATGTTTTCTTTTTTCTTTTTTTTTTTTTTTCAAAGGACAAGGTGTGCCAAACCAAAAACGTGTCTACTCTTCCTCCCACCTGCACTCCATCCACTTGGTCCCGTCTCCCACGACGTCCTCGTGGAGGATCTCGATCTCGGGGTCATCCGCCGGCAACGACTGCCGCTGCCTCTTCCCCTCCGGCGGCAGATCATCCTCCTCCTCCTCCTCCTCCTCCCAGCGCGCCTCTCCACCTCCACCTTCTTGCGCTCGGCCGTGTCCGCCCCCTCCTCCCGGGAGGGCCGCCTGCTGCTCCTTCTCCCTGGTCTCCTTCGCCTTCCTCCTCCCGCTGCGCGGGCCGGCAAAGTTCCCGCGGAACCTGGCGGCCTCCCTCAGGGACCTGATCTCGGAGGACGGGCAACTCATCGCGGCGGCGGCGGCGGCGACTCCTCCTCCTCCTCCTCCTCCTCCTCCTCCTCCTCCTCCCTTCTGACGGTGACTGCCCGGGAGTGACGACGAGGCCGAGAGTGCCACCAGGCTCTCCTCCTCCGACTGCCTCGGCCTCAGAACCTGAGAGGGTGGAACGGCGGCGGCTGCGGCGGCGGCGCCGGCGGCGGCGCCGGCGGCCTCCTCTTGGGAAGCCGCAGCCATCTGGAAGGAACGAATCGAAATAATGAATTGTTGTGTTATACCTGGTACTACGCACTATTCATTAGACAATGTACTACGTTGTATGAGCATGTACTGTGCACGTAAAAGATTAATAATTTGCCTATAATAAACTACCTTCATCTTTATCGAGGTAATATATATAAAGAACTTGCAACGGATAGTAAGGAAGAAGTTTCGATCAATCAAAAAAAGGTAATCGTTGCATGTCATTCCCACCTGGTAGTGGTTGTGCCGATTGCTCTCGTCATGTAAGGTGGTGGTCGTCGACTCCTTGGTTACTTGCTGTTGCTGCTGCTGCTGCTGCTGCTGCTGCTGCTCCCTTTCGTGCATAGAGAAGATGTCCACCAGATCCGTCATCTCCTGAGAGTTCATCACCTCGTCGAACAGGGGCATCGAAGGAAAGGAGGAAGAGGAGCTCGGATGTCGCTGCTTGTGCTTGGCCTGTTGTTGTTGTTGTTGCTGCTGCTGCTGCTGCTGCTGCTGCTGTTGCTGCTGTTGCTGCTCGGCCGCCGTCCCGTAGAGGAGGTCGTTCTCGTCGCCGAACCCGTTGATGGGACTGAAGAGGGTGTCGTACACGTTGCTGGGGCCGGCGCCGTCTTGATGCTCGCCCGCCTCCCCTTCCTCCTCCTTTCCCTCCTCCTGGTCCTGGCGGTGGCTTTGACGAGGGTCATTTGCTCGTCCGGAGGAGGAGGGAGAAGTGCCAATAAAGTGGGAAGGTGAAGGAGGAGGGGTCGTCAGATCACGGACCATTTCTCCCGCGTCGGCCGTTGCCCCCGTTGCCCCCGTCGCCGCCTCGACTTGGCTTTCATTCTCCTTCTCTTCCTCCTCCTCTTTGTCCTTGCTCCGTTTGTCCTCGTCGCTGTGGTTGGGCTCGGGCGGAATCTTAACGGCCTCGTTTGCAGAGGAGGCAGTGGAGGCCTCCCCAGGGCAATTTGCATCCTCATTAGTGGCGCTCCCTCCCCCCTCTTCCTCCTTGTCCTCTCTTCTGTTCATCCAGAGCGCCTCCTGCAGCTTCAGGTTGTAGGTCGGGCGGCCCCTCTTCCGCTTGCGCGGCGGCTCCCTCGGCTCCACCTTCAGCATCTCCGCCACCGCCAGGATCTTCCTGACGGAGGCGCGCCGGCCGTCGCAGCGCGCCAGCGCCAGCGCCGCGGCGGAGACGGCGCGGCCGACGTTCTCCGACGCCGGCAGCTCCACCAGGCGGGGGTGGCGACCGTCCTTGACTTCGTCGTCCTGATCATCTCCTGCTGGACGGAGGCCCCCGACGGAGGCGTCGCCTCCGGCGTCGCCCGATCCAGCGTCTGCCAACGACCCATCTTGGAAAATGGCTTTCTGTCCCCTGGCCGAGGTGAGAGGACGGGGAGGGGGAGAGGCAAAGGATGAGAATGCGTCCTGGAAGTTTTTCGCAGTCTGGATTATCTTGCCGCCACCGCCATTCTCCCCCTCCTCCCCTTCCAACACTTTTTGCTGCTCGTTCGCCGGCTGAAAGCATCTCTTCTTCTTCCTCCTCCTCTTCTTCTCTGCGTCCCCTTCGATTCTGTCTGAGGTGGAAAAGGAGGCGGAGGGGGAAAGGCACGTAGTAGTAGTAGAAGAGGAAGAGGAGGAGGAAACTCTCTCTTCTACTTTTTCTTCCCATTCTCCACCCTCTTCTTCTTCTTCTTCTTCTTCTTCTTGGAGAGAAGAGGAACCTTTGTTACATTGCTGTCTGAGTTTTTCCCTCCTCCTCCTCTTTCTTTTCTTCTTCCTCCTCCTCCTCTCCCTCTCCCCCTCGTCCTCCTCCAGGAAGCTCTTCCCCCTCTCATTGCCGCGATCAACGCCTGTGTGCTGCTGCTGCTGCTGCTGCTGGTGGTGGCTGTAACAACTTCCAGTCGCCTCACCGGGCTCGCTTCCTCCGGGAAATTGGCTATGAATATCCTCAGAACAAACAACATCTTCCTCCTCTTCCTCCTGCTTTTCATAAGCCTCCATCCTCCGCCGCCTCTTCCTCCACCTTGCTTTTTCGCCTTCCTCTCCTCCTCCTCCATCCTTTCTCTGCCTCCTCTTCCTCCTCACGGTCTTGAGCGCCTCGTCCTCATCCCACACCTCCTCCTCTTCTTTGGAGGCGCCTTCTCCTCCTCCTCCTCCTCCTCCCTTCAGAGGAATCTTGACCACCACCCTAGGCTCCACCACGCAAGTGTTCTTTCTCCCGGAAGGAGGAGGAGGATTAGGACGCTGGACCGAAGACGACGACGAAGGCGGCCTTGGAGGACTGTGGTGATGATGATGCAAATGCTGCTGGTCGCCCCTGATTAGACCGTCTTCATCCTCCTCCTCCTCCTCCTCCTCCTCCTCCTCTTCTCCTCCCCTCTCTTCTGGCTGACATCTGCAACGGACAGAGACGGAGCTTGTACATTTTGTAGTGTAGAAGCACTTTGGTTACAGTGTCACTTACTTCTCACCCACCCACCCCTCAAATGAGCCCGCATCTTCAAAAACTGTTTCTTTGGTGGGGGTCTGCAGACGGAGATAGTGGGATATGATATATGTAGGAGGGAGAAGGGGAAAAGAGGCTTCATTATCATAGGGGAGGGAATGAGAAAGAGAAGGGGGGGGGGGGGGGAAGAGGTTGGTGGTAGTGGCTGCTCTAACAGCCATGTCAAATTCTGCGAGAAAGGGGGAAAGTCTTTTGGGAAATGGAAGAAAGAAACAGTTGCAAGTAATGAGACGGCCATAAAAACCGGTGGCGGAGAAGAGGGAAGGGGGAATTCGAGCAAAGCAAAGAGAAGGAGAGGAGGATTTTTGCATAGTCCTCGCTCTGGTGGGAGGGGGGAGGGGGAGAAAGGAAGGAAGGAAGTAGGAGGAGGAGGAGAGGGGTTTAAAGACAGGAAGTGGGTGGGAGAGGGGGACGTTTTCTTCGGTGGTAATTACAGCTTTTTTTTTTTTTTTGAAAATCCTTAAATATCCTTAAAGACAAAAATGTTCTCTTTGTGACATGCTTGTAGTAAATACCGCATAAAATCCTCACCTTTTGCTCTTTGTCAGATATATGGTGTATCAAGAAAAAATCTAGGCCAAAAAAAAAATCAGTTGAGGCAACTTTTTTCTTGTCGACCAACGACTTGCCAAAATCAAACGTCAACTGCTTCAAAAAAAAAAGCTGTTGAATGCATAGGGGCCTATAAATAGCACTTGGGCAGCTAGCGCTTGGTTTGGTGGCTACCAGCTATAGTTTTTGGCTCAATTAAGAACTTCCGCTGCCAGCCCTTAGGAAGCCCAGCACACACAAAAAAAAATGGTAGGAAGAGAAGGAGGAGCAGTGCCTATATTTAATGAGCCGATTAATCTTTTGGTGAAGAAGCCTGATCGATCGTGGTGCGTGCATGCAGTTGGGGGGGTGGGGGGAGGAGGAGGAGGAAGAAATTGATTCTGTCAAAGTTTTTGGTGGAGGGTCCTTTGCCTCTTCCTACGCATAAAGTGAGGAAGTGGAATGAAGAACTTTCCCCCCCGCCGCACACACAAACTGGTGTTCCACGTCAATGGCCAAAAAAAAAAAAATTGTAGGTAGTATGTACAAAAGTAATCCTTTTTCACACAGTAGCGCAAGTTCCCTCCTCTCACGCTCATTATCCCCTTGTCCCTCCTGCCAGCTAATTATTGCCGTGTCGACAACGTCAACTGTTCAACACTAGAGAGAGAGAGAGAGAGAGAGAGAGACGTCAACATCATTGTCCCCCAAGAGAGACAGAGAAAGCTGATGAAGTCAAGAGGGGAGGGAGGGAGGGTGGATGAGAGGGAGAGACAACGGAAAAAGAGAACGGAGGGAGGAGGAGGAGGAGGAGGAAGAGGAAAAACAATTAATTAATTCTTCTGTCTCTCCTTGTGATGTCGACTCTTTTGTAAACTTTGAAGAGGCTGAGAGGAAGGAGGAGAGGGAGCCCGGAAAATGTATTCTGATTTCAATCTCTGTCTCTCTCTCTCTCTCTCTTGCAGCGTCCCCCAACAATGGTGGTTTTTGGCTGGTTGGTTGGAGGAGGGTTCCCCCCCCCCCCTCCTGCTGTGTTTTTCTCCCCACCTCTTCACAAACAAACAAAAGGAGGTTTTTTTTCTTTCGGGAACAGAAAGGAGGAGAGTAGAAAAAGAATACAAGTTTTGTTTCTCCTCTGTCTCCTCCTCTCTCCCTTTTTTTTCTGTCCGCAAAAGTTCAAGCCCGCAGCAAAGAAGATAGTTCAACCAAGGGAGGAGGGCGAGGGGAGGGGGGTCGAGTCGAGAGAAACAGAGAGAGAGAGAGAGAGAGAGAGAGAGAGAGAGAGAGAGACCTAAAAGTTTTCCTCTCCTGGAAAGTCACTCACGGACCTGCCAGACAAAAAACTTGAAAATCTGCCTCCTTCCTTTCTTCTCCTCCTCCTCCTCCTTTCCTTTCCTTTCCTTTCCTCTCTTCTTTTCTTTCTTTCTCGTTCTGTTATACACTGCCTACTTTGTTAGGAAACCAATTAGGCAGGTCTCTTGGGAGAATAAAGGAAACAAAAAAAAAGGGACGCAGGTCCTTGAGCAACTTGCTTAACACAAGAAGGAATGGGAAGGGAAAGGAGGGGAAGAAGACTTTCTTCATTCCCGTTCTTAGTGATAGGAGATCAAGAAGTTGTTTTAAAAAATTGGTCACAGATAAACATATTCCTTCATAGTTGAAGGATTACCCACCTGTCAACGTCCACGTGATTCTCCGCCTGGTTTCCAAGGAACTGCTCCAGATCCATGATCTGCCTGAACTGCTCCTCACTGTTCAGCGCCTGCTGCTGCTGCTGCTGTTGCTGCCGCTGTTGCTGTTGCTGTTGCTGCTGCTGCTGTTCGAGGCAATCGCTGTCGGCCGGGGAGCCCACGAAGCCGGCATCGTCGGCGGTCACGCCGCCGCCGCAGGTTCCGCCGACGCCGCCGCAGCCGCCTCCTCCTCCTCCTCCTCCTCCTCCGACGCTGAGGACGGACATGGGGCCGGAGGACATGGTGGCGGCGGGACTGAAGTCCGTGCCGTAGACGTAGCCCGAGTCGACGGAGCTCTGCCCGGGGGACACCCCGGAGGAAGGGTCCGAGCAGGGCTGTCCCAGCAGGGGAGGGTAGGACGGGGAGGCGTTGGCGGCGGATGCGGAGGACGACTGAGGGTCGCTCATCTGGAGAAAGAACTGCTGTTGCTGGGGTTGAGGCTGCGGCTGCTGTTGCTGCTGCTGCTGCTGCTGCTGCTGCTGGGGAAACTGAATCAGGGCCGCTTGCGGCCCTGATTGGAAGACCGTCGGGTCCTGTTGTGCGAACTGTTGCTGGTAGTAACCAGCCACCGAAGTGGTCTCTTGCATCATCATCACTTGCTGCTGCTGCTGCTGCTGCTGCTGCTGCTGTTGGAACACCACGAACTCCATACTCTCGTTGTCCCCGGCTCTTTCACTTTCTAATTGTTTGCCTTGGGCATTATCCTCCTCCTCCTCAGCAGCGCGCGACGATCCTCCTTCCTCTTCCTCCTTCTCTCCTCCCCCTCCCCCTTCTTCCCTTTCTATTCTCGCCGCTGCTTTAAAGCTTTGATGTTGCTGATCGGATTTTGGTATCAGCCGGGATGAGCCCTTCTTTCCTCGGTCTTCTTCTTCCACCACCTCCTCCTCCTCCTCCTCCTCCTCCCCAGCGACGTCGCCTCCGCCGCAGCCACCGCCGTCGCCGTCGCCGGAGACAGAATTTAGATGCTCAAGTTGTTGACTAGTTGGATGAGCCCCTCGAAATCCTCCTCCTCCTCCTCCTTCTTCCGCACTTCTTTTCACCAGTTGCTTCTTCTGTTGTTGCTTCGTCGCCTTCGTCTGGGCCCTCCTTCCTCCTTCCTCCTCCCTCTCTTCTCCTCCTTTTTCGCCTCCGCCACCCAGCAAATTCTGCAGGATGCTCTTGAGTTCCTCGTCCGTGAGAGTTGGGCTCGCCACAGACCTCCTTCGAGTCGACTGATGGACCTCTCCTCTCACTCTCTCTCCCTCCTCTCTTCTCTCCTTCTCTTCCTCTTTCCTCTCTCCCCTTTCTTGAGGTAAAAGACGTTTCTTTCTCTCGTTCGGTCCTGAAAGAGTGGTGAGATCCCCCCTTAGTCCTCCTCCTCCTCCTCCTCCCCCATCGTGGGGAACGACGGCGCCGGCGCCGGCGCCGGCGCCGGCGTTCGCTCTTGCGTCGCCGTCGGCGTCCTCCTCCGTTCTTCTGTTGCAGTCACCGATACTCCTCTTCCATTGACTCCTTCCCTGGTCGTCGTCGTCGGCGCCGACGCCGTCGCCGTCGTCGACGCCGGCCTCGACTTCATCATCGTCTTCTTCTTCGCTTTCTTCTTCTTCTTCTTCTTCATCCTCGCTCTCCTCCGACGACGAAGAGGAAGAGTAGGTTGATCTCCTCCTCCTCTTTCTCCACTGCTGCTGCCTCGCCTTCGCCTCCTCCCTCGCGGAAGTGGTGGCAACAGAAACGGAAGACCGCGCGGCAAAGTCCGAAGGGAGAGGGACAGGGAGGGGAGGCAGAGCGGAAGGAGGGGGAGGGGGAGAAAGCGACTCTTGCCTCCTTCCTTCCTCCCTACGACGACGGCGACGGCGACGGAGAAGAAGAAGCCTTTCTTCTCCTCCTCCTCCTCCTCCTCCTCCTCCTCCTCCTCC
>JAAUYM010007790.1_pt1 | contig 12660 bp, 20 predicted proteins | sample 7278001 | NCBI WGS metagenome assembly JAAUYM01 (sample SAMN14350224, study PRJNA611818) | marine sediment metagenome | isolation source: surface marine sediment (1.8m) | place: French Polynesia: Moorea | collected 2018-08
ATAAGTGATATAAAAATCTTACTGTAACTCAAATGTCGACCCCTGCGCCAACTACTACTATTGTCGCCACCGAGACCGTGCACCTAACGTTACCAATATTGGTTGGGCAGTTGCAACCCAGAATGCTTTTCAAGATCTCTTTCTAGCGGGATACGGTCTCATCTTAAAGCGATGCGCTCAAAAGTTTACTCTTCCAGACTCTGTCTCAGTCCAAATCAATTTTGACTTCATCATTTCTTTGGAAGTGTCGTGTCAATTTGCTGTTGTTTGCGTCACCCCCCCCCCCCTGCCCCCCAGCTAAGCAGGTATAAGCATATCTCAACTAGCGCTTGCAATTTTTTTTTGAAATTGCCGCCACCTTTTTCATCACCAAGCTGAGAACCTTTCTCTAGGATGATATATCTGATATTTCTTTGTTCGTCATTATAAAACAGGGAAGGAAAGTTGGTTTGATAAAAGGGTTTGATAAAAGTGCTTGAAATTCTGTGTTTGTTGACAAATGATTAACTTTGCAAGCGCTAATCTCAACATCAATGGAGAAACGTTTTTTTTTTCTTTCCCCACCAAAGCTTGCCGCTTCGTATGATGGGAAGGTGCGTGCATACGTATCTGAGAATGAAGAGAAGGGGGGAAGAGGAGGAGGAGGAGGAGGAGGGTTTTTCCCCGTCCGACAAAGCAGCTCAGGTCATTTTTTCCTCCCTCCTTCTTCTTCTTCCAACCTGTGCCCGCAGGAGGTGGTGTATTACGCCTCCTGCAATGAGTAACAACAACAGCAAGCTCCAGAAGAGACTCTGGAATTAACCTTATGCAACAATCAAGTTAAGTATTATACGGTATAGTGTAGTTCAGCGAGAACAATGCTGCTGGCGACGTTGTTGCCCGTCCTTCTCCTCTCCTGGCCGGAGACCCGTGCAGAGGCCGGATTATTTGGGATATTCGTGGGGTCACGGCCGCGCCCGCCGCGCCCGCCGCAGCCGCCGCCACGACCGAAACCGCCACCGCCATCACACTGGACTCAAAGTGGGCCGACCAGCTTCTCCGGGACACGGCATCCGGCCGCCAGTTCCTTCTCTGGGACACGCCCCCCGGTCGCCAGTTCCTTCTCCGGGACACGCCCCCCGGTCGCCAGTTCCTTGTTGCCCGGACAACAATTCCCTCATCTCGGTAAATGCCAAGTTTGAGCAGACTTTGTCCAACTTTTTGTGTGACGATGCCCGATCAATTTTGTCCAGAAGCAACATTCTAAGGCAATGTAGGTAATTGAAATAATTTTAGATTCGGCCCGCCGGAAGTTCCGAAATAATTTGCAACAACACCACAATCAGGAAAGTCATGACGGCGGGAACATCCTGAAGGCTCTTGAGAGTTCAAATGTTCCAAAGAATTCGAAAGACGTGGACGATGCAGGTGATCCGGATGATCCAGGTGATCTGGATGATCCGGGTGATCCGGATGATCCAGGTGATCCGGATGATCCAGACGACACGGAAAAAGACGAAAAATGGTTTCTAGGTAATTGCCACCACAATACCACGTGTCTTAGGGTTAAGCGGAGGTTGTAAACAACCTGAGACATATTGCACATTTGCTAATTTAGATATCGGTGGGTTCTTCAACTCGGACGGGTTTCTCCTCCTTATCGCCCTGATCGTCGTCGCCCTCATCATCTACCTCTGCCTGCTCCTCCTGTGCCGCCGCCTCTGCCTCCCCCATTGCAATCACTATTCGCTCGAATCTGTCGCTGGCCAAGGGCAGAAATGGGATACCACCAAGACGGGAAAGACAGAGGAGGAGAAAAAGATGGAGGAGGAGGAGGAGGAGGACCCCCGTCAGATTCGCGAGAAGGCGGCCAGAGCGGCCATGACCAGAGCGGAATTCCTCGACTCATCCTTGCTCCGGAGAGACAAGCAGGAAGAGGATGCATTAGATCTGCAGTTCCCAGCCGTACCGGAAGAAGAACCGGGCTCACCTGATGATGATGACAATGATGATGATGATGATGATGATGATGATGATGATGATGATGATGATGACAACTAAGCCATAAAGGCAACCTCACAAGCTACTAAGCCTAGAAGAAGAAAGGATGGGACGAGAAGAAGAAGACAGGCGGGCGATAGTGGAAGACGCAGTACTACAACAGTACTACTTCCAGCAGAGAAAAATCTTGTAGCAGTATGATTGTTGACTTTGCAGCGCTGGAAGGAGTTACCTTCTGTGACCTACCTACATACTGTGAGATCTGGTGCTTTGCAACGCAACCGTGGAGCTTTGGCAGCTATAATTACCTATACTGTAGCAATAATTTATAAATTACGGCTATGAGAAAGACAGGAAGCCATAAAATGTGATAACGTGTCTGTCTGTCAGCCTTTTTTCTCACCCGCACACGCGTTGTTTTCCACCCCTTTTACGCAGCACATGGGACAAAGCTGACGGAGGACGGCGCTCCCCGGCAATGCTGACCCGGGAGGTGGTCTTCCTGCTGCTGCTGGGCGTGGTCGTCCCGCTGGCGGACGTGGCCCTAGACCTGCGCACCGGCGCCGAGCTGGTGCTGGAGGGGCACCCGGACTGGGGCTTGGCCGTCATCGCCTTTGCGCTCGTCCCGTGCGCCATCAGGCTGGTGGTGGCCGCGGCCATGCCAGTGCTGCCCAGGGCGTGCTGGTACGACACTTGCAGGGGCGTAAGTTGCTCACATTTAAAAGGATGTTGCTCTCTGCAGGCCTTCCTGGATGGAAGGATCTGAATCTCCTCGACTTGTCGTCCTGATGAGGGGGATCCTGCAGAGCTTGTTCCTTCTCCCGGGAGTGCCTCTCGTCAAGTAGGCTGGCTTCCCCTACCACTTTTTTCAAATATTTAAATATTGACAACGTCTTCTGTCAGATTTTGCTGGCACTACCGCCACGTGATGCTGGACTCTTCCCACCCGGACTTTGCCACCCGCGTCCTCCGCACCTGCAACTGGCTGGCATACCTGGAGGCCGGAATAGAGGCCGGGCCGCAGATGTTCCTCCAGATGGGGATAATCATCCGGCTTGGATTCTGCAGTCAGCAACTCTCCCAACTCAAATTCGCAACCTTCTACCTACAAAGTTCTCCGTCTTTTTCTACTACATTTTGACAGGCATTTTGCAGCTTGTCTCCCTCCTGGTGAGCGCCTGCACCTTCTCCTTCGCCGTGTCCAAGGCCCACTGCTTCAGGAACAAGGAGTTCGATAATCTGTTGGGAAGCGAGGTGCACCGGGTGCCCCCGGGGAGGGTCCTCCGGGTGATGGTGCCGGTGCTGCCCTTCGTGGTGGTGGCGCAGCTCTCGTGGGTGGTGGTGGCCACCAACGGGTGGCTCTCCTCGTGGTGGTGGTGTGTGGTGCTGGCCCCGGCCACCAGCCTGGGACACTTCGAGCGCTTCAGGCACTCCCCGCTCTTCTTGACTCTGGGAGACCAGGTACTGTGTCATCGCTCCGATCCCACAAGTTTTTTGAAGGGGAGCTTCCAAAAATCAAAAGTCGACTATACTACAGTATGTATTAGTACAGCATAGTAGTAGGGTACAGTAAAGCAAAATGAAAACAAACACAACATAGAGGCAAAAGGGTTTGAAAGACAGTTTGAGTTTAGCCTATACAGTCCGCTTCGGATTAGCGGGACGCTTTGGGAGCCAAGAAAAAATTCCTCTCATCCGAAAATCCCACTAAACTGAAGTTACTATTTCTATAAACTGTTAACAGTGTTTCAAAAAAATATCCCCTTAATCCGAAAATCCTGCTAATTCGAATCCCGGTAATGTGAAGTCGACTGTAATGGTACCTGTGGATATTGATGGAAGTATGTACCGAAGTATTCCTTAGCACATCCATATGATCGACCGGAACAGTACTGCATGCTATGGCCACAGCTTGCTTATGAACGCTGTGGTTAAGCGTTCAGTGTTACATCTCTTGCATTTGATTAGTTGATGGTGAAGCTATAGGTTATACTGTGCATAATTTTATTTCAGCTCCTTTTCTACTGCCGCCTCCGAGTCCTGTTCAAGGCCGTCCTCCTGGTGCTGACCAGCCTCTTCTTTCTCTGGTTTCGAGTCTTCTTCGCCGACTCCGAATCGTGGAGGCCAGAGGACTACCCGCCGGTGTTCTACTGCTTCCTCAACTTCACCTCCTCGCATGATGACAGATTCAGGGTCTTCAACACTGGCAACGAATCCCTGATTGCCCTGTGCACCTCGGCGCCCTGTCCCGCCAGGGTGCGGGCTTGCTCCGAGGAGGAGGCGGCCCTGGACATGTACAGGCACTGGGTGGCCCCCATCCTGACCGGCCTGCTGCTCACGCTGCCCCTGTGGGCATGGGCGGCGCATCGCTGCCTGAAAAGAGAGGTCAGGAACCTGAGGGAGGAGCAGGGCGTCGCTCCCCACTCGGCCGAGACGACAACCGCCGCCTCCAGGAGGCAGCAGAACATGGCGGGCGAGGCAACCTGCTGCAAAATGTTCTGCCTGCCGGAGGAGCTCTTGTACGGCGGACACGGCCAGGAGGGAGCCAACTCGGACTGACGGCAAAGCGGAAGCCAAAGAAATCCCAACACGGTTGCTGTCAGTCGCACTACAGTATAGCCCGCTCTATTTCAGAGCAGTTTAGTTGTTTTTAAGATTCGCGGAATGCCATGATCGTCTGTGAGTCAACATTGTAATATTCTGTTTAATACGGGGTGTGAACATTTAACAGAGTGAGTGTTTAATAGCGTGGAACTTCTCACTTGACGGAGATGTAGAGAAAGTTGTCTGGATAGCTGAGATGCTCCGACAGCCACTGGAGAGGGGTGTCGCTTGCGGGCTCAACCCCGTGGGTAAGTATCCTCACTAGAGATAAAAGAAAGGGTAAGGGGACAGGTAGGTCTGTATGAATAAGTTTCTTAAACCTTGTTCGCCGTCTCTGTCCGGCAAGACTTCCTTCAGCAAGTCCTTCACCGTCCTCCTCTGCTTGTGGCCGTTCAAAGACTTGTACAAGCCCTGAAAGCGACGTCGGACCAACCAGACATAAAAAAGAGTGAAAAAAACACGTACAAGCAAATTCTGATTCCAAACCTGTAGCAAAGGCCGGTCCTTGTCGAAAAGTCTGATGGGGACGTATCTGAATCCCTCCTCGCCGGGGAGGATCTCCATCAGGCGGCGGTTGACGGCCCAGAACTGATCAAACTTGTCTGGAAAGAAAAGAAAGGGAAAGAAAAATAGATCCAAGCTCGAAACCGTCTTACAACACGCATTGTAGACATGGCTCTCCCGCACCGTTGTGCAGCCCCTGCCAGAGCTGGTTGTGGTCCTTCTTCTGCATTGCGGAGACCACCTTGCCCTGGTGCTTCAGCTGGTCCGCCTCCTTCACGCTCGACATGAAGTAAGTCTCCACGTCCTCCCTGCGTCGCACAAACAAACATATTTTTTTCTCTTTTTTTTTTCGGAAAAAAAAGGGGCGTCGTTGTCGCCCGCGAACCTTGAGTCGAACTGAATGAGCTCTCCGGAGGGAAACTTGTCAAAGTGCACAGTCAGGTTCCAGGGCGGTCGCAGGTCCGGGTTCAGGATGCAGGCTTGGTCGAACAGGACGCCCACCGGCAGGTGCCACCTGGTGGACCGTCAATTTCAATGTATAGCAAATATATGTCGATTAACAATAACAGCTGTTGAATAAAAGGAAACTGACTTGACCGGCGCCCCTTCGAACTCGAACCACATCGGCTTCTCCTGCAGCTCCGGCGAGACGAACTTGGCCAGGTGCTTGCGGACCTTGTCCGTGACGATGGGCAGGTAGGACATCCTGGGCAGCATCAGGTAGAATGGGTCCGGCGCCGTCAGGGTCTCCACCTCCTGCGAGGCGAGGGAGAACCCGGCCGGGACCCGCCCGTCCCAGGCCTCACGGAGCACCTCGCGGTCGTCCGCCATCTTGGGAGGAGCAAGACACTACCAAACCAACTGCCAAGACAATAATCTGCTACTACTCTGGTTGTTGAATCACGAATCGATAAATGGATGGTGTATCTATAGTCAGCTGATCCTCCTCCTACTCTTCTCTCCCGCAACCTCAAAATTTTCCACTGCAGACACTTTTTCTTTCTCTCTTTACCTTGCACTATCATAGATTAAGCAGGAGCAAATATATTTTTAACGCACACAAACTATCTTGTTTGTGCAGAGCATGTATGCAGAGTAATTCGATTAATTAAAGTAACTACTCAATTTTTCTTTTCAAAAGCCTTTTTTAATATGTTTTGGACTTGCAATGTCAATGGAAACAACATTGTGGAGTGGGGGAGGGAGAGACGGAGATTCTCACAAAATTGTTGTACCGCCCCTGTTGACTCTGCGTGCACTCATTAACAGGGGAAAAAAAATCTTTCCCTGTTCATTTATGAGACTTGGTCCAGGTGTCACGGCGGGAAAGGGGAGATAAGGAAGGCAGGAGTGGCGTGCCTCAGGTCGCACCACTTCAATGCCGATGCTGCTTCAGTTACCTGTGTGAAACAGGAGGGAGAGCAAGGAAGAAAAGGGAGATCAAATCCTTTCACTTTTTTTTTCGTGGGGGATAGGGGGGATCTTGTCCTGAACCAGAAGATGTGGTCCCAGGTGGAGAAGGTGGGAGCGGAGAAGCATCCCAACAGGGTCGACAAGAAGATCCTCTACGGCACGGCAGGACTCAGGACCAAGTACAACTACAATAATACCTACTATGTACCTAGTACACGATTATAGTCAAAAGCTGCTCGCTCTCCCCACACGTGGCGATCTCCTTTTTGTTGCCTGTTCAGGGCCGACGTGTTGGACCACGTCATGTACCGGATGGGCGTGCTGGCCGTGCTGAGGAGCAAGCTGAAGGGTGCGACTATCGGGGTGATGGTGACGGCCTCGCACAACCCGGAGGGCGACAACGGGGTCAAGCTGGTCGACCCCATGGGGGAAATGCTGCAGCAGTCTTGGGAGCCGATGGCCACGGAGCTGGCCAACGCAGAGTAAGAAAGAAATGCTTGGAAAGATCAGAGTGTGTGCGTCCTGCTCTCGACTTTTCAGTTGCAGCTCCATCAGCCTGATTTAATAATTGCCCCTCCTGTCTTGTTTGCCCAGGGATTCTCGCCTCGGCGCGGTGCTTCAAAAGATTGTGGACCAGGAGGAGATAAGCGCCGGAGAGAAGGCCTCCGTCTACGTGGGCAGGGACACGAGGCTGAGCAGCCCTTCCCTGTCTCGCGCCGTCCTGGACGGGGTGGAGGCGGCCGGCGGGGTGGCCAGGGACTTCGGGGTGGTGACAACGCCGCAGCTGCACTACAACGTGGTCTGCAGGAACACCGGCGGCGAGTACGGGGAGGAGGGGGAGGAGGGGTACTACCGCAAGCTGGCCGGCGCCTTCAGCCAGCTGAGGGAGGGTGCCCCGCCGTCGCCCGGCAACTACCGCCCGGCGCTGAGCTTCGACGGCGCCAACGGCGTCGGGGCGCCCAAGATGCGGCGGCTGCTGGCGCACCTCGGCGACTGCCTCCGGGTGGACATCTTCAACTCCGGGGAGGACGACGGGCAGGTGCTGAATCTAGGGTGCGGCGCAGACTTCGTCAAGGTGCAGCAGGCGGCGCCAGCTGGGATGGAGAAGGTCGGCCCCGGGGAGAGGTGCGTCTCTGTCGACGGCGACGCGGACAGGGTCATCTTCTTCTTCAGCGACGAGGCCGGGCGGTTCCACATGCTGGACGGGGACAAGATCGCCACGCTCGGTAAAAACTACTTGGGTGGTTCCGGTCATCTTCTCTTATGCAGAGTTGCTATTACTTTCATTCAAACAACTATAGTTGCCGGGTACTTGAAGGAGCTTCTGACTGAGGCCAAACTGGACCTGAAGCTCGGTCTGGTTCAGACGGCCTACGCGAACGGGAGCTCAACCAAGTACATCAAGGACCAACTTGTAAGGAGTCCAATAATCTGTACGTTTGTACAGTTGGGTCAGTAGTTTCTACCTCGACTCTTTTTTTTCCAGAGCGTCCCCGTTGCCTGCGTTCCGACGGGTGTGAAGCACCTCCACCACGCCGCCCTCTCCTTCGACGTCGGGGTCTACTTCGAAGCCAACGGCCACGGCACCGTCGTCTTCTCCCAAGAGGCCCAAGGGAAGATCGTGGCCGCCGCCAAGGACGGGAACAGCAGCGCCCGGAGGCTGGCCGGCGTCGTCGGGGTCATCAACCAGGCGGTGGGAGATGCGCTCTCCGACCTCCTGCTGGTGGAGACCATCCTGCACGCGCGCGGATGGTCGGCCCAGGACTGGAGCAAGGCCTACACAGACCTGCCCAACAGACTGTTAAAAGTTGGTTGGATTTAACGATCAGTTTTTTTAATTAAAACAAATACATGTTCCTCTTTCACGTCCCACCCAGGTGAGGGTGTCAGACCGCACTGTGATCAAGACGGCGGACGCGGAGAGGAAGGCTGTGTCGCCGCAGGGGATGCAAGCGGAGATCGACAAGATCGTCTCCAAGTACGACGACGGGAGGTCCTTCGTCAGGTAATAAAGTGTTCTTTTGTTTGTCGCGAAAATTACCTCTGAGAGAAAACAAATCATTTCAGGCCTTCCGGGACGGAGGACGTGGTTCGCGTGTACGCCGAGGCGGCCACCCAGTCGAGCGCGGACGCGCTGGCCGTCGAGGTGGGCGAGATGGTGCACAAGATGGCCGGAGGAGTGGGGGAGCCTCCAAAGTTTTGATTATCTACAACTTTGTTTCCACACCTCTTTTGTACTGTACTACACGATTACACACCCTATTAAAAAAATGACCTTGTCACGTTTCTTCATTCATACTTTTAAGTGTTAAGAAGAAGTGTTAAGAAGAAGTGTAGAAACATGAAAAATGTTATAAGGAATTTATTATTACCTCACCTGAGCTCCCCGTTCACTTGTTAAAGAAAAAGCCGTACTATTGACAGAATGTGTGTGCCGAGGATGCCCAGGCGAAGCAGTTGGACGAGTACAAATTACATATAGCAAAGGTAGCTGTTCCTCACTCCGGAGCGCCAGGGGCGCCGGCGGCGTCCTTCTTCTTGGAGCCGGAGACGATGTCGTCGATCCTGAGTAGGAGGATGGCCGTCTCCACCGCCGTCTTGTAGGTCTGCAGCTTGACGGAGAGCGGCTCCAGGATGCCGAGGGCGCGCATGTCCTCGCAGGCCCCGGTGGCCCCGTTGATGCCCCAGTCTGCGGCGCCGGCCTCGCCAGCGGCGTGCTTGGCGCGGAGGGCCGTCAGGGTGCGGATGGTGTTGGCGCCGCAGTTGGCTGCCAGCGTGCGCGGGATGATCTCGAGCGCAGACGCGATGGCCCTGGCAAAGGAAAAAGAAAGATTTTACTACTTGAACCTCCTAAGTAACATTTTCTTTTTTAAAAGCTCGTACTTGTAAGGCGCCTGCGTAATTCCGGTGATGGACTTTGCCTTCTGTGTGAGCCACCTGGCCACCTCCATCTCCACCGCGCCCCCGCCGGGAACCAGCCTCGGCTCCAGGTAGATGTTCCTAGTCACGTGCATGGCGTCGTGGAGGTTCCTCTCCACCTCGTTGAGGATGTCCTTGCTGGCGCCCCTCAGCAGGATGGTGCAGGCCTTGGGATCCCTGCACTCCTCGATGAAGGTGAAGTACTCGTCTCCGATCTTGCGCACCTCGAACAGCCCGGCCTCCGTCCCGATGTCGGACTCTGAGATCTCGTCAGTTCGGTTGACGATGGTGGCCCCGCAGGCGCGCGCCACCCTCAGATTGTCAGTCTTCCTCAGCCTCCTGATGGCCGTCACGCCAGCCTTGCACAGGAAGTGCTGGGCCAGGTCGGAGACGCCCTTCTCCGTGATGACCAGGTCCGGGCGGAAGGCCACGATGTCGTCGCACATCTTGCGGATGTAGGCCTCCTCCATCTCCAGGATCTGGGTGAAGTCCTCCTCCCGCATCATCTCTATGTTGGTCTGGCTCTCCCCCTTCTTGTACTCCAGGTTGCAGTCCAGCAGGAGGATCCGGGGGTTCTCGATCCTCCGCCTCATCTTGGGGTGCGTCACGTCCTTGTTGAACATAACCCCGCGGAGGACCCTGGACTCCTCGATGGTGCCGCCCGGGATCTTCTCTATCTTGGCGTAGCGCTTCGTGTCGATCTCCTTGCCGCCCTTCCCGCCTTGGCCCTCCTCCCCTCCAGGTCCCCCTTCCTCGATGGTGACGGTCTTGACGGCATCGATGGCGATGCCCACGGCCAGGTCGGCCCAGCGGGAGATGAACTTGGTCCCGATGCAGGAGTGCACCACTTTCTTCAGCTCCTCCAGGTCTCCCAGGTCCACCTCGAAGGAGACCTTGTCCCTGAGGATCTCCACCATGTCCTCCAGCGCCTGCCGGTAGGACTGGATGACCAGCGTCGGGTGCATCTTGTCGGCGATGAACTGCTGCGACACGGTGAGGACCTCCGCAGCCAGGACGATGACCGAGGTGGTCCCATCCCCGACCTCCTCGTCCTGGGTGCGGGCGATCTCGATCATGGTCTTCCCTGCCGGGTGCTGCACCGTGATCTCCCTCAGGATCGCGTTGCCGTCGTTGGTCATGACGATGCCCCCCATGGGATCCATCAGCATCTTGAGCATGGCCTTGGGCCCCAGGCAGGTGCGGACCACGTCGCCGATGGCCTTGGCCGCCATGATGTTCTCCTCCTGGATCTTCCTCCCGGAGTCCCTCTTGGTGCCCTGGGAGAGCACCAGCACCGGAGCAGAGCCGCCGCCAAACATCTGGCAGAAAAAGAGAGCGACATCATAATCTTTGGCCAAAAGGGGTCCAACACCTTCGCACTCACCTTGTCGATTAGGGCCAATTAACCGATTTCCTAAGGTTAATTTTCGCACGTGTGCCGCGTCCGCCTCCGCCTCCGCCTCCGCCTCCGCCGGTGAATTCCGCACGAGGTATTTATTTTGTTCTCGTGTTTTCCTTTTCGCCATCAGAGAGCAGGCAAAGAAGAAGAGGTTACCGACATGAGAAACAGCTGTTCGCCCCTATTATTTTTGCAGCGTCCTCTGGCGGCATCTTGAAAAACTCTCCCCTAATTATATATACTGAGTCTTTCTAGAATAATTATATGCAAGGCATAGAAAAGTATAGAATTTCTCCTCTAAAAGGTACACAGACTGCACAAAAAGTAAAACTATTTTTTCCAGTACATAGGGCTTACGCCCTGTATTCTATGTAGTTGTCATTGCACGTTGCCAGGGGCGCTACTGTATAGGGGAAGGCGGACGCCCTTGCGCTGGGGATGAAACCTCTCTCTCTTTCTTTCTTTCTTTCTTTCTTCTGTCTGCAGTCATTCCTGTCAGGGTGCGCACCAAACTGCTTCACCTCGTTGCCCAACCAACCACTGCAACCAGTCCGCTTACTGTAGTACACTACTTACTTGACTCTCGTCAACCTCCTTCAACTATAGGCTACCAAATGCTATAGACAGTTTACGTTGTGCTAGTAGAGAGTTGCTAACATGACTCAAGAGATGTCTGCTTGAGAGATGGGTGCGCACCCTGGTCCGACAGCAGCAGAAAGAGAACGAGAGATTCTCCTTTTTTTCCCCGCCTTCCTCGCTTCCTCCTCCCCCTCACCTGAAATGAAAGAAGTAAAGTAACGTAAAAAAAAGCCCCCTGCCCCGCCCTGCTCTGCCCTGGCTCCACCCCCAGCCCCCAGCCAGAGCCGGCAGCCCCAAGCTCCAGCTGTGTACCCCTGCTGCTGACTGCTTCCAGAACGAGGGAGCGCGAAAGAAAGGTCCCCAAGCGCAAGAGTAAGACAGACATGTAGTAAGAGTTAAGGAACTTTCTGAAGTCCAATCCATCCGGGAGAGACATCAAAAGAGCGTGCGTGCGTGCATGCCTTTGCCGCCTCGTTGAGTAGCTTCCCAAAGCTCTTCCGCACCAAAGAAAGATGGAGGCGTACGACCTGATCGTGAACCAGCCGGTGGTGATCGACAACGGCTCCGGAGTCATCAAGGCCGGCTTCGCAGGCGACCAGGTGCCCAAGTGCCACTTCCCCAACTACATCGGGCGGCCCAAGCACACCAGGGTGATGGCGGGCGCGCTGGAGGGGGACCTGTTCGTGGGTCCCAAGGCCCAGGAGCACAGGGGCCTCCTCAGCATCAAGTATCCCATGGAGCACGGCATCGTGACCGACTGGAACGACATGGAACGCATCTGGCAGTACATCTACTCCAAGGACCAGCTGCAGACGTTCAGCGAGGAGCACCCGGTGCTGCTGACGGAGGCCCCGCTCAACCCGAAGAGGAACAGGGAGAAGGCAGCGGAGATATTCTTCGAGACCTTCAACGTTCCGGCGCTCTTCCTGTCCATGCAGGCCGTGCTCAGCCTGTACGCCACGGGGAGGACGACGGGCGTCGTCTTGGACTCCGGGGACGGGGTCACCCACGCCGTGCCCATCTATGAGGGGTTCGCCCTCCCGCACAGCGTGATGCGCTCCGACGTGGCCGGGAGGGACGTGACCAGGCACCTCCGCATGCTGCTGCGCAAGGACGGCGTCCACTTCCGCACCTCCGCGGAGTTCGAGATCGTCCGCACCATCAAGGAGCGCGCCTGCTACCTGGCCACCAACCCGCAGAAGGAGGAGACCCTCGATACCGAGAGGATCAATTACCTCCTTCCTGATGGCAGCACCATGGAG